>AR_comb_assmDRAFT_10249303_pt1 | contig 12474 bp, 10 predicted proteins | sample ArasoioldDNA_FD_10543 | JGI IMG/M metagenome (IMG submission 10543) | reverse complement strand
ACGGGACCAGGCCGCCGGAGGCGGTGGAGCTGGTTTGGGACGTGGGGGTGGGGGCGCGGGGGGGTGGGGAAATTGGGAAGGGGGTGCGGGAGACGGCGGCGAGCACCTCGCCGGTGACCCAGACCGGAGTCTGGTCGCTGGAGCGGGAGTAGCGGTAATGGCCGTTGGCCTGCTGGCGTTCGGCCAGGTACTGGAGCGCGCCCCCGCCGCCGCGGCGGTAGTTCGACGGGTCGCCGCCGGCGGCGAGGATGCCCTGGACCGCCCAGGCGGTCGACTGCGAGTTGACGACCCCGTTGCCGCCGAGCGACCAGCCGCCGCCGGGGCGCTGGGTGTGGCGCAGGTACTCGATCCCTCGTTTGACCGCCTTCGAGCCGGGGGCCAGCGCCTGCATCACGGCGCCGGTCCCGTCCGCCGTGCTCGGCGAGCCCGGCACGTCCCCCCAGCCGCCGTCGTCGTTCTGCACGCTGCGCAGCCAGTCGAGCGACTCCCGGATCCCGCCGCTCACCCCGGCGGCGCGCAGCGCGATCACGGCGAACGCGGTCGAGTTCGGCCAGCCCGCGTAGGAGCCGTTGGCGCGGCGCATGTCGAGCAGCCGCACGACCAGGTTCCGCCCGCCGAAGCTGCGCGGGTCCACCCCCGCCCCCTCGAGCGCGAGGATCGTGCGCGAGAGGTCGCCCGGGCTGGTCTGGGAGTCCAGTTCGGAGCGCAGGAACTCGACCGGGTTGCGGCCGTTGCGCTCGACGTCGAGCGGGTTGTGGCCGGCGGCCTCGAGCCCGAGCATCGCCCAGCAGGTGATTTCCGCGCCCGAGTCGTCCCCCGGCGCGGCGCCGAAGCCGCCGTCGGCGTTCTGCACCGAGATCAGCCAGCGGGCCGCCCGGCCGGCGTCGGAGGCGCGGGCCGGGGCCGGCGCGAGCGCGCCCAGGGCGAGCGCCGCGAGCAGCAGGACGGCGAGGCCGCCGCCGCGCAGCGCCGGCCGGCCGGGGGGCGGTGCCGGGCTGGGCGCGCGCGGGGCGCGGCGCGACCACTCGAAGCGCTCGCGAAAGCGCGCGAGCATCCTCACCATCGCCGGTCCGGCGATCAGGGCGAGGACGACGTTGCCGACCAGGTGCGCGGCTTCGAAGGAGGCGGCCCGCCCCTCGAGCACCGCGAACTGCCTCCACGACAGGTCCCCTCCGTAGGTCGCCATCAAGGAGAAGTTCAGCAAAGCTCCGTACAGAAGGGCGCAAAGACCGCAGATCGCGGCAAGACCGTAGCGGCCCGCATTGCGCACCCCGAGCGCGAACAGCGCCCCGATCACCCCGCACATCCCCCATCCCGCCATCTGCCACGGGGTCCACGGCCCCTGCCCGAACCAGAAGTTGGAGACGAGCGCGGCGAGGGCGCCGACCACGAACCCGGGGGCGCCGCCGAGCGCGTAGCCGGAGAAGACGACGATGTCGGTCGTCGGCTTGACGTTGGGGAAGGAGGCGAAGGCGATCCGGCCGACGATCGCCAGCGCCGCCAGCGCCGCCACCAGCGCCACGACCTGCGAGGGCGGGCGCGAGCGCTCATACCAGGCGAACCCGGCGAGCAGGACGGCCCCGAGGACGAGAAAGCTGACCAGCTGCCAGCTCATCGCTCCTCCCCCGCCCCCTCGGCGCGCTCGCGCAGGATCTCGGCGCCCTGCTCGGGCGCGATCACGCCCGGCAGGTCGAGCACCCGGGCCACCTCGGTGGCGAAGTACCAGCCGCCGGAGAGCACCTCCGCGGCCGGCCCGTCGGCGATCGGCTCGCCTTCCCCGAGCAGGACGACGCGCTCGGCAAAGGCCGCGGCGAACTCCACGTCATGGGTGGCGACGACCACACCCGCCCCACGCCCGGCGAGCTCGGCGATCAAATCCACCAGGTCCTCCTTGCGCGCCCGGTCCATCCCCCGCGTCGGCTCGTCGAGCGCGACCAGCGCCGGCAGCCCCTCTCCCTCCGTCCGCCCCGCCAGCGCGATCGCCAGCGCCAGCCGCTGCCGCTCCCCACCGGAAAGATCCCGCGGGTCCGCGTCCACCGCATGCTCGAGCCCCACCCCCCGCAGCACCGCCAAGCCCTCGTCCCCCGGAAGCTCATCCCCCACCCGCTCCCTGACCAGGTAATCCCCCGGATTCTGCGTCAGCAATGCAACCCCCCCGGGCACCTCCAGCTTCCCCGCCGCCGCCTCGACCAACCCTGCAGCCGTTCGCAGCAAAGTGCTCTTCCCGGCCCCGTTCCGCCCCATCAGAGCGACCCTTTCTCCGGCCCGAACCTCGAGGTCAACTCCCCGCAGCACGTCATACAGCTCTTCCTCCCGTTCGAGCTCGACCCAGAGCCCCTTGACGGTCAGGGCCGCAGGGAGCCGGGGGCCGGATGCCCTGCGAACGTTTTGCGCGTTTCGGGCCGGCGGCCCACTCGGACGGCCGCCCCCATCCCCCCCGAAATGCGAGTGAGCAGGGCGTCCGGCCCCCGGCTCCCCTCCGCCCAACCCCTCAAGCGTCCCGCGCGCAGCCCGAACCCCAACCGGAAGTGGCTCAATGCCCGCCAGCGAAAAGAGCCGAGCGGCCGGGGTCTCCAAGGCTGGATCAGCGTCCTTGGCCCAGTTGAGAAAGTCACCTGGATCCCCGTCGAAGGAGACCGCCCCGCGCTCCATCGCAACGACCCGGTCGACCGCAGCCAGGCAGCGCTCCAAGCGGTGTTCGGCGAGAAGGACCGCCACCCCCCACTCCTCGTTGAGACGACGGAGCAGCCAGATCAGCTCGTCGCCGGCGACCGGGTCGAGTTGCGAGGTCGGCTCGTCGAGCAGGACGAGTCGCGGGCGGGTGACGAGGGCGGCGGCGAGCGCCACCCGCTGCAGCTCACCGCCCGAAAGGGTGTCGACGGTGCGGCTCAGCAGGTGCGGGATCGCGAGGGCGAGGGCGACCTCCTCGACCGCACGGGCGCGCTCGCCCGGCGCCGTGCCGCGCAGCTCCAGCGGCAGCCCGATCTCGGCCGCGACCGTGGTCGAGACGACCTGGGTCTCGGGGTCCTGGGCGACGTACCCGACCACGGCGGCGAGCTCGCCGGGGCCCGCCTGCAGCGCGTCGCGGCCGGCGACGCGCACGCTTCCATCGATCTCGCCGCCGTGGAAATGGGGAACGAGGCCGCAGGCGGCGCGCAGCAGGGTCGACTTGCCCGAGGCCGAGCGGCCGGCCAGCAGCGCGAACTCGCCGGCGCCGAGCTCGAGCGAGACGCCGCGCAGCGCGTCGGCGCTCGCCTGCGGGTAGCGGTAGGTGAGGTCCTCGACCGCGAGGGCCGGGACCGCGGTGCCGCGGGTCGCCAGCTCAGACACGGGCGGCTCCGATCGGGGCCGGTGCGCTGCGACCCGGCCTCCTCCTCCGCGCCGCGCGCCGGCGCGGGCGGCGGCGCAGGGGCCCGAGCCCGGTCAGCAGGACCGCGGTCGCGAGCGCGATCGTCCCCGCGTCCCACCCGGCCCGCACCGAGGGATAGGTCTGGAACTCGCCGAGGCCGAGGACCCGGCCGAGCACGGCGGCGGCGACCAGGGCCGCGGCCAGGAGGTGGAAGCGGCGGTCATAGCGCGAGCGCCGCCGGTCCTCGCGAACCCGCGGCGCCGCCAGCCCGTAGCCGCGCAGCTCCAGCGTCGCGGCGACGTCGACCGAGCGGTCAAGCGAGCCAGCGAGCAGCCGGCGGGCGAGCGCCGCCCGCCCGACCTCGGCCGCGCCGGGACCGCGCAGCCGGGCGGCGTCGCGCAGCCGGGCGGCGTCCGCGGCCGCAACGGGGACCAGCCGCGAGACGAGGGTCGCGCTCAGCGCCGAGCGCGCCGCGAGCGGGCGCAGCGCGCGCAGCACCCGGTCGGGGTCCACGCAGGCCGAGTAGACGCCGAAGGCGAGGATCGTGACCGTCGCCCGCAGCCCGATCCCGAGGCCGGCGGCGAGCGCCTCGAGCGTGACGTCGACGTGGCCGAACCACGGCCACTCCCCGAGCCGGGCGAGCACCGTCTCTCCGCGGTCGACCAGCAGCGCGTTGACCAGCGCGATCAGGACGACCAGGCCGATGCTCATCCGCAGCGAGGCGCGCATCGCCGCCTTCGCCCCGGCCAGCAGGCCGGCGATCGTCAGCGCCCCGGCGGCGGCGAGCACCACGAGCGGGCTCGGGAAGAGGAAACCGACCGCGATCAGGGAGCCGAGGTAGGCGACGGCGGCTCCCGGCGAGGCGGCCTGCAGCGGCCCGCGCCGGCCGACGTAGGAGAGCGGCGAGCGTCCGCGCCCGAGGTTCACACCGATCAGCCTCCCGGCACCGGCAGCGGTTGCACCCGGTCGCCTTCGACCGCGACGGCGTAGCGGTCGCGCAGGTCGGCGGCGCTGAGCGCCCCGGCGGCGGCGAGCACGCCGGCGGCGTCGTTCCCGGTCACGACCCAGACCGGCGGGCCTTCGTAGCGGCGGGTGGCGGCGACGAGGCCCGCGTCGGGGCCGAGCGACCCCGCCTCCTCCCCGCCTTCGTCGAACGCGCGCAGGCGCGGAGGGCCGCCGCCGGGGCCCGGGGCGAACGCGGCGTAGACGCCGCTTTCGCCCGGGCCGCGCCCGATCAGCGCCGCCGTCGGGTCCGAGCGCACCTTCGACCACGGCCCGACCAGCACCCGGATCGCGCCCTTCGGTTCGCCGCCGGAAATCCGCACCCCGGCCCCCGCCAGCGCCGAGCGCACCCGCGAGCAGGCCGTCCCGCCGCCCATGCACTCCAGCGCCACCGGGTGGGCCCTGCCTTCGTAACCGCCGCGCAGCGGCGCCGGCCAGGAGCCGACCACGACCGGGACGTGTGCGGTCGCGGACCAGTCGCGGTAGTCCCACCAGATCCGGTCGCCCGCCCGCACGTCGTACTCGGCGGCGCCGACCGGGGACTCGACCCCGTTCACGTAGAAGAACCAGTCGAAGGGGCCGCCGTCGTGGGATTCCTCGACGCCGTCGATCGACCGCACGAAGCCGCCGCCGTAGCGGGTCGCGATGTCCGCATGGCGTTCGAGCACGCGCATCACGGTGTCGGCCTCGGTGACGTCATCGACGGATTCGGCGCGCATCGGCACCGAGCCATATTCGCGCGTGACGGTCAGCTCGACGCCGCCGACCTGCGCGCCGGGGCCGAGGCCGCAGCCGGCGGCCGCGAGCGCTGCGCAGAGCAGCGCGATCGCGACCGCCGTGCCGCGGGCCCGGCTCACGGTCCTAGCGGCCGCCGCCCGGGCATTTGCCGCCGACGCAGACGGCGACCCTGGCGGCGGGGATCTCCCCGCTCTCGGTCGCCCGCAGGAGCCCGGGGCGGTTGAGCGTGACCGTGGTCCGCCCGTCGGAGCCGGTCGGCGCCGAGGCGCCGCTGACCTTCACCCCCGCGGCCGGCTTCCTCCTCCCTTTTCCGTCGTAGGAGAACGCACGCACACCGAAGCCCACGCCTGCTTTCGCCGTGTGGGGCGCGACCAGGACGAGCTCTTCGGGGTATTCGAACGACGGCGCACTCGTCGTCGCCAGCGCCCAGAGGACTTCGTCGCCGGGGCGGATCGTCGCCGCGTCGCCGCCGACCTGAAGCGCCTTGTGATTGATCTTCAGGTACCAGGACGAGCTGCCCCTGGCGATGCTGTGACCGACCCCGCAGAGCGCCAGGCCGAAGTCGAAGTGGTCGCTGATCGAGAGCGGGCGCAGGGTCGCGGTCGTCTTCGAGGCCGCGGCCAGCAGTCCGAGCCCGGTGCCGGCTTTGATCGAGACCGATTTGCCGCTGCCGCCGGTCCCTTCGCCGAAGCAGGTCGCCGTGGCGCTGGTCTTGACCGAGGTGGTCGCGGTCGCGACGCTCTTTTCGGCCAGCACCCTGCCGCCGGCCCCGACCACCCGAAGGTTGGCGGAGAACCCCTTGGCGAGCGCACCGGGAACGATGGACAGGGACAGGGCCAGGAGCAGCGCGCACGCGGCCGCCAGCCGTTTCGGGGTGATTCTTGGCATCTAAGCCACCCTTTCCTCGAGGGTTGTATTGGCTGGCCGGGGACAGGTCTCCTGGCTTCCGGGGTAGTCGGCCGCGCCTTCCCGGGGAGACGTGTCATCCCCAGTGGCCGGCGCCCGGTTCGGCGCCCGCGACCTCCTTGACCCGGTCACAGTGGCGGGACCGCGCCGGTTTCGCACCGGACTTCCCTTGACCACCGACCGTATTTCGCCGCCAGTCTACCCCTGCGAGGAGCTGTTCACAGTCAGGCCGAACCGCTTCATCCGGTCCGAGGCCGCAACCGGAGGGCGGTGCCCTTCACCCCGGCGCCACTCGCCCTCACCGTCACCCCCCGGCGCGGCGCCGTGTCGAGCAGGCGCTTGGCCTTCGCGCTCAGCTTGACCCTGAGCGTCCTGCTCCTGCCCGCCGCGAGGGAGAACCTGACCTTGCCGAGTGGCGCCGGGACCCTGGCGGCGGCCAGCGCGAGGCGGCCGCGGCAGGTGCCGGCGCCGAGGCAGCGGACCCGCAGCAGCGCCGTGCCGTGGGCCAGCTTCGCCCCTGAGACGGCGAGCTGCCAGACGTCGACGCTGGCGGTCCCGGTGGCGGCGTTGGCCACCGCGTCGACCGCGTCGACGCCGACCCGGTAGCGGCCTGGCCTGCGGAAGGTGTGGGTGGCGCGGGCGCCGCCGGCCGAGCCGCGGTCGCCGAAGCTCCAGCGCAGCGCGACGGCGGAGAAGAGGTCGGTGGCCGAGGCCGAGAAGGAGAGCCGCTGCCCGACGAAGCCGCTCTTGGGGACGTCGAGGACGCTCAGGGCCGGGGCGGACGCGTCGTAGAGGTTGCCTTCGACGATCGAGTGCGCGCCGGGCGCGGTCCCGTCGATGCGCTCCCAGGCTGCGAGCGCATCGCCGGCGGCGTCGACGGCGAGCTGCGGTTCGGAGGCTTCCCCGCCGGGCGCGGAGAGCGCTTGGGGCTGGGACCAGGCGGCGGCGCCCCTGAGCAGGGCGGCGCTTTCGACGAGCGTGCCGGCGGCGTCGGTGCCTTCCCAGATCGCGACCGCATCGCCGTCGGCGCCGACGGCGATCTGCGGCTGGCCGGCGTTTCGACCCGGTGCGGAGAGCCGCTGCGGAGCCGACCACCCGGCGGCGCCCACGCGAAGAACGGCGCCTTCGACGGTGGCCGGAACGTCGCCCGGACGGGTCCGGTCGAGGCCCTTCCACACCGCCACCGCGTCGCCGCGGTCGCCCAGGTCGAGCCTGGGTGCGGCGCCGTCCCGGCCCGCCTCGGAGACTTTCTCGGGTTTCGACCAGGCAGACGCGCCCGCAGCCAGGACGGCGCTTTCGACGAGTTCGCGGCTCGGCTGGGCGCCGCTGTCGCGCACCCAAACCGCACGCGCAACGCCGCTGCCGTCCACGGCCACGTCCGGTTCGCCGGCGTCCTGCCCCGCTTCGGAGACCTTTCGGGGCGCCGTCCAGCCGCTGGCGCCGGCGGGCAGGCCGGCGCTTTCGACGACGAGGTGGGCGCCGTCGGACCTCGCCCAGACGGCCACCGCGTTGCCGGCCGGGTCGAGAGCGACCCGGGGTTCGATCGCGTCCTGCCCCGGTTCGGAGAGCTTTCGCGTCGCGGACCACTGGGCGGCACCGGCGGCGAGCTTGGCGGATTCGACGATCCTGTGCGACGTCGGCGTTGCCCCGTCCTCACGCCGCCACACCGCCACCGCGTTGCCGGCCGGATCGATCGCGACATCGAGGCCGCTGGCGTTCTGCCCCGGTTCGGAGAGCCGCTGGGGTGCGGACCACCTGGTCGCGCCGGCCGGCAGGCTCGCTCCTTCGACGATTTCGCGACCGGTGGGCGCCGGGCCGTCCAGGCGCACCCAGACCGCCACGGCGTCGCCGCGGGGGTCAACCGCGATCTGGGGAGCAAACGCGGACTGGCCCGGGTCCGAAAGCGTCAGCGGCGCACTCCACCGCTCGGCCCCGGCCGCTCGCGCGGCGCTTTCGACCACCAGGGGAGAGGTGGACTGCTCGCCCGCGCGGCGCGCCCAGATGGCCACGGCGTCGCCCTTCTCGTCGAGAGCGACCTGCGGCTCGAGCGCATCCCGGCCCGGTGCCGAAAGCTTCTGCGGCGAGGCGAGCCAGGCCGGCGCGGCGCCGGCGGGAGCGGCGCCGAGCAGCAGGGACGCCGCGAGGCCGAGCAGAGCGAAAAGGGAACGGCGGACGGGCCGCGGCTCGCGGTCCTTCGTCGGGCGGGCGGGACTCTGCATCTCTCTCCTTCGTGGGGCTCGGTGGTGTGAAAGCGCCCGTCATACGCCGCGCCGGCCCGGTGCGTTCAGCCCGTGGACGGCGGTTGCGGGCTCCGACCCGAGACATCCGTCCAAGCGAAAAATTGCTCAGCTACCGTCGGAGCAGTCAACCGGGGAGGAAGCATGAGAAGTCTCGTCAGCAGGGTGCGCCGGCCGGGACCGGCGGCGGCGATCGCGGCGGTCGCGCTGTTCGTCGCGCTCGGCGGCAGCGTCTACGCGGCGACGAAGATCGACGGCACGACGATCAAACCGAACTCGATGCCCGGGAACCGCGTCGTGGTCGGCTCGCTGCCGGCGAACCGGCTGCAGGAAGGGACGATCCCCGGCAACCGGCTCGCGCCCGGGTCGGTGACCGGCGAGCAGGTCGACAGCTCGACCCTCGACACGGTGCCGCGCGCCGAACGCGCCGAAACCGCCGAGTCCGCGCACCAGGCGGCGACGGCGGTGCGGGCCGAATCCGCCGCCAACGCCGAACGCCTCGGCGGGCGCCGGGCCGGCTGCACGGGCGGGACGGTGGAGTTCGGCGGCGCCTGCTGGCAGAAATTCGAGAGCCTGACGGCGGCGAGCGCGCCGGCCGCGGCGGCCTCCTGCGCGGCCCAGGGCGGCGAGCTGCCGGGCGCGCTGGCGCTGGCGGCGTTCGGCGCGCAGCCGGACGTCGACCTGGCGCCGGGGGACGAGTGGAGCGGGGACGTGACGAATGTGTCGGGACTCGACGCCTACGCGGTCGTCACCGTTTCAACGAGTGGGAAGATCGACTTTGTCGTCTCCACCGAATCCCGGAAGTTCCGCTGCGTCCTCCCCCTCGTGCGCTGATCCCTCCCCACGCCGCCGAGCGCGCGGTTGCGGCGGCCGATACGGGCACTGAGCGCGGGGGCGGCGGCCCGGCCTCTATCCTCCCCCTCTGATGCGCGCGCAGACCCGGCACCGCGCAGCAGCGCTCGCGGCGACCCTCGGCGCCGTCCTCGCCGTCGCGCTCGCCTGCGCCGGCCCCGCGGCCGCCGCGGCGATTCCCGGCCTCGGCGCCGACACGGCGGCCTCGCGCGCACAGGCGGCGCGGGTCGAACGCTTCTGGACCCCGCAGCGGATGCGCGAAGCGAAGCCGCTCGAATACCGGGTCGGCCCGAACGGCAGGGGCCGGGTGCTGGCCGTCACGCCGCTGCCCGAAGCCGGCGCCAGCAGCCTCACGCCGACGGTCGTGCCCAACCCCGAGGAACCGCCCAACCGGGTCGAGGGCAGGATCTTCCTCAAACAGGGCCGCTTCTTCGGCTTCTGCTCGGGCACCGCGATCGACTCGCCGACGCGCCAGCTCGTGCTCACCGCCGGGCACTGCGTCGCCACCGGCCCCCAGGGCCGCCGCCACCGCAACGTCTTCTCCAGCTTCCTCGAGTTCGTCCCCGCCTACAACGGCGGCGTCGCCCCGTTCGGCGCCTTCGTCGCGATCCGCGGCCGGGTCTTCGCGCCCAAGCAGTGGACGCGGTTCGGCAACCCGGACTTCGACATGGGCGCCTTCCTCGCCAACCCGAACTCCGAAGGGGTGAAGGTCGCCGACGCGGTCGGCGGCGCCAGGATCGTGATGGACCTCGACCGCCACCAGCAGTTCCAGGCCTACGGGTATCCCGGCGAAACGCGCCGGATGCGGACCTGCGCCTCGCCCTACCTGGGCGACGACCCGGTCACCGCGCCCTTCCCCGGCCCGCCCACGCAGGCGATCCGGTGCCACTGGCCCCCCGGCTCCTCCGGCGGCGGCTGGCTGATCGAAGGGGGCACCGAGATCAACGGGATCAACACCTACCTGCACTTCACCAGGGACTCGCACACCTTCGGCCCCTACTTCGCGCAGGAGACGATCGGCCGCCTCGTCGCCGGGCTCTAGCCCGGCTCCGCGGCCCCGGCGCCGCTAGGACGCGTCGAGCAGCTTGCGGTAGAAGCGGTAGTCGCCGCGCTCGGGCCGCAGGTTGGAGGCGAGCGCCAGGTGATGGCGGGCGCGGCGCTTCTGGCCGGTCATGCTGAGCGCGCGGCCGAGGCAGAAGTGGGCGTAGTCGTCGACGTGGTGGGTCTCGACCACGGCCTCGAACTCGACCGCCGCCTGGGCGAAGCGGCCGGCGCGATAGTAGGCGCGGCCGAGCGCCTCGCGCACCGAGGTCTTCTCCGGCGCCCGCCGCGCCGCCTCGGCCAGGGGCTCGGTCGCCTCCTCGAAGTCGCCGTCTTCGAGCAGCTCGATCCCGCGCCGGTAGAGGTTGTAGGTGGGCTCTTGGGAGCCGGGATCGAGCGTCATGCAACAAGTGTAGGAGGCGCCCCCGGCGGGGCGCCAAAAGCCCGTGCAAGCAGGCAGAAAGGACCGCTCTGCTACCTTCTCTAAAGACGGGTTCGGCGCCGATCGCAACCCGTGAGGTTCCGTCCCTCAGTGCGCCTCCCCGCGCTCCGGGTCGTTGGAACACCCCTCCCGGATCGCGAGAGAACGAAGGAGCATCTCCCAATGCTGCAAGCGAAGAAGTGGACCTGCGAGAGCTGTGGCGTCACGATCAGCCAGATCAGCGGCGAGCGGGTCGCGCTGCCCGAAACCTGGGTCAGCTCCAAGGAGGGCACCTTCTGCCTGCTCTGCCGGCGCGAGCGCGCCGCCCAGGCCGCGCTCGACGCGGCCCCGGCCGATAGCCCCCTGGAGGAGCGGGCGAAGCTGCGGCGCGCGGCGCTGATCGAGTTCGAGGTCTCCCGCCGGCCCGACCACGGCGACGGGGCGATCGCGAAAACCTGCCGCTCCTCGGTCTCGGCGGTCGCGGCCGCGCGGCGGCGCCTGAAGCTGCCGCCGCCCACGCACGCCTCCTAGCCCGCCCGTTCCGGGCAAACTGCCGCCATGGATCTGCCGGGGAGGGTCCGGGTCCTGCGCGAGCGGAACTACCGGCGCCTGTTCATCGGACGCACGGTTTCGCTGGTCGGCGACGGGATCGCCCCGGTCGCGATCGCCTTCGCCGTCCTCGACCTGACCGGCTCCGCGACCGACCTCGGGATCGTGCTCGCCGCGCGCAGCCTGATGGTGATCGCCCTGATCCTGGTCGGCGGCGTCCTCGCCGACCGGATCTCCCCCCGCCTCTCGATGCTGCGCGCCGACGTCGTGCGGGCCCTCGTCACCGGGCTGATGGCGGCGCTGGTGATCGCCGGCACGGCGCAGACCTGGCAGCTGGTCGTGCTCTACGCGATCGAGGGCGGCGCGACCGCGTTCTTCAACCCCGCCTCGAACGCGATCGTGCCCTCGATCGTCAGCGCCGAGCGCCTGCAGGAGGCGACCGCGCTGCTCAACCTCTCGCGCTGGGGCGGGCGCGCGGTCGGGCCGGCGCTGGCCGGCGTCCTGCTCGTGCTCGGCACGCCGGGCTGGGCGCTTGTCGTCGACGCCGCGACCTTCGCCGTCAGCGCCTGGTTCCTGCTGGGGCTGCGCGCCCCGGGGAGTCGGCCCGAGGCCGAGCCGGCCTTTCTCTCCGAACTGCGCCACGGCTGGCGCGAGTTCGCCTCCCGCACCTGGCTCTGGGTCGCCGTGATCGGCGCCGCCTTCAGCAACGCCGTCTTCTTCCCCGCCTTCCAGGTGCTCGGCCCGACCGTGGCCAAGGAATCGCTCGGCGGCTCCAGCGCCTGGGCGCTGATCGCCGCCGCGTTCGGCACCGGCGCCCTGCTCGGCGGCGTGCTCTCCCTCTACGTGCGCCCGCGGCGGCCGCTGCTGGTCGGAGAGGTGGGCCTGATGCTGTTCGCGGCGCCCGTTGCGCTGCTCGCCATTCCCTCGACCGCGGCCCTGATCGCGCTGGCGGCGCTCGCCGGCGGCGTCGCGATCAGCCTCGGCGAGGTGCTCTACGAAACGACGGCCGCCCAGCACATCCCGCAGGAGTCGCTCTCGCGGGTCAGCGCGTATGACTGGTTCGGCTCGCTCGCGCTGGAGCCGCTCGGCCTGGCCTTGATCGGGCCGCTCGCGGCCGGGATCGGAATCTCCACGGCCCTCTGGGGTGCGGCGGCGGTGATGCTCGCCTGCCAGGTCTTCATCGTCAGCGTCCCCAGCGTGCGCCACCTGCAGGCGCGCCCGGGCCCCGCCCCCGCCCTGCTGCGCCCGCTCGAGCCCGGCGAGTAGCCGTTTGCGAGCGCTGCATTTTCCGTCCCCTCAACGGAAAATGCAGCGCTCGTCCTCGCGCTAGATGTCGAACCCCAACACGTCCCGAACGCGCGCCGTAGGCGACCGGTTGC
>AR_comb_assmDRAFT_10069294_pt1 | contig 12475 bp, 13 predicted proteins | sample ArasoioldDNA_FD_10543 | JGI IMG/M metagenome (IMG submission 10543) | reverse complement strand
CGCCCTCTTTCGCGGACGTGTGCGGGTGGGTTGTTTGCGCTAAAAACTGGCAGCTGTGTGTGTTGCTTGTAACAGCTCCAGAAGACACTGTCTGCGTCTCCGCACCAGTTCCCGCGCCGTCAGTCGCCCCCTCTTGCTCCTCGTGAAAGGCGGCCTTCCTTCCTCCGACCGTATTCCCGTGGTGCTCTCCTGGCCGTTCGCCGTGGCGGGCTGGTATGTGTCTGCGTTCATAGGATGGTACTCCTATGCTCACGACATGGTGGTCGCCCATGGTTGTGCACCGCTGCGGACCATGTCCTCCAGGATGTGCTTGGGACAGATATAGTCTTTGAGGAATGTGAGCATCGCAGGAGCAACACCGCGTAACATGGCTTCCACGTCAGCGTTGGTGCACCGACCCTGCTCGTCAAAGACCTGTTGCACACCTGCCACAGACACCGCGCCAGGAACTACAATGGCACCGATGTGGGCACACACGCTTTTCAGTTGTTCGAGGGCCTTAATTGCCCCAATGCGCCCGGCGGCCACCCCGACGAGCCCGATGGGTTTGCCCGCGAGCACCGAGGGGAACCCGAGATTCTCGATGATGAGCTTGGTCATCGCACAAAAGCTGCCATGGTATTCGGGCGTAGCCAGGATGACTCCGGGTGCCGCAGCAATCGCAGTGCGGAGGCGCTCCCCATCTCCGGGGTCCGGATGGCCAGGGAACGCGAGTGACAATGTGCGGGCGTCGAACACGAGCGGATCGATGTGGCTGTGCCGGAAGGCATCCACCACGATGCCCAGCGCCCGCGCTGTATAATTGTCTGGTCGATTGGTTCCAGAGATGCAGACGATCCCTTCCATAGGCACGTCCTCTTCCGCCTCGCGTGTAGAGAGCAGGCTCCATTCTCAACCGTCCAAGCCGCCACACGAGGCCAGTGCACATGGGCCTGCGGTGGCAGACAACATAGTGAGCACGCCACATGGATGATCGGGCCATGGTGATAGAGCAGGCGTGCTTCCCCCACTGTCGAACAGACCGGACATGAATATAGCCGAAATCGGGAGCCCTGCGAGCACACTAAGGAAATGACCCGCTCGACCGGCTGGGACAGCCACGTGCTGCCCCGGCCTCCGGTGGAAGCCTGGGGAGCCAGTGCGCTTCACAAGTTACCACCGGTCCGGTAGCGGTGGAGCAGGGTGTACACAAAGCGCAGGGACACGCCCAGTGGCTCGGCCGCGATCCTGGCGGTCGCCCGCGGCACGGTGGCCAGCGCCGCCAAGGGGGCAAGCACCTGGGCACGGCGCTTCGCTTCGTCCCAGGCCGCGGCAGACAGCGAGACCAAGCCATGTTCCGGTACCGTCGTCTCGGTGCTGAAGGCGGAGAGCGTCATGGGAGATCCTCTGATGAAGATGTCTTCTGGTTGGCTATTATCGCATTGAACAGGAGGAGTGGTAAAGAGCGTTACCACAAGACGTGTTCAACAAAGCGGAAATACACGGGGACTGGTGAACAGGACGGCTGCACATGACACAGGTGCCTGCTGCTTCCGCTGTGCTTCCGGGATGAGATTTTGACCTTCGTGCAGGTGGGCACTCACGTCTTAGAGACAGGCGAGCAAGGGTTTTGTCCCCCCAAGACACCAACTGTTTCCATGTCTCCTCTCCTGTCTTTGCAGGTGTGTACATATGACGAGTATGCCATAGGCGCCGGGGCCTGTACAGACTGGACGGGCCGTTGACAGGGCCTGGGGGCGCGCCTGGGATCCTGCAGGAGCATGGCATGAAACTTGCTGGAACGGCATAATAACGGCCATATATCAGGGACAATTCCTCGATGTAGACCGGGATGACAAAAGCTTTTCTCACAGAGATAGACCATCAACCGCCGGCCTGCGGTATGGGGCGGTGATTTGTTAAGGAGATACCCTATGACAAGCAAGAAAGTGGTTATACATGTGCTCCTCCTCTGCGGAGCAATGGGGCTGAGCAGTTGTGCTGGCAAACCGCCGGCAGCAACGGTGTCACAAGTGTCACAAGCGGAACTGGCAGTGCAGCAGGCCAGTAAGAGTAAAGCGCCGGAATATGCCAGTTTAGAACTCTATACAGCCAGAGAGCAATTCGCTGGCGCGCAGGAAGCCATGCATAGGAAAGAATATACTGAGGCTCGCCGCTGGGCCGAACGTGCTCTCGTCAATGCACAACTGGCGGAGGCCAAGGCGGAAGCAGAGCAGACACGTCGGGCTGCTGCAGAACTCCGGCAAAGCATTGAAGCGCTCCGCCGTGAGGCAGAGCAGCCGGCCTCGGCACGCCGGTAGTGGAGGGGAAAGACTATGAGAAACATAACACGGAAATACATATTGTTGTATCTCATGATCAGTACTGCTATCGGAATAAGCCTGGTGGGCTGTAGCCACACTCCCCCGCGTCCGGCTGAGCTAGACCAGGCCCGTACGGCGTATGCAGAAGCGCGCGACAACCTGCAGGTCGCCAGCCGTGCTCCAGTCGCGCTACGCGAAGCTGAAGAGGCCCTCCTGCGCGCCGAGCAGACCTGGGATAAAGAGAAGGACGTAGCGGAAGTACAGAACCTGGCTGCCGTGGCCCGGCAGCGGGCTGAGATAGCGCGTGCTGCTGCCGAACAAAAGCAGGCCGAGGCCGAGCTTGAGGAACTCACGGCATCTCGGGACCGTCTACTCCTCGACGCGCGTGCCCGTGAGGCGCAACGCGCTCAGGAGCAAGCCGAGCGAGCTCAGCGGGAAGCTGACCAAGCCTATCAACAAGTCCGCTCCACCACCACCCAGAACACGCAACTAGAGCGGGAATTGGCCTACACGAAGGAGGAACTCGCCGCCAAAGAGGCTGCGGCCCAGGAGGCCGCCGCCAAGGCGCGGGCCAAACGTCGCACTAAAGCTCACTGAGGTCGAGCTAAGATATACAATGTATCCTGAGGGTATGTGCAGCCTGGCTTCAGCCAGGCTGCACATACCCTCAGGCGCTCTCTCACTGTGAGAGGGAGTCTCTCATTTTGAATGGGAACCTGACATGCCGCCTCGCGTCGGCCTCGGGAACCAGCCATAAAGACACACGCCCGGCAGCCTCAGCACAGGTGGCATCAAACTTGCATTTCCTATTGGCACATTTATCTGTAAAACGGTGCTATCGCGTTCATGAAAAGTAGAGGCGGGATAGCCTCAGACCACCAAAACTGGTAGCACTGTGCAGATGAGTAGAGGAGAAAAAGCTATGTACCGCAACCTACGAAGCACCTTAGGCGTGGCTCTGTGCCTCCTGGGCCTCGTGTCCCCTCTCGTTTTTGCGGCTGAGCAACCCCCCAGACCGCTACCCGCCGCGCAGCTCGTAGCGGTGGAGGGAGCATCACACACGTACCAGCTCATTGATTATGACCATCGGGTGATCACGGCAACCGTCCCGGGGCAGTCCATTACAGACCTCCAGTCGCGTAACCCCGACGGCACAGTACAGGTCACTGTTGCAGCGATCGACATGACGACCAATCGGATGAAGGCCTCGACGGATGCAGGCCAGGTACTCGTACTAGCCATGCCTCGTGAAGAGCTTGGGAGTATGAAGATTGGCGACACCTTCACACTCGTGGTGCCTCAATCCGGCAGGACGGTGGGGTATCGCTAAGCTGGCTGCTCAGAGCGTCCTTGCGAGTGTGTACTCGTATCTCAGGTTCTCGATGGGCCGAGGAATTCTCCTGTCATACGGGCTCCTCTGCAAGGCGAGGTAAGATCATGACAACAGCTATGACCCTACAATTCTGGGGGGTGCGTGGCTCTATTCCTACCCCGGGGCCCGCCACTGTGCGCTATGGAGGCAATACGGCGTGCGTCAGTATCGATCTGGGGCACGGCGCCCTCCTGGTGCTGGATGCGGGCACCGGGATCCGCACCTTGGGCGAGCACCTGGCGACCAAAGATACTGACATCTTTGTGCTGCTGTCGCACGCCCATTGGGACCATATCCAGGGATTCCCGTTTTTCGCCCCAATTTATCAGCCGCATCGCATGATCTCTATCGTTCCGACTCCCATGGGCCATACCCTGTGGTGCCCAACCCTGGAGCAGATGGATGGCATGCACTTTCCAGTGACACCGGAGGATCTGCCTGCGCAGGTGCTCTGTCCCATGGAAAAGTGGCCGGAAGTCTTCCAGAAGCATGGCTGTCACCTGTCGTGGATTGCAACGAATCATCCGGGTGGGGGCACAGGCTATCGGATCGAGCATGTGGGGCGGTCTATAGTCTATCTGACGGATAATGAACTCGAGCCACCCTATGAAAAGGCCACGAGCTTTGACGAGTTTGCCGAATTTTGTCGGCACACTGATGTGCTGATTCACGATGCTCAGTATCTCCAGAGTGACATGCCGGCCAAACATGGCTGGGGGCACAGTCTCGTCCCGCAAGCCTGTCAGCTAGCCCTGGCAGCGGAGGTCAAACACCTGGTCCTCTTCCACCACGACCCTATGCGGACGGATGACGAGCTGGATGCTATCCAGGAGGAGACACGCGCCTGGATGCATACCCAGAATCGGCACATGCAGTGTACAGTGGCCTATGAGGGGCTCGTAGTCGACATCTGAGACACGTGCTAGGAATACTTTATCGCCGCCGCGTGAGGTGCCAGAGACAGTCCTGCGCAGGGTATTCCTGGGCCTGCAAGAATCTTTCGTAAAGCGAATTATGCTGTGTAGGCGTACTGGAGTCGTGTAATCATCGACGCCGGACTGAGGTAACCGGCGTGTGTCCTAGGGAGGTTGTGTTATGCAAATCTAACACCACGGCCGGGTAATCGTCATCTATCAAGCAAGGGAGAGTTGTGTATGGCGCACTGGACTGCAACGCAGGCAACAGCGTCTCTGGTGTCACTCCTCGGTGCAGCTCGGCTCATCCTGGTGTCAAACCGCGAACCCTACAGTCACCGCTGGCACCGCCAGCTTCTCACTGCCTCGGCGGGAGGTGTACACGCGCCCGCGGGCGCAATGAATCGGGAGGGTGCAAGGGTACGCCAGGCATCGGGACCGCAGGGATCGAACCTGCTTGAGGATGATGCAGCCATCCGCTGGAGTCGGCCGGCGGGAGGCCTCACCTCCGCGCTCGATCCTGTCATGCAAGCCTGTCACGGCACCTGGGTAGCGTGGGGGCACGACAGCGCGGATCGACACACCGTTGACGCCCAGGATCACGTACAGGTGCCACCCGATAACCCGCAGTACACCTTGCGGCGCGTCTGGCTCAATGAAGCACAGGTGCGAGGCTTTTACTATGGCTTTGCCAATAGTGCTCTCTGGCCCCTGTGTCACCTCCAGTTGGAGCGGGCCATATTTAAGCCGCGCCACTGGTATCACTATGAGAATGTCAACGCTGCCTTCGCCGCCGTCGTCGCCGAGGAGTGTGGCGAAGAGCCAGCGGTGGTCTGGCTGCAGGATTACCATCTGGCGCTCTGCCCGGCCTTCCTCCGCCAGCGTGTGCCTGATCTCGCCATGATGCATTTCTGGCACATTCCCTGGCCCCCCTGGGAGATTTACCGCGCCTGTCCCTGGCGTCGGGAACTGCTGGAGGGCTTGTTAGGCAATGACCTCTTGGGTTTCCATCTGGAGCAGTACTGCCGCAATTTTCTGGAGTGCGCCGAGCGGGCCCTGGGGGCGCAGGTCGATACGACCGCCGGGACAGTGGAGTACGCGGGGCATGTGACCTGGGTGCGGCCGTTCCCCATCAGTATTGATTACGACGCGTGGCAGCAGCTCGCGCAGGGACAGCGCGCCGCCCAGCGCATGGCACGCCTGCGCTCCCAGCCAGATCTGGCCTTCCCGCTGCTCGGCCTGGGAGTGGACCGGCTCGACTATACCAAGGGAATCGTCAGTCGGTTGGAGGCTATCGAGCGATTTCTGGAAAAGTACCCGGCCTATCAAGGACGTCTGGGCTTTATCCAGATTGCTGTACCCAGCCGCACGCAGATCGAGGAATATCGTCGGGTGAAAGAGCACGTGGAAGAGGTGGTGGCACGGATCAATAGCCGCTTTAGCAGGGGAGCAGCGCACCCCATCCATTATCGCTATGCGCAGGTGGAACCCGCCGAATTAGCGCTGTACTACCGTATGGCCGATTTCGCCATGGTCACGTCGCTCCACGATGGCATGAATCTGGTGGCGAAAGAGTTTATCGCCGCCCAGATTGAGCGGCGGGGCGTATTACTCTGCAGCGAGTTCGCTGGCGCGGCAGAAGAACTAAGCAATGCCTTGCTCATTAACCCTTACGATACCGAAGGTGTGGCAGAGACGTTGCGCCAGGCCCTGGAGATGTCGCCCGGGGAAAAGGCGTACCGCATGGCCCGCCTGCAGGAGTATCTGGCGGAGCATAATATCTACAACTGGCTGGTTGATGTCTTTACCACGCTGGCTCGCCTCCGGGAAGGTAACGAGAGCACGTCCTCGAGCGCCTGGCGGTATCTAGGGACAGTACTCCAGCGCTGTATAGCGACTGGCAATGATCTTATGCACATGAGTAGCAAGATTCTGCGCTTAGGAGAGGAGTAGCGCATGGGTTTCACAGTGCAGCCCCACCGTCTCCAACACTTTGGTCTACCGGCACGTGCTTTCGTCCTGATCACGGATACCGCGCATGCTGGCCACGTCAAGATCGTGTCCGACGACTCCTATGAATCCTGTGAAGTAGTTACCTATGACCACGGTGATGATTTCAATGCCATTGTACAGGGCTTGCCCCAGCAGGCGCACGTTTTTGTCATCTCGCCCAAGCGTGGTTTTGTCGCACCGACACCGGCACTGCTAGAGACCCGGCAGTTGAGTGCCGTGCGGTGCCATTCTACCCCGACCTCTCATGCGGACCTGCAGCATATCCTCACGGCCATTGAACGGACAGATCCCCTGCACCAGCAGACGGTGGCAGAGCGCCTCTTTACGCTGGCCAATGATAGTCCCCAGCTTACCCTCATGGACCCGCAGTATGGGACAGAGGCCGTCTTGCAGCACTGGCGGGGCGACCATGAATGGCGACAGCAAGCGGGACCTCTGGGAGAGTGGGGCAGTCATCAGACAGTACCAGCGGGAGAGATTAGCCTTGTCCCCTGTGGTGCCTCTGATGCGCACGGGAGTGCCTCGCGGCCTGACCGGTGCCTCCGGTTGGACGGTGAAATTGCCTTACGTGGTTACCCTATTGTGCACGCTGGCGAGACTTCGCCAGCCCGGCGCACCCAGGCGCGCCTCTACAAAATCCTCGAGTCCCTTCACGAGCACGCGATCATCGCCACAGTGTGCGCTGGTGCAATCACGCAGTTCCGGGCGGCTGAGCCACAGGCCGCGCCGGCAGTGACGCTGTTCCAGGAGCTTTTGGCACATCATCCACAGTACCGCACGGTCGCCGAGATTGGGCTCAGCTTCAACGATGCCTTTGAGCCCTTACCTGGGAATCACGCTGCCAACGAAGTCTGGGGCGGCCGCTACGGTACGGTGCACATCGGTATTGGTCCACAGCCTTTCACCCCCTACCATGTGACTATGGTATGTCCCGGGTTGTCGCTCAGGGGCAAAGACAATGACGTGCTCGTCGGCCCTCCTCTGCGTCCTGAGGTCGAGCCGCAGCGCCATGGCGTGTCCGAGAGGCTGGCAGGCTAGGCAACGTCCCATGCTGGTGCACGCTGCCTAGCGTCCTTTAAACACTGGGCGGCGTTTCTCCAGGAAGGCGCGTCGGGCTTCCTGAGCGTCTTCGGAACCCTGCAGGATGCCGCCAGCATTGGACGTCAGTACCATGGTAGTCTCCAGGGAGCTATCCAGGGCCGCGCGCATGATGCGTTTGCTGATCCACTGGACCATGGGCGGCGTGCGCATAATGCGTTCACACAGGTCCCGGGTCGTTTCCTCCAGTTTGTCAGCGGGTACTAGGTGGTTCAACATCCCCCACTCATAGGCGCGCTGGGCGTCAATCTGTCCGACGTAGGCGAACTCCAGCGCCCGGCCCAAGCCGACCATTTTGGGCAGGTAGTAGCACCCACCATTCTCCATGATCTGGCCTAATTGCTGATAGCCAATAAAGCGCGTATGCTCGCATCCAATGCGGATATCACAGTGCAGGGCCATATCCATGCCCGAGCCAACCGCCGGGCCATTGATCATAGCAATGGTAGGTTTGCGGATCAGTGAGATATCGCGGTGCAGCTTGGTGAAGCCGTGGAAGAAATGTTCCCTGGCAGTATCTGGACCCTCGGGGATGTTCCGATTGCCCGACAAATTCTCGCCCTTGACTGTATCAGGGATATCGCGTCGCATGTCAGCACCCGAGCAGAAGCCGCGTCCGACCCCTGTGAGGACAATGACCCGGACGTTTGGATCATCGTCTCCAGCCCGCATGTATTCCCCCACTTTGGTCACCGTAGCGTTCTCTTCAGCCGTACCGACGAGGGCATTCATGCGCTCCGGGCGATTGAACTTGATCCACAAGATGCCACTATCCTCAGGCTCATATAACAAATAATCGACAAGCTTCGGTCCCATGGGCTTCCTCCGTCTTCTCGGCCTGGCTCCGGTAGGCAGGTAAAAGGCGTGCGTTGCCCAGTGCCGGCACTGGGCAGACGCGAGCAGCATAGCCGGCAGTGGGCAGACTGTCAAAGCCCAGGTATACGTCTCCTCTCAGACTGGCTCTGCACCCATGCTGCCTCCGAGCACTTTTTTTCTGGCGCTGTCCAGAATGCTCCCCTACACTCTGATAGCACGAGCAAACCTATACACAGAGAGGATGACACTCTATGGCCATACAGACGGTTGGGCTGCTGAGCCCTGGTGATATGGGACACGTTGTCGGACAAGTGCTACTCCAGCACGGCATGCGAGTCGTGACCTGCCTGCAAGGCAGGAGTGAACGCACGTGTATGCTGTCACGCCAGGCAGGGATTGCCGAAGTTCCCACGTACGAGCAACTCGTGCGCGAGGCGGATCTGCTGCTCTCCATTCTCGTACCCGAAGAAGCCTTGAACACGGCCCGGGGCGTCGCACAGGCGCTACGCACTGCCGGCGCCACGACGCTCTACGCCGATTGTAACGCCGTCTCACCCAGGACGGTCCGCGCCATCGCTGAGGTGATCACTGCAGCCGGTAGCCGTTTCGTGGACGCTGGCATTATCGGCTCACCACCACGCCGGGAAGGGACCACGCGATTTTATGCCTCAGGGCCTGATGTCGAAGAGTTTGCTAAACTGGGCCGCTATGGGCTGGACGTGCGCCCGCTGGGGTTGGAAATTGGCCAGGCGTCCGGCATGAAAATGTGCTACGCCGCCTTCACCAAGGGGACTACAGCCCTGGTGACCGGTCTGCTCACGGTAGCCCACAGCATGGGCCTGTATGAGCCGCTGGCCCAGGAATTTCAGCAAAGCCAGGGAGACCGCTACCGTACCATGGAGCGACAAATCCCAACGATGCCTCCGAGGGCGTACCGTTGGATCGGGGAGATGGAAGAGATTGCCCAGACGTTTGCTGACGCAGGGCTGACACCCAAATTCCATCAAGCCGCGGCGGATATGTACCGCTTTGTGGCCGCGACGCCCCTGGCCGAGGAGACTCCTGAAACGCGCGACCGTGAGCGGACCCTGGCGCAGGTCATTGATCTGCTGGCGGCCAGTCGCAAAGCACAGCCGCCGGCATAAGCGCTACCGGTGTGCTATGGAGTAAATTATGGCCTACCGGCTTATACCCATCGATCATCCCACCGCCCCACCCCTGGCGATCTCCGCTCGTCTACGGTCCCAGCTCGTCTACTTCATGACACCGCCCGATGCGCCGCACGTGCCGCCTCTGCAGCCCAACGACTACTGGATCGACGCTGAGCACAGTGTGCAGTGGTTCACCGATGGGGTCTTTGAACTCGTCTCTCCCCTGGATGGGGAGCAGCGCACGGTCATCGAACTCTCCGAGGAGCAGGAAGTGTTCCTGGAGTGGCTGACGACGCATCACATCCAGCACATTCGCGTGCAGGAAGTGCCATAAGGGGACAGTCGATGCCCTCACTCGCTCAGGAAGTTAAGCCCAGGCTTGCTGCTTAATTTTGTTCCCTATTTGTCAAGTAAATTTTTCTCACCCTTTTACAACTAATTGTGCGATAATGCTTAGCCGACACACAAGGCATAGTATGGGCTATGGTAGGGGACGTGTCATACGAGAGAGCGGAGAAGCCCTATGCAACATGTAGCACGCGCGGTCATGGTCATGATAGGTCTGCAACTGTCCCTGGCCAGCAGTCTGTGGGCCTTTGCCGTGGGGGATATTGCCGTACACAGTCGCCGCGGCGAACTGTTTGCGGCTGACATACGTCTGCTCCTGGAGGCGCGTGAACGCGATAAGGAGATTGAGGTCACACTCGGGAACCAGAGCGCGTACCGGGGTGAGGGTGTCAAGCGTCCGGCCGTGATTGATACCTTGCAAGCCGTGCTACTGCCTGGCACACGTGATGTGATCCGTCTGTCCTCTACAGCGCCTCTGCAGGAAACAGCCTTTGATCTCGTCCTGTTAGTACGCGTAGGGCAGGTCACAATTATGAAGCACCATGCCGTGGCCTTACCAGCGCCAGCGCCCACTGCTATCCCTATCGTGGCGCCATTACCCACCATCGCGCCAGTAGTACCCATGGCCTCAGCACGCAAAGCGGGCACCAAGGCGACGCGCCCCCCACAGCGGACGGGGCGCTATGGGCCTGTTGAGCGAGGGGAGACGCTCTACAGCATTGCCAAATCGTTGCACGTGCCCAATGACAAGTTCTGGCAGGCCGTGGTCGTCCTCTGGCAGACGAATAAGGGACAATTCCAGGGAGGCAATCTGCACGGGCTGTCGGTTGGCACGTTTTTGGTGGTACCTTCTGACCTCATAGAGAATATGGCGGCACTGCGATTCTCTGAAGCCCAAGAAATCGTCGCCGCGCAGTGGGAGGAATGGCGCACACTGCAGCGCTCAGGGCTCGACAAGCAGCGTGTCATTGCGGCAGCACACGATGCAGACACCCCGGCCACAGAGTCCGCGAAACAAGACCTCACGACCACGGTGGCAGCGCAGCCGGAGGCCATGGCACCGGCCGAGAAGACGGCGGAGACACCAATGCCAGCGCAGGCAGTGGTGCTCCCGGTGGGTCAGGCCGGGAATATGGTCAGTATGGCGGAGTTACAAACGGTGCTACAAGGGTTGGAAGAGCGCCTAATGCGACGCCTGACTCCGATAGGCCAGGCCGAGGCACAGGAGGCCAAGCTGCCCACTGCTCTGGTGAGCGCCTCGGAACTGCAGGTGAGCATTCAGCACCTCGAAGAGCGTTTTACTCAACGCATGCAGCAAATGTTGTTGCAAACTTCGGAGCCAGTGCGAGTCGGGCAACGCCTTCCCCAGCAGGTGCTAGCAAGTGCTCAACCGTCTCTAATCGTGGAAGCAGCCCCGCCAGTCTCTCTGCTCATGGTGCCGTATCTACTCGTGTTGACAAATGTCTTGCTCTTACTCCTCGCCGGTGTGTTGATATGGCTCTGGTGGCGTCGGCGTGACCGGGTGGAGCGCATGCAAGGGGTCTAGCACCACTGGTGTGTGGGATATGGCATGAGGAGTGTGACAGCAGGGACGAGTTGTAATATACCTCCGCGCCGTCACCGCTGGCTCTCCCCACTCATTGTGAGTCTTGGGGTTGCCGCCGGCCCGCTCGACACCGCGGTTAATATTGCTTTCCCCGCCATTACTGCCGCCTTTGGCATTCCGGTAACGACTATACAGTGGGTGGTCATCTGCTATGTGCTCACCTATGGTAGTCTCTTACTTGGATGTGGACGGCTGGGCGACGTCATTGGGCACAAACGCGTCTTTCTCTTCGGTCTGGGATGGAGTGCCATCAGCTTATACCTGTGTGGCTGGGCTCCCACGTTTGCCTGGCTCTTATTTTTCCGCCTTATGCAAGGCGTCGGTACTGCCCTCCTGTTGAGCTGTGCGCCAGCCCTCGTCACTCTGGCGTTTCCCGAAGCAGAGCGTGGCACAGCTCTGGGCGTGTATACGATGCTCTCGGCGCTCGCCTCGACACTCGGACCGTTGTTGGGTGGTCAGTTCGTAGCACTCTGGGGCTGGCCAGCCGTGTTTTATTTCCGCGTGCCGCTGACCCTCATCGCCGCTATCCTGACGGTATTCTGGGTGCAACAGCCGGTGGACGTGCATCCAGGACAGCGTTTCGATGGCCTGGGGGCTGTGGCTCTCACGGCAGCCATCGCCGGGTTGTTGCTCGCCTTGAACCAGGGGAATCATCTCGGATGGTCCGCACTGCCTACCCTCCTCTTAGCTGGTGGGGCCTGGGCTTGCCTCGGTTTCTGCATCTGGTATGAACTCCGCTGTGCTGAGCCTGTGATCGATCTGCGTCTGTTTCGTCACGCCGCCTTCTCTATAGCCAACATGGCGCACGTGCTGGCCAATATTGCCAGTTTCACGGTGCTGCTCCTGGTGCCCTA
>AR_comb_assmDRAFT_10504132_pt1 | contig 12476 bp, 8 predicted proteins | sample ArasoioldDNA_FD_10543 | JGI IMG/M metagenome (IMG submission 10543) | reverse complement strand
GGTATTCCGTTCACGCTGTTCTTTGGCGCGAGCGTCAACGGCGATGCGAACACAACCGATAGACCCTACTCCGCTCCTCGCAACTCGGGGATAGGCCCCAATTACTTCAACACGAATGTTCGAGTGAATAGGTTCGTGCGAATTACCGAGCGCGTCGGTTTGGACTTTGTAGTCGATGTCATCAACGTTTTCAATCACACGAACTACCTGCGTGTTAACGATGTGATCGGCGTCGCATCACCGCTCCTGCTCGGGCCATACAATGTTCACGGTGATCCAAGCTTGCCCGCGACAGCACCGCTCGCGTTTACGGGAGCCTTTCCAGCACGTCAATTCCAATTGGGAATGAAGCTGAGGTTCTAGGTTGATGAGCAGTACGGCAGTCCAGATCGAGAGGAACACGGTCGCAGCGGCGGTGCCGTCGGCGTCAAGGTCGGCGTGGGTGGCATTCGCTCTTACGTTCGGACTGATGATGTCCGATTACATCTCGCGCCAGGTCCTGATCGCCGTCTTTCCTTTTATTAAGACGACGTGGAACCTGACCGATACGGAGCTCGGCTCTCTCGTTAGCATCGTCGCCTTGATGGTCGGCGTGCTGTCGATACCGATCTCGTTCGCTGCCGACCGGTTCGGGCGTGTCAAGAGCATTGCGATCATGGCCGTCCTCTGGAGCCTGGCGACCGTCGCATGCGGCTTAGCCACAAACTACGGCCAACTCCTCGCCGGACGCACAGTAATCGGTATCGGTGAAGCCGCGTATGCAACGGCGGGCGGAGCGATCCTGATGCACGCCTTTCCACCAAAACAACGTTCGACAGTGATGGGCTTGTTTCTCGCCGGCGCGCTGTTTGGTTCGGTGATCGGCGTAGCTCTGGGAGGATTTGTGGCGACGCGATTCGGATGGCCCTGGGCCTTCATTTCGGTCGGCATTCCGGGCTTGTTGCTGGCGCTGGTCTATCCGCTCTTTGTGCGTGATTACGAAACGATCGCTCTTGCCAAAGTCGAGAACGAAGAACACAGAATGACCTGGCGAGACATCGCAACAGCGTCGCTAGGTGTTCGCTCAACCGTTTTTGCGTATCTGGGAGGCGCTTTCCAACTCTTTGCATCGGCTGCTCTGGTGGCGTGGATACCGAGCTACCTTAACAGGTTTTACTCGCTAACGCCGGAGAAAGCGGCGATGAGGGCAGCGGTGATCGTTCTTGTCGGCGGCATCGGAATGGCGGGCGGCGGACTTGTCGCCGACCGGCTCAGCGCACGGGACATCCGCCACAAGCTGAGGGTTCCTGCATTTTACGCGATCGCTTCGTGCGTGCTCTTTTCGATCGCGTTCATGCTGCCTGAAAGTGGTTTGCAGTTTGGACTGATCGTCGCCGGAGCTCTGTTCGTCGGCGGTCACATGGGGCCCGTCGCGGCGCTGTCGGTCGAACTTAATCATCCGGGATTGCGGGCAACGGCATTGTCTGTGGTCACGGTCGTTTACAACATCATCGGACTCGCACCGGGACCGTTCGTTGTCGGTGCTCTTTCGGATTCGTTCGGACTCAAGACGGCAATGATGGCGCTGCCGGTGGTTTGTGTAGGAGGCGCTATCTGCTTTTTGATCGGGTCGCGTTACTTGCCTGAGAACTGGCGACGCTTTCATCCGAATTGATGATCTCTAATTGATAGCTTTAGGAGGAATTTGTATGCACTTTATGGATGACTCTCTCCTGCCCGAGAAGCAGGAGAAACTCGTAATTCAGGTTGCCCCATACGGGCCCGAATGGCTCCCTGGCGACTCCGATGACATTCCGGTCACGATGGCCGAGCAGATCCAAAAGGCAGTGGATTGCTACAACGCGGGCGCGACGGTTTTACATATCCATGTTCGCGAGGCTGACGGCAAGGGCAGCAAGCGGTTGTCAATGTTCAATGAGATGCTGTCGCGCCTGCGCGAAGCGGTGCCAGATATGATCTTGCAGGTCGGCGGCTCGATCTCGTTCGCTCCCGAAAGCGAGGGCGAAGCGGCAAATTGGCTAAGCGACGATACGCGTCACATGCTCGCTGATCTCAAGCCGGCGCCCGAGCAGGTGACGATCGCTATCAACACCAACCAAATGAACGTGACCGAATTGCTTACCGAAGATGACATCGGCGGCACTTCGATGATGGAACCCGCATATTACGAAGCCTATCGGGAGATGGTGGTCCCGGCCGGACCAGCCTGGGTTGCCGAACATCTCAAACGGCTTGTGGCCAATGGCATTCAGCCGCATTTCATGCTGGCCAATATCACACAGCTTGAGACCGTCGAGCGTCTGATCCGTCGCGGCGTTTATACAGGACCGCTCATTCTTAATTATGTTGCGATCGGAGGCGGGTTCGCCGGTACGCATCCGGCCGACCTGATCGAATTTGTGCGTCGCACTCCGGATGGAGCCGTCCTGACGATCGAAGGATTGATGCGGAACGTTCTTCCCATGAACACGATCGCGATCGCTCTCGGCTTGCATGTACGCGTGGGTATCGAGGACAACCTTTGGTACAAAAAAGGCGAGCGCATCACGTCGGTCCGCCAGATCGAGCAGATCGTTCGCATCGCAAAAGAATTGAATCGGAACATCGCGACCTGCGACGAGGCGCGCAAGATCTATCAGATCGGCGAGTATTGGGGCTCAGCCGACGAAACATTATCGCGACTTGGCCTGCCGCCAAATCGGAAGGCGGGACAGCGCGGATTCCTCATTCACGAATCGCTCCCGGAAACAATTGCAACGCCTGCGACGGGCAGCGCGTAATTAGTACTATCTACAAAGAAAATGGCATTTGCTACTCGATTTTATGAGACAGGCGCACCCGAAGTGATGCGTCTTGAAGAGGTGGAAGTCGGCGAGCCGGGTCCAGGGGAAGTTCGTATTCGTCACGTTGCTGTCGGCCTGAATTACGCCGACACGTATTTTCGAACGGGACTTTATCCCGTTCCGCTTCCGAATGGGATGGGAGTTGAGGCCGCGGGCACCGTGGAAGCTATCGGCGAAGGTGTAACGCACATTGCCGTGGGCGATCGAGTCGCTTACACCGGCAGCCCGCTCGGAGCTTATAGCACAGAGCGAATCATGCCGGCCGGGCCGCTCGTAAAATTGCCTGATGCTATCTCGTGCGAGACTGCGGCGGCGATGATGATGCGCGGATTGACCTCATCTTATCTTTTGCGGCGAATCTATCCGCTTCAGTCGGGAATGACAGTGTTGATCCACGCCGCGGCAGGAGGCCTGGGATTGATCTTTTGCCAATGGGCAAAGATCCTCGGGCTCAATGTCATTGGCACGGTCTCAACCGAGGAAAAAGCCGAAATGGCTAAAGCGCACGGCTGTGATCACGTCATCTTCTACACGCGAGAGGACGTGCCGACGCGAGTGCGCGAACTAAACAACGGCGAAGGTGCGCAGGTCGTTTATGACACGGTAGGAAAGGATACATTTGCCAGCTCGCTCGACTCAGTGAAGCGGCGCGGATTGTTGGTTTGCGTTGGAACATCGTCGGGTTTGGTCCCGCCGATCGACGCGATGCAGCTCGTCATAAAGGGTTCGCTTTTTGTCACAAGGCCCGCGTTAGCGGATTACATCACCCCTCGTTCCGAGCTTGAAGCTCTGTCGGGCGAACTCTTTGACCATGTTGCTAGCGGCCGCATCAAGATCGAGATCAATCAGCGATATGCGCTTGAGGACGCGGTCAAAGCGCATCACGATCTTGAGTCACGTAAGACTACCGGCTCTTCCATTTTTGTCGTCTAGTATTTTGTAGGAGCAGTTATGTCAGAAACAACAAGTCCGGTTTCGACATGGGCGATCGTACCGGCAGAATCGCTGGGAACGTCGATTAGGGTCGAGCCGGTTGCTCCGGCACTCGGTGCCGAGATCTCGAATGTCTCGATCGAGAACGCCGTCAAGGACGACGATCTGTTCGCGGAGATACTCTCGCTGCTGCTCAAGTACAAAGTACTCTTCTTTCGCGACCAGAATATTTCGCCAGCCACCCACGTTGCCTTTGCACGCAAATTTGGCGAGCTTGAGACACATCCTGTCGTGCCGAGCCATCCTGATCACGCGGAACTGCTGCTTCTCAACCGCGATACAAAACACTCCTATGAAAACACGTGGCATTGCGATGCGACGTGGCGAGCTGAGCCGCCATTGGGCGCTATTTTACGCTGCTTAGTCTGTCCCGATGTTGGCGGTGATACGATGTGGGCGAACATGGCCCTGGCATACGAGCGACTGCCCGAACATGTCAAAACGCGTATCGCGAATCTGCGCGCAAAGCATAGCATCGAGCATTCCTTTGGCGGCAGCATGCCGGCGGAGGAGCGCGCAAAACTAAGCGCCGCATATCCGATGGCTGAACATCCGGTCGTGCGCATGCATCCAGAAACGGGCGAGAAGGTCTTGTTCGTCAATCAGGGCTTCACAACGCACTTCGTAAATTTTCACAACCACGAAGACGTTCGCTATGGACAGGATTTTACGATCGAGGCGAACAACCTGATGAACTATCTCGTTCGCCAGGCCGAGATACCGGAATATCAGGTTCGACTTCGCTGGCGGCCAAACACGATCGCAATGTGGGACAATCGTGCGACTCAGCACTATGCAATACACGATTTCTATCCGGCCGAACGTCGCATGATGCGAGCGACGATCGTCGGAGACCGGCCGGAGTAACGATCACCTAAGGGAACCTGCAACTGGTTACTCTTGCCCGAACAAAGGACTACATGGCGGAACCCGCAAGACGTCCGTGTTTTCAATATCGTTATACAGGTGTACCGTCAGCGTCGCCGTTATGTGTTTGGTCCAGCAAGAAGTCCTCTCGGATTGGTGAAAAGATGTCGATCAGCACGACCTCTTGGTCGAGCATGGTGGCTCCGTGGCGATTGTTAGGGGGGAAGTGCAGTACGTCGCCGGGCGATACGATCTTTTCAACCCCATCGATGGTGAATTTCACGTTGCCTTTCATGACCAGGGTCATTTGCTCGTGCGGATGACTATGCTCTGGTGTTTCGAGAAACGGTTCGAACGTAAAGCGACAGATCATCAACCTTTCGCCAACCACCATCTGACGCCGGACGCCCGGAGCGGGCCGCTCGATCCTCACGTTGTCCCAGTTCGTCGCCAATGCCGATATTTGTGATTCCTGAGTGATCATAAAAGCCTTCTTAGTCTCGCAATTCGAGAGTCAGGCTCCAAGTCAGCCTGTCACCTTTCTTTAGTTTTAAATTGGTCGCATTCGCGACGATGTGAACCGGTATCGAACCTAGCACGCCTTTTCCCAAACGGCTGTCACCCGTAGATAACAAAGAAATCTCAGTACCGGCAGGCGGTTTGAACTCGACACTCAGGCTGCCATCACGGCCGGTGAGCAAATATGCATTTTCCGATCCGCGAACCTCGGACGCCGTCGACGGAAGCGTGAATTTCCACGTCCTGATATCGACATCGGCCCCTGCGGTTAACGTCTCGGTGCGGGTAAGGCGATTGGCATCGAGTTTCCAATCGACCATGCTCGTTAAGCCATTTTCATATCGCGCGCCCGATGTTCCGCCAACCCGAGCCCATTTATGATTTATCGTCCTTAAAGACATTCCGTCTGCGGCGGGAACGATCTCATCCGCCGCCTCCGATGCCGAGTAGACCTGCCCGTCGGCCAAGGTCAGAAAGGGCACAAGTGACGGATAAACTTCTTCGACTGGCGCGCTGAAACCCGGCAACCCAAAGGGCGCCGGCAAATAATCTGAAACGGCCGGCTTTGTCCCGACTGTGATCGGCAGCGCAAAATGCATACGGCCGCGTCGGACAAGCCAAACGCCGGTCTGCCTGTCTGCCGACCTTGAAAAAAATTCGAAACGCGCAACATCGGAAAGCATCGGTGCGACAGAAAAGGCGGCGATCTTCTCGCGCTCGAGGGCGCGGAAAAGCAAGTGTTTGGCTAGGATTATCTTTCCAAGCCCAACACCAGTCTGCTGCCATTCTCGCTGAGGGTTGATGTACGAATAGTTCCCGCGTCCGAATGCAAAAACTTTAAACATGTGCGATGTGTCACTGTAATCGGACCTGATCCAACGCCACGCCTGGTTGAATGCTCCGGCGAGCTCGCTAAGTGATGCAGGCCGAAACTCTGCATGCTCAGCAAGAAAAGCGACTATCTCTAACGTGTCGAGATAGCTAACTAGACCCTGACTGCGTCCCCAGTTGTAGCCGTAACCCGTTGGTATAACAATATCCCACCAGAGTTTCATCTGCTGCTTTAGCGACGGCCTGAGCTTTTCCTGGATGTCTTTTCGTCCTGCGATCTCAGCAGCGTCCCAGCAGAATCGCACGTACTCATTCGAGTAACGATCGTACCGACCCGTTGGCGGGTTATCGTCCGCGTATAGCGCTCCGTTTAGAAACGGCTGCGCTGCACGTTCGACAACTGAATCCAGGAACGCACGATCTTTCAAAACGCCCAGCTGAAAGCTGATCGCCGATACGCGGGCAGCCACGCCGAGATAATTGTCAGGAAGATTGATAACGCGTCGCGTTTTCGGGTCATAAAAACGCGACGGATCGAGAAGCGAAAGCCATTCGCGACGTTCACTTTCATTCATGCTCTGCCAGACGGCGTTGTTGCTGAGATCTAGACCGAAGTGACGCAGCGCCTCGCCGGCATAGAGCTGTGCAAATGACTTGCCGCCCTTCCGAGACTCGATCAATCCCATTTCCGCAACCGCTCGGGCAGAGTCTTTTCCGGCGATCATCCGGTTGCCGCCAAGCTCAGCTTGAGCAGCAAGGGCACGCGAAAAGCTTCCCCAAGAAAAATCGCCAACTGTCAGCGCACCGAAAACGCGCTCGGGCGGCGGATCCAAGGTCTTGATGTCCCCAAAATGCGCAGCGATCTCGCGCGATGTGAACGTATCGATATCGGCCGCTAATTGTGCAGCCTCCACCTGCTCTGACCGGCCGGAAGCCTGAGACGAAGCGGAAATGCTAAACCCAGCTGCCACAATAAACAGCGCAATAAATCCTTGTTTTATGTAGATCTTCAATCTTGTTCTTCTAGCGTCTTTGAAGAATGGAAAAAGATTGGGTAGACCCAACGCAGGCCTACCCAGGTCAATGCAGGCTCAAAACACGAACTTCACCCCGAGCTGAATACTGCGGCCAGGACCCGATGCATTCAAGAGACCGAACCCCCCGGCAGTGGTCGCTACCGAAGTGGTGGGATCAAAAGCTGTTGCATTGGTTCCCATATTGTTGAAGTTCGCCCGATTGAAAGCGTTGAAGAGATCCATTTGAAGCCGCAGGTTCATATTCTCATTGAACCTGAACTTCTTGCGAACCGAGAGGTCAAAGATCGTGAAGTTCGGGCCGAAGACGGTGCCTACACCGGCTGTGCCGCGTCGCGCATCGGGAGCCCGTGCGAACGCTGCCGGATTTAACCACTGACGATCGTCCTTAAGATAAAGAGGAGCACCTGATACCGCATCAGCTCTTCGAGAGCCGGTGGAAACTGTATTAGCAGTGATCGTAAATGGTCTTCCCGATTGATATCTCGTGATGCCACTTATCTCGTAGCCGCCAAGCAAAGTCTTAACCCATCCGTTACCGTGCGAAAACCAACTCGGTGCGTACGTATAGGTCGCCACAAACACGTGTCGCCGGTCAAATGTTGCCGGGCCGACATTGAACGTGCGGTTGAAAGGATCTTCGGGATTATCGTTGAAGTTGCTCGCGTCGGTCAGCACTTTTGACCAGGTGTAGCTGCCCGTGCCGAGGAAATCTCCCTTTCGCTTAGCAATGTAGAACTGCCCCGCGTAATAGGCAGAGGTAGCGTCGCTCTTGCGCTGATTGATCGTCGAAAAGCCCTTGTACGGGCGCAGTCTGTTATCGCTGCCACCGCCGAACGGAATAGCGTTAATGTCCGGATTGCGGGTCAAATGGCGGCCGAGGTTCCCAACGAAATTCGCCTCAGCAAACAACCCCCATGGCAGTTCGCGCTGCATGCCGAGACTGAAGTTCATCGAGTACGGCGTATCGAGTAACGGGTCGATCGCCGCGAGGGTACCAAATTGCGAAAGCGCAGATGGACTGCCGCCACGAATGTCGGCCAGGTTTCCGTTCTCAAAACTCTGGCTGTTGATAAACGGCGGATTGCTGATCAGCGGAAAGATAATGTTGCCTTCGATCCGGTCATAGTACATTCCAAAACCCCCGCGAATCACAGTTTTTCCATCATCGAAGGGCGAGTAGGCAAAACCGACACGCGGCATGAAATACGGATGCCCATCATAAAGCCCTCGGGGTGCGCCAGTTGGGACCGCAAGTACGTCGGGACTGTTCCAGCCCGGAACATTCGCTCTTTCAGATTCCGGAACGCCGTCACCGGCCCGGATCAGACCGTTGAAACGGTTGGAACCGGGAGTCACAGTAACAGCTCCGCCGGCAGTAACAGTGACCGCCTTTGTCGGATCGTATAAGCTCGGGTCAAAATTGGTAATGTTGTTCTCGCGAGTATAGAAAGGTGTTCCGTACTGAAATCTCACGCCGATCTCGATGCTGAGCCGCCTGGTTAGCTTCCAGCTGTCGGTCGCGAAAGCATCGTATTGCTGAAAACGAAAGTGCGCGGACGGATCAGCTGAGAATTCGGAATAGGTTCGGAAGTTTCCGAGTAAAGCATCGCCGAACGCCTGCCCGGTGCTGCCTAAATTAGCGGTTCCAGCTGAGTTCTGTCGGTTAGTGTTGAACGCCAACAGTCCGGCATAGGTGGACCGGCCATTCTGAATGACCTTGCTGAAATTGTAGGTTGCGCCAAACTTCATCGTGTGATTTCCGCTGACCCAGGTCAGCGTGTCACCGACCAGTGAGTCGTGTGCAAGTGCGGTCAGAGATCGAGCGGCTCCGTTAAAATTCGGTGCCGGTCCCGTACCGCCGCTAAACGTTACGTCCGGGATCGAGTCCTCGTAAGAACCGCCATTCGGGAACAGCTGAGTGTAAGCAAATCCGTAGGTGGCTCTTTCCCAAAAATCGTTCGCCGGCGGGATTCGCTGATTTGTCCACGAAAAGCTGACCTTACCTTCATTGATGAAGTTGGACGAAACGTTCCAGAGATGCGCAACTTGTATAGTGTCGCCCGGCCGCTGGCGAGAACTCTGTATCGTTGGCAACGGCGAGTTGATGAAGACACCGTATGGGTCGATCACCAGATTCTTATCATGAATGTATCGACCGTAGATCGTGTGCTTTGGACTCGCGAGATAGTCGAGACGAAGCAATTCTTGCCGGAAATCGCTCGGGTTCGCCGGTTGGAATTGTGAATTGTTCACGTTCGGGAGGTCCGTAAACACCGAAGCCAAACCTGTCATTTTACGCATTACGCTTGCGATGGCCACACCGTCCGAGGTGATCCGGTTCGCGGGAATCACGTTCCATATCGCCGAATTACTTCCGCCAAAACAAGCGGTGCGATTGGCTGATGTACAAGTTCCTGATAAGGCCGGGTCGCGAAGGACGCCGTCGTCCGCCGTTCCGACGATGCCGTCCGCGCCGCGAAGGCGGAATCTGAAATCGCCGTTCAATTCGGCGGTCGTTGGCATGTTGGCCTGTTTCAACGCTGCCAGACGATGGATCGTTTTCCATTCCTGTCCCCAGAAGAAAAAGAATTTGTCCTTGCCAGACGTGTACCACGGACCGTCGCCGTCGCCGAAGCGCGGGAACGGCATCGGGCCGCTAAAGCTGTATCCGTAATTGTTGTATCGCAGAGTCGGTTTGACCGAAGTGAAGAAGTTTTTCGCGTCCAGGGCATCGTTCCGTATGAACTCGAACATTGAGCCGTGATATCTGTTCGTGCCGCGCTTTGTGATGACGTTGATCGACGCGCCGGAGTTGCGGCCATATTCGGCAGAGAAGTTCGAGGTCTGGAGCTTTACTTCCTGGATGAAATCGACGCCGACGTTATTGATCTGGCTCGCATTACTGCCGGCGTTGTTGTTGTTGCCGCCATCGATGGTCAAATTGTTTGCGACACCGCGGCTGCCGTTGATGTTGATCGTGTTGGTGGCAAGATTGGTATCGATCTGGTCGTCAGTCGTCGCCACCGAACCTGGGATGATGCTGAGCAGTTGGTAATAATTCCTGCCGTTCAAAGCCAGGTTCGTGACCTGTTGGCTGTCGATGATCTTCGCAACCTCACCGGACGTCGTGTTGACCGTCTCTCCGCTGGTTTGCGTTACCTCGACAACTTCGGCTACCTGGCCGACCTCGAGCGGGAAATCTACGGTGATGCGAGCATCCGCGTTGACGACGTTCCCGCCGCGGAACGATTTTTTGAAACTAGCCTTCTCGACCGTGACTGTATACGTTCCGACCGGAAGGTTCGTAACGGTGTAAAAACCTCCTTCGTCGGTCGTCGCCGATCGCGAATAGTTAGTGGACGGGTCGCTGACCGTAACGGTTGCTCCGGGAACGGCGGCCCCGGCCGGGTCCGTCACAGTTCCAGAGATCCGCCCAAAGGTGGTCTGTGCGACGATCGACATCGATGCGGTCGCGATAATAACGATGGTCATAATGGCCATTTTGTATGAGGCGAAAAAACGCGCCGATTTGAAGCAGGTGAACATTTTTTATTCCTCCAGATGTGTGGATCGCCGGCCGTACCTCCGGCACTTTTAGATCGGCTTACTCATGGTTCCATCTTGGTAAACCGAAGATCTTTTTATTTCTGTCTCAAGCGACCTTGGGTGCTGCAAACGCAGGCGCAGTGACCAGAGCAGCAGCTCCGCGGAGTCGCGGATGTTCTATTCCAGGAACGATGCGGATCGGTGTTTCCTCTGTTCCCGCGATCAGCCTTCGTTCTCTGAGAACCTCGCGGACGATAGGTTCGATCATGTCCCACGCCTCCATGATCTCGCCGCCGATAAAGATCCGCGATGGGTCGACCGCATTGATGATCGACGCCAGACCCAGCCCCAGATAACGGGCGGTTAAATGCAGTGACATCAGAGCCTTGGTGTCATTGTTTCTCGCTCGCGATATCAGATCGTCGATGGTGAACTCTGCGACATCGACCGAGCGCGGTCGGTTTGCTGTGACATCCTGACCGAGGTAACGCGACAGCGTGGCGGGATTTGAAATATAAGCTTCCCAACATCCGCGGGCGCCGCACGAACATTTCGGCCCATCGATGTTCAAGAGCATGTGGCCGAATTCGCCGGCGATGTTGTGCTTTCCGCGGACAAGCTCGCCATTGAGCACGACGCCAACGCCGATGCCGTCAGAGATGCTGACGAAAACGAGATCATTCGGAGCGTGGCTGTCGCCGCGAACCGACCAAACTTGAGACAATGCGCAAGCGCGGCCGGAGTTTTCAAGATGTATCTCGATGCATTCGAATTCAGATTGAAGGGCTTCAAGAATATTCACATTGCGCCAATGCAGCGTCGGAGCGTGAATGACGAGACCTGACTGCGGATCGAGCATGCCGGGAATGACGATGCCGATGCCGCTGCAGTTTGATGAATCGGCATACTGGCCAAGTACTTTGCGGATCTGCCAGCTCAGCGAGCTGACGAATTCTTTCGGATCAAGCTTTGTCGGAAAACTGACGATGTCGCCGATCTGTTTGCCGATGAGATCGGTGATCATCATATACGTCCGCGAAGCGCGAACGTCGACCGCAACAGCGACGCCGCCTTGCGAGTTGAGATAGAGAAATGTCGGCTTGCGGCCGCGGACCTTTTGATTGCCTTGCGCGCCTTCGCGTACCAAACCTTCATCCAGTAACGAGTTGACCAGGTGAGTTACGGTCGCACGATTGGTCTCCATAAGGCGGGAAAGGTCGGCGCGGGAAACCGGCTGGTGCGTGCGTATCAGCGTTAATGCGATCTGCCGGTTGATCTCGCGTGAGGTCCTATTTGTGGCCAGGGTGAAGTCGCTTGGATTTATCTTTCGCACTTTAAGTTAAGGGCTTTAACAAAATAAGGTGGCGATTATGGGATTTTGACTGATCCCCGTACAAATTCTCACCGTTGTTACCAATTGTTACAGTCGAAATAATGCTTGTTACAGTCGAAATAATGCGATTTGTTAAAACCTTTGACATAATACACCCAAAATTACTTGCGTCAAGCCGCCCCCTGAGCAAAACGCAAAAATTTATTGGTCAGACCAATTATCCGTCTGAGGTAATACGAATCGAATTTGTGGAACCGGGATCTAACAACAAGCTTTGATTTAATTTCGAATCGATCCCGATGCTGTTGATGCTCAAAGTTCTTGTTATCCGCAAGCATTCAACGCGCTACTCAATTCTGTTCTCGTTATTGCGAAATGATCGACGGTTTGACATCAACTTTTGTGTTATTTAGTATTAAAAATTCGTCGTTGCTCAACATTTACGACAAACACATTGGCCAGGTAGCTCAGTTGGTAGAGCAGCGGACTGAAAATCCGCGTGTCGGC
>AR_comb_assmDRAFT_10023176_pt1 | contig 12477 bp, 27 predicted proteins | sample ArasoioldDNA_FD_10543 | JGI IMG/M metagenome (IMG submission 10543) | reverse complement strand
CTTTTCTGGCTTGCCCGATGCGTCCGACCCCCCCCCCGTCATTTATTTGGCGGTGGTCCTTTGCCCTGCTCGTTCCTCTCACCCAGCCACGAGGACGAGCTGAATACCTACCGCCTAAGATTTTATCCCTCGCCGTATCGCCCCTTGCTTCCTCTCCATGGCACTCTTCCTGCTATGACAGGCCCGGCACAGGGGTTGCAGGTTAGCCTCATCATAGGCCAGGTCCAACCGTTCCGTCAACGGCACGATATGATCCACCTCCACCGCCGGCTCGAACCTGCCCCATGTCGCATGCAGCGCGAAGGGATCAGCACACAGGGGTTGGCGGTTCAGGATGATCTCCCGCAGCCTGCGCCAGCGGGCCGTGTTGCGCACCTGTTGCGCCGACCAGAGCAGGGGGTTGAGCTTGCGTTGCGTGTGGTTGTAGGCGCGGTCATCGGTGGTACGGTCATGGAAGCGGTGTGGTTGATGAATGGGTGGTCGGGTCGGCATCGGACGCACCTCTAGCATAGGTGGTAGGACAGGTTGGATAGAGAGAATAGTACGAGTGGCGCGTGGCGTCAAGCGGGCGGTAGCCCCTTCCTCATCGTTTCCCGCATGGCCCGGCCCATTTCCTCGACCGTGCGCGTGAGAATTTCCTGCTGCGCGGGGTGCGACCAGAGTTCGTGCACCTTGGCTGGGAGGCGCAGCATAAACATCTCGCTGTACCACTCCTGCGAGGGAGGCGGTGGTGCCGCAACCCCCATCACAGCGTTCAAGTCAATCCCTAGAAACCGCGCAAGCTCCATGGCCACATCGAAATTGGCCATGACGTTGCCCATTTCAATCTGCGTGATGGTGGCATGGGTCTTATACCCCATCCGCTCGGCCAGCGCCCGCTGACTTTCGAGGCCCAACTTGACCCGCCGCGAGCGTACCTCTGCGCCAAAGATGGCACTCCAGTGTTGCGCCATACCACGCCCCGTTTCGTCACCCTCCGGTGATATGCCGGCTGTTTTTTTTCGCCACGACTTCCTCCTCTCGTCAATGGTAAGAATGTTACACACAGCAACATCACATAGTCAATATCTTGCGTTAATACAGCACTTTTTTATAGCAAGAAGGTTACCGACAATAAACATATATATGGCTGTATACGCTCAATGCAGAGAAAACATGGAACATTTCTACCCTTGTATACGCCCGTCTAATAGCTATAATCGACGTTACTAATAACAACATACAGCGGAGAGGAGCGCTCTTGATGGAGGAGCCGAGCCGCATACGCCTCTATTTACGCCGCTTCCGAGAAGCCCGCGGGATGACGCAGCAGGAATTTGCCACACTGATCGGCTGCAATCGGAGTTATCTCACCCAGTTAGAAAACGGCGATACGTTACCGTCGCTCTCCATGCTCTGCAAATTTGCCCAGGCACTCGGCGTGCAGGTCCGAGATCTGCTCGATGAGCGTCCGTGTCCCGACTGTCCGTATCTCGATCATCTCGACCACCACGGCATCCGTCTCAGCGGGACACCCATCGTGTCGCCCGCCCTGGAGCAAGCCATTGAGCACCAAAAAACGCTGCTCTATGAACCGCCGCGACGCACGACCTGGCTAGGCACCATCGGCGTGCTCCTGTTGAGCTGTCTGGGTCTTTAGCTTCTGATAAAAACATTTATGTCACGCATGGCATTGTTGCTGGGGCACACAGGAACCCCTAAGCACCGTCCATCATGCCTGCTGCGTCAGGCATCACGGGTGATGTGCCTGGGAGACCTGGGGAGGGAAGATCGATGACCCTGTGTACTATCTGTCATGACCCATATACGCCAGATGCCAGTCTGCCGAGCGAGCTGTGCCCCGAGTGCCACCGGCTCAATTTCCACGGCGCCCAACCGCCCCTGGGCTGGGCCGAGGTGGAGGCCGCAGCGCTCACCCTGACGCCGCGTCAGGTGCAGGCCCTGGCCCGCATCACGGCGAGACAGCGGGCGCGGCAGGAGGAGGAGCCGTGAGTGTCCTGCTCCTCCAGGGCGATGCGCGCCAGATCCCGCTACTGGACGGGAGCGTGCATTGCGTGGTCACGTCACCGCCCTACTATGGGCTGCGTGACTATGCTACGGGAGCATGGTACGGCGGCGATCCGGCCTGCCTACATTCCCCGGCTGACACGCCACAGCAGCGTGGGCTTGCCTCAAGTACCCTCGGTGGCGGGAAGGGCACGACCGGCCACCAGCGCGAGGGCTTTCGTGGAACCTGCCCACGCTGCGGCGCCGTACGGGTCGATGCCCAGATAGGATTGGAGAAACAGGCGGATTGCCTCGCCTGGGCACGCCAGGAGCCCCCGTGTGCGGCGTGTTGGGTGTGCGCCATGCGGGCGGTGTTCGCAGAGGTGCATCGCGTGCTGGTGCCCACGGGCGTGATGTTCGTCAACGTCGGAGACGCCTACACGAGCGGCAACCGCGTCGGCCACGGCACGCGCGTGGGCTATAAACAGCAGACCAATCGCGGCATGAATGGCACGAGCGATCCACCACGCGCCCCACAACCGCCAGGGCTACGCGAGAAGAATCTGCTGGGCTTGCCCTGGAGGTTGGCGCTGGCGCTGCAAGCGGATGGCTTTATCCTGCGGTCAGAAATTATCTGGCACAAGCTCAACCCCATGCCCGAGAGCGTGCAGGACCGGCCCACACGGGCACATGAGCAGGTGTTCCTGTTCAGTAAGCAAGGGCGCTACTACTTCGATATGGAGGCCATCCGCGAGCCCGCAACGATGCGGCCCCAAGCCAGGCTGACGCCCCAGCCGCGCCGTGAGAGACAACATGCCGCCGATGGGTGGGCCGAGCCGCGCCTGTTACGTGAGACGCCCATGCTTGATGGCAACCCCACTGGCCGCGCCATGCGCAGCGTCCTCTCCCTCGCCAGTGAGCCCCTGAGTATGAGCCACTTTGCGACCTTCCCGACCGCCCTGGTGCGCCGCTGCCTCCTGGCTGGGGCGCCATCCGCCGTGTGCCGGGAATGTGGGGCGCCATGGGTACGTGACATCAGCGCTACGTATACCCCATCGACACGCGGGACGGTGGGCAAAATGATTGAACGTAACGGTGAGCACATTACCCCAATGGCTGGGCTGCCACGTATGAACAAGTACGTCACCACTACCGGCTTTTCCCCCGCATGCACCTGCACCGCCCCCACGCAGCCTGCAACCGTCTTCGACCCCTTCTGCGGCTCCGGCACGGTGCCTCTTGTTGCCCGCGAGTTGGGCCATCATGGCGTAGGGCTGGACCTCAGCTACGCATACCTGCACGACATCGCCCGCGAGCGGCTTGACCTGGCCAGGCTGGCCCGCTGGAGCGGCCAGGCCACGCCAGACGCCACGCGCGAGTATACCGACTTACCCCTCTTTGCCCTCACGGAGGACACCCCATGACCCACGTCCATCGCTTTCGGCCCATCTGGCTGGTCCTGATGTCCCCCGCCGATTATGGCGGCTGGCAGCGCATTGTGACCTATGCCGAGTGCATTCTCTGCCACCAACGCGCCACGATCGCGGGCGAGCAGCACCCGCAAGCGGTGCAGAGTCGTATGGTCGAGGAGGGCCACTAGATGCCCTATGACGAGCGCTGGCTCGTAGACGTTCTGGCGCGGGGCCAGGTGCGCCTGGTGGGAGGGCACGCGCCAGCGGAGCCGCCTGCCCTGTCAGAGCGGGCGTTCCAGCAGGCGGTACTGCGGATGGCGAAGGGGTGTGGCTGGTATGCGTACTTCACGAAGGACAGCAGGAGAAGCCCCTCTGGCTATCCCGATCTGACACTGGTGCATCCGGAGCGCCGAATCGCTCTGTGGGTCGAACTCAAGGTGCCTGGCGGGGTCCTCACGCTCCAGCAGCAGCACTGGCTAGCGGTGCTGGGCCAGGTCGAGCACACCGAGGCGTACCTGTGGACGCCGCAGGAGTGGGAGGAGATATGCCAGACGTTACGCGGTTGACGTTGTTTGAACCGAGCTTGCCCCTGGCGCTCAGCCATACCCTGACGCCGGTCAGTCTTCAATTGCCGACCGACCTCACGGCGCAGCAATGGCAGCACGTTGGTGCCACGCTGCAGCGCTTTGATGAGGCACGACAGTGGTGGTGGGGAGATTGGTGGAATGCCGGGGTGCAGTGGAAATCTGGACAAGAGGTATGTGCCGCGTTAGGAATTACATATAGTAATGCATCTACTTGTGGGAGTATTGCCCATAAATTTGAATTTTGCCGACGTCGGCAAAATCTCAGTTTCAACCATCATGCCGAAGTGTCCTCCATTCCTGATACATCCGTCCAGGACCGCTTCCTTCTCTGGTGTGAAGAAACCATCGAGGCCACCAGAAAGCCCCGCTCGATCAGGGAACTCCGCGAAGCGATTAAATCATACCTCGACAGCCAGGGCTGGACCGACTTTGAGCGCGAGCGTCGGCGCTGGGTCGAGGACCTCGGCTATCCCACCCTCGCCAACCATACCCTCGATACCCACTTAATTCAGTGGGCCAAGATGAATGGACTGCATGTCTACATTGGTCGTGGCAGCAAGTGGGGGAATCCCTTTGAGATCGGCAAAGACGGTGATCGTGAGTATGTCATTGACTCCTACTGCTTCCACTATCTGCCGCGCAAGCAATCCCTGATCGATGCCCTGCCCGAACTCGATGGCAAGGTGCTGGAGTGCTACTGCGTCCCCGAGCGCTGCCACGGGGAAGTGTTGATTGAAACACTCAGGCGCGAAGCCTGGGAATTACTCCATCACTGGATGAATCCGTAGGAGGCAAACCATGGAGCGTCAATTCCCCAAAGACATTCCCCTCGATCAACTGCTCGGCTATATGCAGTGGCAGGCTGATTATATGGTTGAGGTGTACAAAGACGAGATTGCGGCAGAAGAGATCACGCTGGAGGAGGCCATAAAGAACCTCAATCATATGGACGGCATTATTCTGGCCCTACAAGAACTCATGCATCTGAAGGGGGCACCGCACTCTGCAACGTGCCCCATGCATACTCTCGCGCACAATTGAGGTATCTATGCGTCTTGATGACTTTATCGTACTGGGTCGTACCGTCCCCGAAGCCTCGCAGCGGTATGGCACACGGGTCTGTATGGTGGGGTACTCTGAGGAACTCGGCAAAGCCCTCAGAGTCTACCCGTTGCTGATTGATGCCCCGCTCAAGTCGCGGCATCAGGCGACGTTGGAACTGACGCGCAATAGTGATGATAACCGAAGAGAAAGTTACAAGCTACGGGACGCTGTGACGAGCATTTACGGGGTATCCGCTCAGCCCTCTTGGAGTACAGGGCAGGTCTGCGACCTGGCCGATAAGATGCACTACGCCTCCCTGGCGGATCTCAATCGGCAGAAAGCCTCGATTGGGTTTGTCGCGTTGCTGGGGACACCCACTTTACACTTCATCAGCCGAGAAGAAAGCCCCCAGGGACCACAGATGGATCTCTTTGAGGAGTTCGTGCAGGACCTGCGTACCACCAACTTCTGGGCAGGGAAAGACTATCCCCAGGTGCCATACGTCACGTTTCAGGATGCGACCGGCCTGCACACGCTGCAGCTCCGGGAATGGGGCACCTTTGAATATCTGCGCAAACATCAGTTTGTCGGGGACGGGCTCGACAAGGCCCTGCATCTGCATACGGCGGGGGAGCAGTGGTATGCCCTGGTCGGCAACATGGCCCATCGGCGCAATGTGTGGCTGGTGATCCAACTTATCCACCGTCCGCCGACGCTGTTTGCCGTGTAGCACGAGGGGAGCCCTCATGACCAAACGCTGCCCCCACTGCCATCGTCGTCAGCGCCTCACGGCCTTTCACCGCAACACGGCCCAGTCAGATGGCCGGGCCTCCTGGTGTAAGGCCTGTATGCAGGAGGCGGGCGCGCGTTGGTATGCACGGACACGCGGGTATCCCTGGGTGGCGCGGGGGCGCATTACGGCAGCGGGGTGGCCACCGGCGGAGAGGGCCGGCTAGGCGGTGGAGGTCGCAGGGATATAGACGCGGCGTGGTGGTGTCTGCCGACGATGGTCGGCCCATTCGCGCAGGACATGCACCAGCTCGCCATTCACGCTGCGATCAGACGAGGCCGTTTCCTCTTCGAGCGCTTCGAGGATATCAGGAGGGATACGAATGAGAATCTTCTTATAGTCGCCGTTTTTCATGCGGGTCTGTGCCATAGCGTTCCCTCTTGATGCTGGTATGCCTATGGTATATACTTGATATAGTTTATTGATACGTGACGTATTGTTTACTCACATATATATACCATATGGAAGATATTTGTGACAAGGAGGGGGAATGGCCGAGACTACCATCGTCGATACTCAGCAGGAGACCCTACCTCCTCCGGCAGACTTTGCCGCGCTGCTTGACCGGCTGGCCGACGTATTCCTCACGCAAGATATCACGGAGTGGATGGTACTCCCCGCGATTCACCTGTTGAGCGTGTTCCGCCCGCATCCGCAATATTGGGGCCTGAGTAAGGCCACCTATCGCAAGCTCGGCGGCAACGCCTACGACCTGGAAAAAGCGGTGGATCATTACCGCGCCAAGCATGATCTTGATGCCACGTTCGGCCTCGAAGCCCCCACGCTTGATCCCTTCATCTTTACGGATGCCACGAGTATCCTGGCACATGCCCCCATGCCGCGTCGCTGGCTTCTGCCGGGCATCATTGCGGATGGCCTGACCTTGCTTGGCGGCTCGCCCAAAGGTGGGAAGACGTATCTAGCCTATGCCCTGGCGCTCGCCGTGTCACACTATGGCCGCTGGTGCAATCATTGGGAAGTCGAGCAAGGCAAAGTCATCTACATCACCCTGGAAGATGACGAGAACGATACGCACTTGCGGCTGCTTGAGCTTGATCCGCACTTGAAGCTCAAGAGCAATCGCCTGATCTTTGTGCATGGCCAGGAGACCATCCCGAACTTTGGGAGTGGGCTCAGAGAATGGCTCGAAGGCACGTTAGAACTGCACAAGCCACGCCTGATGATTATTGACCCGATCTCCTATCTCTATGTGCTCAAAAAGACCGGCAGCCAATTTGAAGAAACGAAAGACATGCTCTTTCCCCTGCAGTGGCTCGGCAAAACCTACCAGTGCGCCATTGTCTGTCTGGATCACCGCCGCAAGCGTTCCCGCGATGATGTCTCGATGGTCGATACCCTCTACGGCAGCGTGGCCAAGCAAGCCGTGCCAAGCGGCATCATTATGGTCAACCGTGATCAGAGCGACATCGAACTCGATATGACCATCCGTAATGGCCAGCAGCAGAAAGAGTATGTGTCGTTCACGTTCGACAATGGGTGCTGTTTCCTGGCGTACAAAGGTGGCGAACAGCAACCCATGAATCAGAGCGAGCTGCGTATGCGTGTACTCGACATCCTCCAGGCTTCTCCCATCCCCATGGCGGTGCCTGATGTGTTGCTTGCTCTGGATCTGCCAGACACACGCCAGGAGCGCAACATTGTCTTCCAGATCCTCTACCGCGCTATGAAAGCACGGGAGATCGAGAAGACCTCCAGGGGCAGGTATGTGGTGAGTACGAAGGAAGACTAGAGACATGTACAACGTAAAAAACATAAAGAACGTGTACAGCGTGTACAACGTGTACAGAGAAGTTATGATAATCATAAAATTAGTACGGTTAATTTGTACACGTTGTACATGTCGGGGTATTTGTACCCCATGTACATTTTATTATTTGATATGAAATGAGTTACAGCCATGTACACGTTGTACATGCTTTTTATGCACATGCAGCACGCGCGCGCGCGAGACATATAAGTCTTAGAGGAATACCGTTAAGGTAGGTAGAAACACGACAGCCCCTCAGCGTTCCCCACCACGGTTCCGCTGAGGGGCCTGACTCTCTCAAGAAGGAAAGAGTAGCCATGAGCTTAGCAACACCCATCAAGGAAGTACAGGATATCGTGGACAGTGCAGAAGAGCGCGAGTTCTGGACGGTGGTCAGGCTCCATGAGCGGCCGCCGTATTATTTCCCAGACGAGGGCGTGAACAATCGCCTGAACCTGGCAGCCCGCCTGGTGTACGAGGAGCATGTGCATCCGCAGAGTGATGGCTCCTTCCAGGTCGATGGATCCGGCGGCAGGCGGTATCGCGTCGAGAAGGACTGCTCATGTCCCGCCTCGCAGAAATCGAAGTCGAAATGGTGCAAACATATGTGTGCCGTGGCCATCTACGTCGAATGGCAGCGGCGCCTCCATCCCCCTGCCCCGGTGGTCCTCGGCACGCTCCGCGCTGGAACAGCCCCCCTGCCGCCCAGCACGCCGGACGACGACGCCCTCGGCAACGGCCTCCCCCCGGACGACGAGACGCTGCCGCTGGCCTTACCACCCGTGACCGTGGACGAACGCCTGGCACTTCCGCCCACACCGCCCCAGGAGGACCGTATGACCGAAGACCCAGTATCCTACATCCCCGAGCCCGACGAGGCCCCTGTGGCCGTGCTAGAGGCTCCAGTGCCCACCCGCGCGTTGACCCCCATCCCGCCCCAGGTCCTCGATCTGGAAGTCGCGCTCCAGACCTGGACGAGCGAGCGGGCCATTGTGCAACGCTTTTTGCGGCAGGAACTGAAGGCCAATATTGATTACTATACCTTGCGCATCGGCGGCAAAGACTCGAAGCCCTCGTTGTCGAAAGCCGGCGCGGAAAAGGTCATGGGCTGGCTCAAGCTGCAAGCATCCTTTGCCCCCGATACCGGCACCTGGGAGATGCTCGGCCGTCCCACCGATCTGGTGTGTTTCGTGTGCACCTTGCGCACCCGCAGCGGCGAGATTGTCGGCGAAGGGCGCGGCGCCCGCTCTATCAAGAAGGATGGCGGCGACGTCAACAAGGCCATTAAGATGGCGGAAAAGAGCGCCAATGTAAGTGCGGTCCTGCGCACGGGCTGCCTCAGCGACGTGTTTACCCAGGATCTTGGCGAGGATGACGAGGAACCCGCCAAGCCCACGGCCCCCGCCACGCCCTCCTCGCAGGACCTGCGCCAGCGCATCTGGCTCTACGTCACGCAGCACGATACGACCGTGAAGACCAGGGAGGATGCCGCCTCGTTTGTCCGAGCACGCACCGGTCTGGAGTTAGCGCCGGACAACTATGCGCAGATCATCGCCGCGCTGGAAGGGCACGCATGAGCGCCCCCCTCTCACCCATCGCCTTGTACACCCGGCTGACCGAGGCGTCAGCCGCGCTAGGACGCCAGATATTCCTCCTTGATACGCAGGACCAGGAGCTGGCGTCTCCCGTGGCATCCGTCTGGGTGCACCTGGACGACCCCGTATCGAGTACGGGGCAGGCTCTGATCGAGCGCCTCCCAGCGGCGCTGGCGTGGGAGGCGCACCGCCAGATCGAGGAGGGCGCATGAACGACGTCGGCTACTGCCTCTTCACACGCCTCTGCACGGTCGGCAACGCCCTGGAGGTGCTCCGCGATACGTACACGCCGATGTCTGACGATTGGCTGATGGCGACAGAGGTGCTCGGCCTGCTGGACGAAAGTATTGATCTGCTGGTACGCTCAGACGGGCTGGACGGCGTGGACGAGGAGGAAGACGATCATGACTGAACCCCTGGCCCCCATGGCCCTCTACGCCCGGATGGCGGACGCCTCGGCCCTGCTGGCCCGGCAGATTCAGCGACTCGACACGCAGGATCCCGCGCTGGCCGCGCCCCTCGAAGCGGCTTGGGTGCACCTCGACAACTTGATCGAACAACTCCCTGCCGCCCTCGCCCGGGACGCGCAGCGCCAGGAGCAGAAGGACACGCCATGAGTAAGCCGACCGCCGACGGCACGGGGTTTGCCGAACCAGGGCACGCCGATGACCACTGGCGGGCGCGGAAGCTCCTCCAGTGGCTGGAGTGCGTAACGGCATTAGAACAGCACAGCAATGACGCCTTAGCTGCCCTCCTCGTCGAGCATCTCTGGGCAGATGTCCCCCTTGGCACGCCGCTCAGTGATCTGGTCGCGGAAGTCACGCCACGGCTCACAGACCAAGCCGGGAAGATGCACCTGTTGCTCGCGTATCTGCTGGACCATGCCGCCCCTGCGGATATCGACTCCCTGCACGTGTGGCTGACTGAGCAGACGGCCCGCCTGCACCAGAAGGAGAACACACCCCATGCCTGAACCCACCCCTGGCCAGCTCGCGTATGCCGCGTACCGCCAACACTTCGTCGCGTATCGCAACCATACCGACGGCACGGTGATGCCGGAACCGTGGGCGTCTTTGCCGCTCCTCGTCCAGATGTGCTGGGAGGTGGCGGCTGACGCCGTGCTGGCCCAGTGCGTGCCACAGGAGACGCCGCCCCTTGTGCCCCCGCAGCCCCTGCATGCGGCAGAGGAGGAGGCATGACCCTGCACGACCTGATGGAGTTTCTCTGGGACGAGGCTGAGCGCGGCACCCTGAGCCGCCAGAAGATTGACCGTTGCGTACTGCTGGCCTATGAAATGGGCTACGACCTGGGGCGTGAGAATCCGCGCCAGATTGTCGTGCTGGACCTCGACCCGGACGTGCAGCAGAAGGAGACGCCATGAGCAAGGCGGAGGGCATAGCGGTCCTGGCGAGCCTGGCACACGAGATCATCCGCTGTGGGTGCTTCAGGCGTGGGCGCTACTGTCCGCACGGTCCCTGCGTGGAGGAGATCGCCAGAGCGCTCTGTCTCTCCTCCTTCACCCATGATGCACTGCGCGTGCTGTATGCCGCGCGCACCGAGGAGGAACAATGACGCATGCCTTTGCCTGTCCCACCTGTGAGCGGAGGCTGCAGATACGGTATGGCGTGCGGCCAGCCGGGCAGGTGTGCGTCTGTGGGTGTGGTGCGCGTTGGTGGGCACAGACGGAAAAGCACTGGGTCATGATCGTGCCCCTGCCCCAGGAGGACACCCCATGAGTGCCTGGAACTGGACGCCCGACGAGACCGGCCTGGACGAGGACGTACGCCCCATGGGTCCCTGCGTGGACTGTGGCCGGCCGTGTCGCCCAGAAGACGCGCCGCGCTGCCTGGCCTGCACGCTGCTTGAGGAGGAGGAGACCGAGGAAACCGAGCGCTGGAATTATCCGGAGCAGCATCATGAGGGCTCAAGAGATCATCGTGGCGATGCCAGCCGGGACGATGTGCACCGCTGAGGAGAGGCAGCTATGAGTAAGGAGAACACCCCCGGCCAGGTGGCCTACGAGGCGTATCAGGCGAAGCTGCCTGAGCGGGCATACTTCCCGGCAGCCGCGTGGCTGGTGCTCCATCCCGCATACCAACGCGCCTGGGAAGCCGCCGCGCAGGCCGTGCTGGCGATGCAGGAGAAGGAGGACGCGCCATGAGTAACATGAACGCCGTGTATCACGAACGCAACATGCTCGTCGCCTATCTGGCGACGTGCTATCCGTCACACCTCGCCCGCCATCCCGAGGACGATGCGTGGGATGACGATTGGCGCTGGCTGGTCTGTGTGCACACGCCTGCGGGCCAGATGATGTGGCATCTCCACGACAGCGAATACCCGCTCTTCACCTGGCTCACTCAGCAGCCCAACGATTGGGATGGCCATACGACTGCCGAGAAATATACGTGCCTCCTGGGACTGATCATGGCGCGGCGTGGAAGACGCGCACCGCAGGAGGAGAGGCCATGAGCGCCTGGCATTGGACGCCAGACGAGACCGGCCTGGACGAGGACGACAGCCCCATGTGTCCCTGGTGCGGCGACCTGATCCCGCCAATGACCGGCCACCGCTGCGGGTGGGGCGATACGCTGTGTGCGGTCTGCTGGCAGCACGCCAACGAGGAGCCTCTGACGCGAGACCTCGACCCGGACGTGCCGCGGGAGGACGCGCCATGACCTGGAGCCATATGACCATGGCGCAAGCGATGGCCCTGCACGAACTGCTCACGCAGCTTGGGACCGAGCACCATCGGCAGTCCTGGCGCCGCGCCCAGACGCATGACGATTATACGTGTGAGGTGGTGGACCCGACACCGGAAGAACGAGACGCCATGGCCCAGCTCATGAAACTGACGCTCCAGCAGGACGCGCCTCCCTAGCGCCTCTCGGTGGCTGGTCACGTTGATTACTCGTCTGGCGTACAGTGCAGCGTCAACGTCGAAGGGACCGCTGTGAGCGCGCCCGTGCAGGTCATGGTAGGTCCTGGCGTTGGCGTCGGGGGTTCAGGCGGCTCCGGCGTCGTGCCGCTCCTGAGGCACTGCGCCGGGATCGCCCCCGTGCGGGCCGTGACATGCGTCGTCACGCTCCTACTCGGCTGCTTGGCTACCGCATACGCCGCCCGGATCCGCTGCTCCATCGGCCAGGGCCACAAGCCCTCGTTGGTGATCTGACGGTTGACCACCTGCTTGCAGATGCCAGGAAAGGTGTCCCACACCGTTTTTCCCGGCAGCGCGGCCTCCAGCGTCGTGCCATCGTACAGCTCGCTACACGCCCACCCTGCCCCGCCACAGGCG
>AR_comb_assmDRAFT_10533462_pt1 | contig 12478 bp, 9 predicted proteins | sample ArasoioldDNA_FD_10543 | JGI IMG/M metagenome (IMG submission 10543) | reverse complement strand
AGGCAACAAGTAACGCTTGTATTCGCTGAACTGTCTGCTGATCTCAGAGAGATCCTTTCCGATTCCGGCGTTCTCGAAGTCGTTTGCGCCGCCAAACTTTTCGCTTCGGTTGCCGCAGCACTTGCGGCTTGCAACCCCTGCAAACTGATCCACCGCCAACGATGGCGGAGGGTGTCGTAAAAAACGTGAATTCATGCTCGAATCCCTTTTGCTACCATACGAGTCTTGACACTCAGCGCGGGCTATTCGTTGGCTTCTCGCGCAAGAAGGTTGAATTCACTACCTATGTACCAGATGGCGGTTGTATCGACCGCTTGAATGCGCCGCGGCGACGCATACCGCTGATCGTGCTCATGGTGTTTGAGTGACATTCTGCAGAACCTTGTTCAGTTCTGCGTCACCGGGCAACGAAAAGCAACCACGGCGTTCCAATCACCAGGAACAGTAGCAGGCAGGAAGCCGTGGCCATTAGGCCGAGCCGGTAGAGTTCACCCTGAGTGAGATAGCCGCTCCCGACGAAGATGACGTTTTGGCTCCCGCCCTGCGGTGTAATTGTCGAGAAGTAGCTGCTGGCAAAGAGCAGGGCGAAAGCCATTAAGGGTGCGGGAACACCCGTCTTCACGCCCACTCCCAGGAAAACGTCGAACAGAGCCAGTATCTGCGCCGTCTGGCTGACAAACATGTAGTGCATCAGGACGTAGAGGGCAAGCAGAACGACATAAGCGATAGGCCAGGTGATGCCACCAAGCAGAGAGGTCAGCCGCCCTCCGACATAACCCATGAAACCGAGTTCGTTCAGTTGGCCGCTCAATGCAAAGAGCACTGCCAGCCAAATGAAGGTGACCAGGGTGCCTCCTTGGAGGTTGATGTCGTCGAGTGTAAGCACATTGGTTGCAAGGAGAGCACCCAGGCCAGCGAAGGCCACCGCAGCGAGGCTCAAGTTCAGTGTCCCCGCCATCACCCACCCTGTGACCATGAATGCAAAAGCCACAGCGACGATCCACTCGTCTTTCGTGAGCGGGCCCATCCTGCGCAAAGCGTCGCGCGCGGCACCCGGTGCATCGGGGGTGTCCGTCACCCCCGGTGGAAACAATTTGTAAAGGATGAGGGGCAGCAAGGCGATCATCGCCAGGATGGGAATTGATGCTGCTAGAAGCCAAGTGCCGAAGTTAATCTTCACGCCATAGTGCTCCGCCAACGAGACCGCGATTGGATTCCCCGACGTGGCGGTGAGCCACAGGGCCGACGAGACGCTGAGACTGGCCATTCCGCAGAACATGAGGTAGCCACCCATACGACGGGTTTTCTCGTCATCGGGCCTGGAGCCGGAATTCTGTGCCAAGGAAAGAATGATGGGATACAGCACGCCGCCGCGTGCCGTATTGCTTGGAAAGGCAGGTGCGATCATGGCGTCCGTGAGAAAAATGCTGTAGCCCAGTCCGAGCGTGGAACGTCCGAATACGCTTACGACAAGGAGGCTGATGCGGCGCCCGAGTCCCGATTTCACGACGGCGTTGGCGACTAGGAAAGCGACGACAACAAGGAGCACGCTCGAGTTGGCGAAGCCAGCGAAAGCCTTAGCAGGATCGACCGTGCGGGTAAGCACGGCAGCCGATACCGCCAGTAGCGAAGCCGTCAGCAGTGGAAATGCGTTCAGAATGACCGCGAAGATAGCCGCCGCAAATACGGCAAAGAGATGCCAGGCCTCCTTCGTGAGCCCGCCTGGAATGGGAGCGAACCAAATTCCGAACGCAAGGGCAAATGAAAGTATTTGTTTGAGCAAACCCCGGTAACCAGTGGTGGCTGCGCTCATGGGCTGCGTTCCCCGCCTTGCGCGGCAGCCGCAGAACTCAGTCGCGCCCGACCCTTAAGGTCGACGGCCCGCCCGCTAACGCTGCCATCCTCGGACTCGACGATGAACCGCCACTCAAAGGAATACTCTCCGGTTACCCCGCTGTAACGGCCTGTCCCTCCCAAGATCGTACCCACAATGTGATTTCCGGTCGCCACAAACTCGCCTTTCAATTCGCTATAAACCTGATCGCCACGGTCGTCCGTCCAAACACACCGGCCCTGCATGCCTGCGAGGCTGTCGGTCAAGCCTAGAGCCCGCGCCTGGAACCCGACTCCTAACCCCTGATCCCCGGTGAGTAGCAGCGATCCGGTTAGATCGAAGATTGAAGCGCGGTGATTTGTTTCGAGGCTGAGCGTCTGCCTCGTACCTGAGGCGGACCAAGTACCTTGGAATGTTCGCCAATCTCCTGACGAAGGAGTTTCCCTGGTGGGGCCTGACGGCCGACCGCATCCGGCCGTGAACAGCAGTAGGGCGAGCGCCATCCATAGCCGTGCGAATGAAACTATGGAGCCGTTTCGAGAAAACACTTCTGAGTCTTCGCGGGTTAAAACCATAGTCACTTCAGCCAACGAGCTAGATGTAGTAGGGTTCTCTTGCGTTCAGATCGACCTGTCGTACGACGGGTCATTCTGTGGAAGACTGCGGGGAGTAGGTACTGTCAAAACCGACAGGCAGATCAGCCAGGGGAAAACAACCCGAGAGAAAAAAAACTCACACGTATCGATGAAGGCCGCCCTTACCGGCGAGATTTCCGACGCCCGGTCAAAGGCCGTTACAATCACTATCTCAGCCATAGCGGCCAGGCAAAGGTCCCGACCGCTGAGATCTGACAGGGTCACGGGGCGCTCTTAGCCTGTCTTCTCTAGCGAGTTGATGGGTACAACGCGCCGAGTCCCCTGGACCCTTCACGGGAAATTACCGCTCCCGAGTAAGCTGCCCCGGACTTACTGCCTTCGCAGCAGCGTCAGTCTGCGTTCGGATAACTGGGCGAGTTCACGAACCCGCTTACTAGGAGATTGGCCGTTCATACACTGGCTTTCTTCAACCCGAACCTTCTGCGGTGGACAGAAAGGCCCCAATGATCTGGGAACTCCGCTAGCACCTACAGGTCCAGCTTCGACTTGACCGAGCTTGAATTGTTTTTGATGTCCCGCTACTTTCGAGATTGAAGCGAAAATAGGAGTAGTAACCTGTGATTCCGTCTTTGGGTCCTGCGCAAACGCAGCTATCTTTTGGCAGAGTAAGTCTCTCTGGCTTTTCCGAAGCAGCAGCTGACCGAAAGGGCTGGGGACCCGGAAAATTCGGAGGGAGGGAGGGAGGGAGGTGTCCTTTCCGGGCCCCCAGTTGCAGATTGCACCATGATGGTCGGCGCGCTCGTAGTCCCGATATTGTCAAAACTAACAGATCCCCCTGCCCTAGAAAGCGGTCACTGGATCACACTCCACTGGTCGTTTAATCCTCGGTGCGCGTGTTGAACTGAATCAGTTGGCATGCCCGCCAGGTTCGTACTTAATCCAACTTTAGGGATTCCCTGGTTACCGAGCTCGACTCCGGTGATTGAGTCGAACCCTGGACGAAGCCATTTTTAGCCGACCCTCCCACCTAGTACTTTTGACAGTGCTGATTCTTGTCTCCTGCCGACACACTGTCGCGACTGAACTTTTTAAGGCGCGACGAGCTCCACTGAAAGAGGATTTCATTCGAGACCGGTGTAGGGAGTCGCGTACGGATGGACGAGGCCTCCTCACCTGGGGAAGCGCCGAGAATTCGAGGAGAATCGTAATGAGAAAGCAACCAATCTTGTTGCTCTTTTTGGTAAGCGCGTGGGCCTTAATTGTGCCGGCGACATATGCCCAGACGGACGCCAGCAAAGGCGACCCGACGGTGACCGATCAGGATATCAAGTTGCTGCGCAAGGATCTTCGGTCAGAAAAGAAGCAGTTGATTGCGGCACACTTGAAGCTGACGGAAGCTGAGGCCACGAAGTTCTGGCCTGTGTACGATCAGTACAGCGCGGAGATGGCGAAACTCGGCGATCAGAAGTATGCGTTGATTAAGGAATACGCGCAGAACTTCGGCTCGTTGACAGATGAGCAAGCACAAAGCTTGACCAAGCGCTCGCTGGGGCTGGATGAAGCAATCGCGCAATTGCGAATCAAGTATGTGCCGATCGTTAATGGCGTGCTGCCTGGGACGAAGACGGCCACTTTCTTTCAACTGGAGCGCCGCATCATGGGGCTGATTGATCTGCAGGTAGCGTCGCAGATTCCGCTGGTGCAGGAACAGAATTAGTTCGGAATCTCTGAAGGTTGAGAGATTCGAATCCTGGCGCGAAGCCGGCAGGTTCTACTGGGGAGCTTCGTTTATCTGGCTTAATGCGGCGATTCGGCATGGGCCAGACGGCTCGACTCTGAAGACAAGGTTCCAGTAGAAATTCGAGCGCGCTCCGGCTAGTCAGCGTGCAGTACACACACACCTGGATGGGAGACTTAGACATGATCCGCCCACAGGAGGGGTTGAGGGTGACGACGCAGGCGGTGCTACGCATCGGCACTTGGTAGTGCCTTGTCCCAACGACTGAGCGACTCTGAGTGGGCTCCCTAGCATGAATCGAGAACCAGAAGACTCGGCATGACCGGATTTCCTGCCAATCATGGAACTCGCGATGGTGGTACGGCCATATCCGTGCTCGGCATTTCATCGCTGGTCATAGCCGAGAGGAAACCATATCGCGATGCGGACTGTCTCCTCGAACTCGCAGGCTGGGACTCGGTTTTGCGATGGTCATTATCTTAATTGGTGTAGACTCCGCGGCTAGCGAATGACGGTGCCCCAAATGTTCAATCCACTGCACTACCCCATATTTATCTTTGTGGGATCTGTAGTTTTATTCTGGATCGGGGCCCGCATCGGCACTATCTTCCATGCCCGGTATGGGGAGTTTGATAAAAGTACACTTGAAGATTTCAAGGTCGTACTAGGCGCTGCCCTGACCTTATTGGGCCTCATTATTGGCTTCACGTTTTCGATGGCGGTCAGCAGGTACGATCAGCGCAAAAATCTTGAGGAAGAAGAAGCGAACGCAATCGGAACAGAGTATGTGCGAGCAGAGTTCTTGCCCTCCGCCAGTGCAGCGAGAGTTCGTACCTTGCTGAAGAGCTATCTCGATCAGCGGATCCTTTACTACACTACATCTGACGGGCATCTGCTCGACCAGAATAAAGTTCAAACCTCGCGTTTGCAGAACGAAATGTGGTCAGCAACCATTGGACCGACGTCTGAGAATCCGACGCCTCTGGCTGCTCTTGTTGTTCAAGGCATGAACGACGTCCTGAATTCGCAGGGATACACCCAGGCAGCCTGGTGGAATCGGATCCCCGTCGCGGCATGGATCCTGTTGATAACTATCGGTTTACTTTGCAACATTTTAATAGGTTATCTCGCGCACGACAAAAGGGCGTTCCCGTTTTGGATTCTGCCGATTTTTTTGGCGATCTCACTCTTTCTGATCGCAGATATCGATAGCCCCGGGCGCGGAGTGATTCTGGTAACGCCGCGAAATCTTGAGAGCCTAGCGAACTCTCTGCGCGTCGACTGAGGCGAGTCTTGTCGTTCCCTGTCATTTTTGCCAGTTTTTGATCTCCCACAGCTGACCTAACCTGCCCACGAAAGGCCGGTAATCTCATTGCGGCGCGTGTGAGTGAAGCAATAGCTTGTGCACCGGCCCTAATTTCAGCAGCTGTCAGCACCGCAACAGAAAACCCCTGCGTGCACAGCCGGATGGGCTGAGGTCTCAGAAATCGAAACAGGAGAACCATTATGAGCAGCGCAACAAAAGTGCAGGATGTCCAACTGGATCGGTTTTTCACGGTGGCGGAGGCACGACTGGATCGTTGGCGCTCACTGCTCCAAGCTGCACGCTCGTGGGACGCCGCAGCTAACCAGCCGCGTCACGAAGTTGAGAAGCGTAAGGAAATCGTCTCGGCAGCCTTCGCGGAGCTGCGACAGTGGGAGGATTTCTTTGCATTTCCTGGACCGGCATTGCTGAAGACGCTCCAGGATCGCGTCGGCGCCGGAGACCCAATCGGCACGGCCGGACTGGTGCAGAAGATCAGCGCTGCGCTGCTGACACACTCTTACCGCACCAATGTTTCCGAGTGGGAGAACGAGGAGCAGTCGATGAGCCTCACCGACCGGCTGCCGGGTACCGGTGAAGCTTCCAAGCATCGGCCGTATTTCGAAGTTTTAGTGGTAAGTCCAGCCCGTCCCTCAGGGTGGTCGGAGTTGGCGCATGAATTGCGTAAGCTTCGCAGGTCAGAGGACAGGTTTGTCTATGAATCGGTGTTCGCGGGAAATTTCGAGGATGCGGTACTAGGGGCAATCCTAAACGGCGGTATCCAAGCCGTGGTCATCTACGAGGGTATTCCGTTCGCATCGTCTCACAACAATCCCGTTTTACGACAATTTCTAACCAACCATCTCGCGGCCAGCGGAATCGACGGCAGCTCAGGGGAATACAGCCTGGCTCTCGCGCGCGGACTGAAGCAGTTGAGGCCGGAGTTAGACGTTTATTACTTAAGCGATCGCCAGACGGAAAAAATAGCGGGAGACGTTAGCGCAGCTTGCGTCCGGCGCATCTTCTATCAAGTAGAGGAACCTCTCGAGCTACATCTAAGCATCCTCGACGGAATCACAGACCGCTACGAGACTCCCTATTTCGACAATTTGCAGAAGTATGCGCAACGGCCGATCGGTACATTCCATGCGCTGCCAGTTGCGAGAGGAAAATCGATTTTCAAATCGAACTGGATTCGCGACATGGGTGAATTCTATGGTCTGAACCTGTTTCTGGCAGAGTCGTCGGCAACAACGGGAGGGCTCGACAGCCTGCTGGAGCCAACAGGAAACATCAAGATCGCACAAGAAAAGGCCGCTCGAGCTTTTGGCGCAGACCACGTGTTCTTCGTGACCAACGGAACGTCCACCTCAAATAAGATGGTGGAACAAGCGTTGCTGGCCCCTGGCGACATTATGCTGGTGGACCGCAACTGTCATAAGTCCCACCACTACGGCGCGGTGATTTCGGGCGCTTTCCCGTTGTACGTAGAGGCCTATCCGCTGACGCAATATTCAATGTATGGGGCGGTCCCTTTGCGCACCATCAAGAAGGCTCTACTCGATCTGAAAGCTGAGGGCCGACTGGATCGAGCACGCCTCCTGGTACTCACGAACTGCACCTTCGACGGACACATCTACAACACTGAGAGAGTGATGGAGGAATGTCTAGCGATCAAGCCCGATCTTATCTTCCTGTGGGATGAGGCGTGGTTCGGATTCGCAAGATTTAGTCCCTTCTATCGCCGGCGCACAGCGATGGGAGCCGCGAGTTTACTGGAACAAAAATTTCAGGACCCAGCGTACCGCACAGCCTACAAAGAACAGGAAAAGAAGTTCGGGGCGGACCTGCGCCCAGACGACAAGAGGCTTCTCGAAACACGCTTGCTGGCCAACCCCGACAAGGTGCGTCTGCGCGTGTACCAGACAAACTCAACGCATAAGTCCATGTCTTGTCTCCGGCAAGGCTCGATGGTGCTGGTAAAGGACCCGGATTACCACAAGGTAGAAGAGCAATTTCACGAGGCGGTCTTTACCCATGCTTCTACTTCACCTAATTTGCAGATCATTGCATCTCTGGACGTAGCGCGGCGGCAGATGGAGCTGGAGGGCTACGAACTGGTGAACCGATCCATCCAATTGGCGCTGGACCTGCGCCGTGAAGTAAATTCGCATCCACTCATCTCGAAGTATTTCCGGATCCTCGGTGCGGACGAAATGATTCCTGCGGAGTACCGGAATTCGGGATTTGTGGACTACCTGACGCCGGGCGCTAATTGGGCTACCGCAGTGAAGGCCCTCAAGGAGGACGAATTCGCACTGGATGTCACGCGTCTTACGCTGGTCTGCGGATCCGCGGGCTTCGACGGTACGCAGTTCAAGAACCTGCTTGCCGCCGAGTACGACATTCAACTCAACAAGACATCCCGCAATAGTGTTCTGCTCCAAACGAACATTAACAACACACGCAGCGACATCGCCCAACTCATAAAGGTACTCGTCCAGATTTCACAGGGCATTGAAAAGAAACTTGCAGATGGCGGCACGACGGCCAAGCAGACATTTGCTGCCCGCGTGAAATCCTTAATGACAGACGTACCGGACCTCCCCAATTTCAGCTCCTTCTTTGACCGCTTCCGCGAGAATCCCTCGAGCATAACCAGCGAGGGCGATATGCGTTCGGCATTTTTCTCTGCATATCGCCAAGAGCAGTGCGAACACTTGAAGTTGTCAAGTCCGGATATCGATAAACGTTTAAAGGATGGCCCAGCGCTGGTTTCGGCAAATTTTGTGATCCCTTATCCTCCGGGGTTCCCGATCATGGTTCCCGGCCAGGTAATCGACGCGCAAACGATCGAATTCATGCGCAAACTCGATGTAAAGGAAATTCACGGCTTCAGCGCAGCGCTTGGGTTGAAGCTGCTGAATCCGGCCTTCCTGCAAGCGGCCAAGCCTCCAACTAACAGCGCAGATGACTCAAAGTCAAAACGGAAGTCAGCTCGGGCACATGCCGCGGACTGAAGCTTGCTGAGAGGCGATTAGGAAAGTTCGACGGTCATCGCTGCGCAGCGGCAAGACATCAAGATTCGGATTAAGGAGACAGATGATGTTCATAGTGACATGGTTTTTTGACACTCTCCGACATTACCCCGAGATCGCTATTTTCCTCACGCTCGGCCTCGGGTACTACTTCGGTAAATTCACTTTTAAAGGCATTGGACTGGGGTCAGTCACCGCAACTCTGCTGGCCGGTGTCTTGATCGGGCAGATAGGCATCACGATCTCGGCGCCCCTGAAGGCGACCGTTTTCCTCATGTTTCTCTTTGCCGTTGGTTACGCTGTTGGGCCGCAGTTCGTTCGCGGTGTCGCCAAGGACGGGGTGCCGCAAGCAATCTTTGCGGCAGTGCAATGCGTGCTCTGCTTAGTCGTTCCTATCGCAATCGTCAAGCTAGCTGGCTACAACCTTGGTTACTCGGCAGGCTTATATTCGGGGTCGCAAACCATTTCTGCAGCCATGGGCCTATCGACCGACGCGATTAACCGGTTAGGCCTTACCGCCGACCAGGCGAAGAATCTACTCGACTCAATGCCAGTTGCCTACGCCGTGACCTACATGTTCGGCACCGTAGGATCAGCCCTCGTAATCGCCTTGCTCGGTCCGACACTACTCCGCATCAATCTGCCTGCCGCGTGCAAAGACTATGAGGAGAAACAGGGTGGTGCCGGTAAGGAACTTGGCGGACCGGGGACCGCATGGCGTCGCTGGGAAGTGCGTGCGTTCCGTGTGCAACCCGGCGCGAGAGTCATCGGTCTGCGTGCCATCGAGGCCGAGGCTCTTCTCCCGCAGGCACGCGTCTTTGTCCAGCGTATACGTCGTAATGGAATCATTGAGGAGGCGAACGCCGACACCGTATTACGTGAGGGCGACGTGGTGGCTGTTGCAGGTGGTCGCGAAGCGCTTGTGAGTATTATTGGCGAACGCGCGAAGATGGTGGCGGCCGTAGGTTCTCGCGAGACGGTCGCGAGCGTCGCTGACGGAGTCGCAATAGAGGTTGACGATCCCGAATTGCTGAGCGTTCCCGTGGAGGGCGTTGACGTTTATGTGACCAACAAGGATGTGGATGGCAAGACGCTCGCTGAACTTGCCAGCCTGCCCAGCGCCCGTGGCATCTTCCTGCGAAAGATCACACGGGGCGCGGTTGCCACCTCGATTCCTATTCTGCCAAATACGAAGATTTTCCGCGGCGACATTGTGACGGTGGTTGGTCGTACCCAGGATACGAGTACTGCCGTGAAATTACTGGGCGTCCCCGATCGCCCAACTGATGTCGCTGACGTGGCGTTTATCGGCGCTGGAATAACGGTGGGCGCTCTGATCGGCGCGCTGGTGTGGAAAGTAGCCGGCGTGCCTCTGACGCTCTCAACGGCCGGCGGCGCGCTAATCTCGGGACTCATTTGCGGGTGGTTGCGCTCGGTGCACCCCACGTTCGGCCGCATCCCGACATCGACGGTCTGGTTCATGAACTCCGTCGGCCTCAACATCTTTATCGCCATAGTCGGAATTTCGGCCGGCCCGGGCTTCGTCAATGGTCTGCGGTCCCAGGGCGCTGGATTGTTCCTATGGGGAGCCCTGGCGACGACGCTGCCCCTCATTTTCGGGATGTTCATCGGCAAGTACCTCTTCCGCTTCCACGATGCGCTTCTCCTTGGCATCGTTTCGGGAGCGCGCACCACAACGGCTTCACTTGGCTTGGTCTGTGATATGGGCAAGAGTCAGGTGCCCGCATTAGGTTATACCGTAACTTATGCTATCGGTAACACTCTTCTCACGATCTGGGGCATGGTTCTCATCCTGTTCCTGTCGTGACCTCACTTTGAAAGGTGGCAATCATGGACCTCATGAAGCTCCGTAAGTTCGAAACGCTAGGCCCGTTTGAGATTAAAGACGAGCTGATCAGGCTCGCTAAGAAAACCTCCCGTACGACGCAGTCGGCATTCCTGAACGCGGGTCGTGGAAATCCCAACTGGATCGCCACGACTCCGCGTGAAGGTTTTTTCCTGCTCGGTCAGTTTGCCGTCACCGAGAGCAAGCGGGTGATGGAACATCCGGCCGGTATCGGTGGAATGCCCCAGCCTCAAGGCATCGCCGGCCGTTTCGAAGCTTGGCTCGCCAAGCATGCCGACACGCCCGGTGCGTCCTTTCTGTCGGCGATGGTTCCGTTTGCCATAAAGACTTTCGGGTTCGAGCCAGACGCGTTCGTCCACGAGCTCGTAGACTCCATCATTGGCGACAATTACCCCGTCCCGGACCGCATGCTGGTCCACAACGAACGCATCGTCCATGAGTATCTGATGTGGGCGATGTGCGGGAAACCGGAGCCGGCAGGCAAGTTCGACCTGTACGCGGTCGAGGGCGGCACGGCCGCGATGTGCTACATCTTTAAATCGATGAAGGCCAATCGCCTGCTGCGTCCCGGTGACACGATCGCGTTAGGCACGCCCATCTTTACCCCCTACCTTGAATTGCCGCATCTCGAAGACTACGGGCTGAAGTTCGTCACCATCCAGGCTCCGCAGGAGAACCGCTTCCAGTTCACAGACACAGAGCTCAAAAAGCTGGAGGATCCCCAGGTCAAGGCGTTCTTCCTCGTTAACCCCGGTAATCCAACGGGCATCGCAATGAGCAAGGAAGTGATCGCCAAGATTGCAAACCTGGTGAAGACGAAGCGGCCCGATCTTATGCTCCTGACCGATGACGTTTACGGAACCTTCGTCCACGATTTCCGGTCTCTGCTCGGCGAACTACCGCATAACACCATTGGCGTCTACTCCTATTCAAAATATGTCGGCTGCACCGGATGGCGGCTCGGCGTTATCGCGGTTCACGAAGACAACATTTTCGACAAGATGATCGCGAAGCTCCCGGACGCCGATCTGAAAGCGCTCGACAAAAGGTATGGCACGCTAGTCCTGGAGCCGCGCAAGATCAAGTTCATCGACCGCATCGTGGCTGACAGCCGGGATGTGGCCCTCAATCACACGGCTGGTTTGGCTCTGCCCCAGCAGGTAATGATGAGCTTGTTCTCCCTTGCGGAGATGATGGATGGGGCCAAACTCTATCAGAAGGCTTGCCTGGAAATCGTGCACAGGCGCGCCAAGGCCATGATTGAGGGCCTCGGCATCGAAGTCACGCCGAACACCCTTTACAACGCCTATTACGGCTTGATCGACTTTGAATTCTGGGCTCGCAAAAACATCGGACAGGAAGCCGTCGATTATCTTAAGAAAAACGTCCACCCCCTCGATCTCGCCTTCCGTCTGGCCGAGGATCACGGGATTGTTCTGTTGAACGGCGGCGGTTTCGAGGCACCAGACTGGTCGCTGCGCGTTTCCCTGGCCAATCTGCCAGACGAGGTGTATGAGGACATCGGACGAGGCGTTCGAGCGATCGCGCGCGGCTATCGGGATGCCTTCGAGGCCTCCCAGCACGGCGAAAAATCTAAACAAGCGGCCTCGCGATAGTCATCGCGGGCTGAGCTGGATCGCCGATTTGGCGCGGGCAGTTTTGCAGGCTTGCTGTCCTGCGCTGTCCTGGTGGTGTCGCAAACTGTCTGCAGCTTCTGTTCCGTTCTTGGCCTTATTCGGGGGCCCCTTTGGTGTGTCTTTCGCTCGCAAGCTGATCGTAGAGGGGTGAGTATGGAATGGTTAGCGAAACTCTTTACAAAGTACCCCGAAATGGGAGTGTACCTCGCGGTGGGCATTGGGTACTTGATTGGGCGGTTTAAGTTTCGCGGCGTCGGACTTGGCGTGGTGACGGGGTCCCTACTCGGAGGGATTTTTATTGGAAATTTCTTTCATGTGCCCGTGTCCGACCAAGCTAAATCGATCGTCTTCCTGCTATTCCTTTTTGGGATCGGCTACTCGGTAGGACCTAGTTTTTTTCAGAACCTGAAAGGAGACGGCTGGCGCTGGGCTGTGCTCGGTTTCTTCGTTCCAGTCATTGGACTC
>AR_comb_assmDRAFT_10254255_pt1 | contig 12481 bp, 12 predicted proteins | sample ArasoioldDNA_FD_10543 | JGI IMG/M metagenome (IMG submission 10543) | reverse complement strand
GGCGCGTTTCCGAAGGGTGCGTTGAACTACTGGAAGGCGCAGTTCCTGACCGACCTCTCTGACGATGCCATCAAGGCGATCGCCGAGGGCTTCGACGCCTGCCGCCTGCCGATGTGCCAGGTGGTTATCGAGCACTTCCACGGTGCCGCGACGCGCGTCCCGGTCGCCGACACGGCGTGCACGCTGCGCACCGAGGGCTTCAACGTCGTCATCCTCGGACAGTGGACGGAGCCGAAAGACACTGACGCCGGCAAGAGCTGGTGCCGCAATACCTTCAGCTCGCTCGAGAAGTATTTCGGAACGACGCGGTACGTGAACTACCTCGAAGACGACATCGCCGGAGACCCCGCAGCGATCGCCTATGGGCCAAACTACGCGCGCCTGAAGCAGCTCAAGAAGAAGTACGACCCGGACAATTTCTTCCACATCAACGTGAACGTCCACCCGGCGTAACAGAAGCGTAAACTAGGGGGCAGCCGGCGGCGCAGAGCCGCCGGCAACGCCCGCTGGCGTCGAGGAGGTGGCGATGACCGTGCTCGATCTGATCGGTTCGCGCGTCGACGTCTACTCCATCCGGGACGACCTCACGGTTCACGACGCGGCGCGTTATCTGCGCGATCGTGAAGTGCGCTCGGTCGGCGTCCTGTCGGCCGACGGCGCGCTGGTCGGGGTCATTTCTCAGAGCGACATCTCCGACAAGGTCGCCGCCGAGAACAAGTGCCCGGCGTGGATGCGCGTCAGCGAGATCATGAGCACCAACCTCGTCACCGTCACGACGGATCGGCACGTGGGCGACTGCCTGCGGCTGATGGAACAGTACAGCATCTACCACCTGCTGGTGGTCGACGGCGACGGCCGGTACCGCGGCATGTTGTCGGTGACGGATCTGCTGGAAGTCATCGCATCGGACGAGAAATCGCGCGCCGACATGCTCGAGGCTTTTCTGTTCGAGCGAACCGCAGGCCGCTGACCGTCGTCTTATCGCGTATGCCCTGGTGGTCCCGCGTCCTGGCCGCGGCCGTCGCGGTCGTGGTGGCCGCGGGACCGGTTCGCTCCGCCAAAGTCTTTGCGCAAACCGATCTCGACGCGTTCATGCGCGAGGTCCTCGCCAAGCGGGACGAGAACTGGAAAAAGCTGCAGCAGTACGTCCTCGACGAGCGCGAGAGCATCGACCTCCGCGGACCCGCACACTCGCCGATCTGGGGCGAACGCCGGGAGTACACCTGGTTCATCCGCGAGGGCTTCTTCGTTCGCAGCCCGGTCAAGGTCAACGGCGTCACCATCGGCGACGCCGACCGCCAGAAATACGAGGCCGACTTCCTCGCCCGTCAGCAGCGGCGCGAGCGCCGGCGCGCCGAAAGCACTGGTCAGACGGTCGAGCCGCCGCCCGAGCCCGACGTTCAAAGCCTTTTGCGCCAGACGCGTGAGCCGGAATTCGTCTCGTCGGCCTATTTCCTTAGGTTCCGTTTCGAGGAGGGCAAGTACGCGCTGGTCGGACGCGAAAAGCTGGAAGCACCTGTCACGAGCGACGTACTGCGAATCGAGTACTACCCGACAAACCTCTTTCGTGGAACCGACCGCCGACGCACTGAACGCACGAAAGAAGAAGACCGCGCCTACGACGCCGAGTTCCGGCGGCTGATGAACAAGACAGCGCTCGTCACGCTATGGGTCGAGCCGGGCAAGCACCAGATCGTCAAATACACGTTCGACAACATCGCGTTCGATTTCCTGCCCGCCCAGTGGCTCGTGCACCTCGACGAACTGCATGCCTCGATGACGATGGGACAGCCGTTTCCGGACGTCTGGCTGCCGGGCAACCTCGATTTCCAGGCGGCGCTGACGCTGGCGATCGGACAGTTCGATCTCCGCTACGGTCTCGAGTATCACGACTACCGCCAGGCCGACGTGAAGACGAAGGTCACGGTGCCCAAGGCGAAGTAGTTGACCGCACTCGTGCTCGCCGCGCTGTGCTGCTTCGCGGCGTTTCAACCCGGCGAAACGATTGTCGGCGTCCAAATTCACGGCAACACGGCCACGCCGGACGATGAGATCCACCGCATGATCGGCGTCGAGGCCGGCGCGCCGTTCGAGCCCGGGACCGTGGATGCCGTGACGGCGCGGCTGCGCGCCACCAAACGCTTCGAGTCGGTCCAGGTCCTGAAACGCTTCGCGTCGATCAGCGACCCCTCGCAGATCATTCTCGTCGTCATCGTCGACGAGGGACCAGTCAAGATCGAAACCACCGGCGATCCCGATCGGCCCACGCGCGTCGTGCGCACCGGTGGCCCGCACCTGCTCTTCCTGCCCGTGCTCAATTTCGAGGACGGCTACGGATTCACATACGGAGCGCGATTCGCCTGGCCGGACGCGGTCGGGAAACGAAGCCGGGTTGCGTTCCCGCTGACGTGGGGAGGCGAAAAGCGCGCGGCCGCCGAACTCGACAAGACGCTCGAACATGGACCGCTCACGCGTGTGACCGGCGGCCTCGGCGTCTCGGAGCGGACCAATCCGTACTACGACCTCGATGACACGCGCGTCCGCGTCTGGGCACGCGGCGAGCGCGAACTCGGGCGCCGCTGGCGCGCGGGCGCGAACGTCGGCTGGCAGCGCGTGTCCTTTCTGACGACCAACGCGACGGCAGACCTCATCAGCCAGGCGGGCGGCGACATCGTTTTCGATACGCGCGTCGACCCGACACTGCCCCGTAACGCCGTTTACGCGCGCGCCGCGTACGAACATATCGCCGGCGCCAACCGCGCGGATCTCGAAGCACGCGGCTATGTAGGCCTGTTCGGTCAGATGGTGTTCGCTGTTCGCGTGCAGAGTGAGATGGCCGACCGGACGCTGCCGCCGTACCTCAAACCACTCCTCGGCGGCATGGCCAACCTGCGGGGCTTCGCAGCAGGCACTGACGTGGGCGATGCGCTGACCGCGGCGTCAGGCGAGCTCGTCGTGCCGCTCACGTCGCCAATCGGCTTTGGTCGCATCGGCGTCAGCGCGTTCGTCGACGTGGCCACGGCCTACGACCACGGCGAGCGGCTCGCCGATCAGCCGTGGAAGCAGGGCGTCGGCGGGAGCGTATGGCTGACAGCGGCGTTCTTCAGGATCAACCTCGCGGTCGCGCACGGAATGGGCGCGTCCACGCGCGTGCACTTCGGCGCGAGCGTGACTTTCTAAGCGAGCAGGAAGGTCGAGCGGGTCGGGCGCGTCGCGTGGGACGGCCGCGCCGGCAGGCGCAGCTGGGCATCTGAGACGACGGCGCCGTAAAGGTCGGCCGATTCAGAGGCTGCAAGCCGAGCGAAGCGAGAGGACGCGGCGGTCTGCTGGGCCGTCGTAGTTGGTGGCGTTGCCCGAAGCCTCGCTCCTTCACTGAGCGATGCCACGAGCTGGTAGGACCGCCGAGGCGACGGAAGCCTTCGAGCGTAGAGAGGCTTGCCGGCCGACCGACCTCGGTGCCAAGGCTCAGATGCTCAGCCGCGGCTGCCGGACTGAGTCCCCTTCCGCAGCTCCAGCTTCGCAATCGCCTCGCGATGCACTTCGTCCGGTCCGTCGGCGAGCCGAATCGTGCGCGCGTGCGCCCACGCGTTCGCCAGGAACACGTCGTCGGACACGCCCGCGGCACCGTGCGCCTGGATCGCGCGGTCGAGCACGCGAAGCGCCATGCGCGGCACAACTACCTTGACCATGGCCAGCTCGCCTCGCGCGACCTTGTTGCCGACCGTGTCCATCAGGTGCGCGGCGTTCATGGTGAGCAGGCGCGCCTGCTCGATCTCGATGCGCGATTCGGCGATGTCGGCGCGAATCGTCCCCTGCTCCGCCAGCGGCTTGCCGAACGCCACGCGGCTCGCCACGCGACGGCACATTGCCTCGAGCGCGCGCTCGGCGATCCCGATAAGCCGCATGCAGTGATGGATCCGGCCCGGACCGAGCCGGCCCTGCGCGATCTCGAAGCCGCGTCCCTCGCCCAGCAGCATGTTCGACACCGGGACGCGCACATCTTCGAATGTGACTTCCCCGTGACCGTGCGGCGCGTCGTCATATCCGAATACCGGGAGCATCCGGCGGACCGTGACGCCGGGCGCGTCCATCGGGACCAGGATCATGGACTGCTGCTTGTGCTTCTCGGCCGCCGGATCCGACTTCCCCATGAAAATCGCGATGCGGCAACGCGGGTCGCCGGCGCCGGACGTCCACCACTTCCGTCCATTGATGGTGTAGCAGTCGCCCGTCCTTACGATGGCCGACTTGATGTTGGTCGCGTCCGACGAGGCGACGTCCGGCTCGGTCATGGCGAAGCAGGATCGGATTCGGCCCGCGAGAAGCTGCTCGAGCCACTGACGGCGCTGATCGGGCGTCCCGTAGCGCACGAGGACTTCCATGTTGCCGGTGTCAGGCGCAGAACAATTGAACACTTCCGGCGCAAACGGCGCCGCACGTCCCATGATTTCGCACAACGGCGCGTACTCGACGTTGGTCAGGCCGGCGCCGTACTCGCTGTCGGGCAGGAACAGATTCCAGAGCCCGGCTGCCTGCGCGCGCGGCTTCAGCTCTTCGACGATGGGCACGGGCTCCCAGCGATCGCCTTCGCGAATCTGACGGCGGAACGTGAGTTCGTTCGGATAGATGTGCTCGTCCATGAACGCGACGAGCCGCTTTCTCAGGTCCTGGACGCGCGGCGAGTAGTCGAAAGGCATCCGCGGATGATAGTTTATGCGCCGGTGGAAAACGACACGCGGCCGGTGCGCGCCGGCGAGCAGCTCGATCGCGCGCGGCTCGTGGACTGGCTGCGCGACCGGCTGCCTGCTTGCGGCGTTCCCGGACTCGACGTTTCGCGCGAACCGACGCTCACGCAATTTCCAGGCGGCCACTCCAATCTGACTTACCTGCTCACGTTCGGTGATGTCGACATCGTCGTCCGGCGTCCGCCAGTTGGCCCGGTCCCGCCAACCGCGCACGACATGGCCCGCGAGTACCGGTGGCTCGCCGCCATGAATCGCGTTTTTCCACTTGCGCCGCGGCCTTACCTGCTCTGCGAGGACCTCGACGTCATGGGCGTCGTGTTCTACGCAATGGAAAGGCGCCGGGGCGTCGTCGTCCGCTCCGGCGAGCCGCCGCAGCTGGCGGATCATCCCGAGGCGCGCCGCGCGCTGAGTGAATCGCTCGTGGACACGCTCGCCGACCTGCACGCCGTGGACGTCGTCGGGGAGGGCCTGAGCGGCCTCGGCAAGCCGGCGGGCTTCGTCGAACGTCAGGTGCGCGGATGGAGCGACCGGTGGCTGCGGTCGAAGACGCTGCCCGTCCCCGAAATGGACGCACTCGCAGACTGGCTGCGATCACACCTTCCGGCCGATCCTCCCGCTCCAGCCGTCGTGCACGGCGACTTCAAGCTGGACAACGTGATGCTCTCGGCGGATGACGTCAGCCGCATCGTCGCCGTGTTCGATTGGGAGATGAGCGCGCTAGGCGATCCACTGGTCGATCTTGGGATTTTTCTCGCCTACTGGTCCCCAACGTCGCCGCCAGAACAGCGGGACGCGCTGACGGGTGTGACGCACCTGCCCGGATACATCACGCCCGACGAAGTCGTGGACCGCTATGCGCGCCGATCCGGCCGCGACCTCTCGAACGTCCGCTACTATCAGATCTTCGCGCTGTTCAAGATCGCCGTCGTCATCCAGCAGATCTACTTCCGGTGGAAGACCGGTCAGACGCAAGACGCGCGGTTCGCCAATTTCGACGCGCGGGTGGCATACCTCGCAACCCACGCGGCCGCACTGGCGTCTTTATGACTTGCACAGGGACTACAATCGTCAGCTCGTACTCATTGAGGAGCGTGTTATGCGACTACTTGTGACCGGCGCAGCCGCGGTGCTGATCGCCACACTCCCGGCGTCCGCCATCGCGCAGGATGCCTACACCAAGGCGGCCAGATCCCAGTTCGACCTGATCAAGGTCAACCTGTCCAAGACCGCGGCAAAGGTGTCCGAGGATCTGTATGCATTCAAGCCGACGCCGGAAGTTCGCAGCCTCGGCGAGATCATCGGGCACGTTGCGGATTCTAATTTCGCCATCTGCGCGATTGCAGCCGGCGAGAAGCCGCCGCAGTCCGGCTTCGAGAAGGGCAAGCACGCGAAGGCCGAGCTCGTAAAGGCCATGGACGACTCGATTGCCTACTGCGACAAGGTGGGCGCCGCACTCGACGATGCGAAGGGCGCGGCAGCGGTGCCGTTCTTTGGTACGCAGATGCCGAAGCTGGCCGTATACAACTTCAATATCCAGCACTGCAACGAGCACTACGGCAACCTCGTCACTTACATGCGGCTCAAGGGTATCGTCCCGCCATCGAGCGAACCCAGAAAGTAAGCCGGCTCGACCGGAGACGTCATGAGATGATCGACGGATGCGATTCACCGTCGTCTCACTGACGCTCTCCGGTTTCTACCTCGCGGTGTGTCTCACCTCTGTCGCCGCGTCCGCGCCGCAGGACGCAGGCAAGTCCACCTGGGATGGCGTGTATACGGAGGCGCAGGCAAAGCGCGGCGAAGCCGCGTACGCGAAGACGTGTGCGGGCTGTCACGGTCCGGATCTCGCCGGCGCCGATACCGCTCCGTCTCTCACCGGTGGCGAATTCAACTCGGGGTGGGGCGACTTGACGCTCGACGATCTCTTCGATCGTATCAAGACGACGATGCCCGGCGACGCGCCGGGATCGCTCACCGGCGAGCAGTGCGCTGATATCCTGGCATTCCTCCTGTCGAAGGACGGTTTTCCCGCGGGCCAGACCGAACTGGCTACCGGGCCGGCGCTGAAAAACATCAAGTTCGTCGTGACGAAGAAGTGACTACGCGCGCGGCTTGATTTCCGCCAGCAGCGATTCGATTCTTCCCATCACCGTCGGCCAGCGGTATTCATGTTCGACGTACGCCTTGCCCTGCGCGCCGAGCCGATCCGCGTCGTCGCGGTGCTCGAGCAGGTGATCGAGCGCGCCAGTGAATTCCATCGCGTTCTGATAGTACAGGCCACCATCCGCTCGCAGGACCTGCCCTTTCAGGACAGCACAGCGCGCGTTCACGAGCGCCGGCGTTCCCTGGTTCCATGCTTCGAGCAGGACCATGCTGAGGCTTTCGTACGGCGACGGCATCACGAGCAGCCGCGCTTCTGCCAGCAGCGCGTTGCGCGCCTGGTCGTCGACGTAGCCAAGCGGCCGGATCCGCGGGTGCTCGGGTATCGGCATGTTGGCGGGCCCGGCCAGAACGAGCTGCACGTCCGCGGCAGAACCGGACGTGTCGTCGCGATCGATGTAACGCCGGAAGTGGCGCAGCAGCGTATCGCACCCCTTGTTCGGATCGATGCGGCCGAGATACAGGACGAACGGCGCACGCAGTCCGAACGCCGCAACCTTCCCTACGTCAGTGGTACCGGGCGCGTCGATTCCGCATCCGATGACGCGGCGCGGCGTCGCCGAGGGCACGCGATCGCCGATGAGCGCTTCTTCTTCCCGCGTCAGAAACAGATAGCCGCGCGGCAGGCCGAAAAAGCGATCGAGTGAATCGATGCGGATGAGCGGATCATCCTCGGCCGTCGGCAGCAAGACCGCACGATCGGCGACGAGCGGGACGCCGAAGTAGGAATTGAAGTAGCGGAAAGCCCAGAACAGCACCAGGTCGAAGTCGTGCCCCGACTGCTCGAGAAACTTTAGAAGCGCAGGCGCATACGGCCCGTTCTCGCGAAACCACTGTTCCAGTTCGTGCGGGGTCGCGCGATCTTCGAACACCAGGTCGCTGATATCTCGGAAACGATGCAAGTCGCGCTGTCGCTCGACGGGGAACCGGAGGACCTTCACACCGCCCACGTCCGCAGGGCCTGGAGCGTAGTGATTGGCCCACGTCACGTGATCGTGCGCCGTCGTCGTCACGACGGTGACGTCGTGGACCGCGGCGAGGTGTTCGGCAACGAGGCGGCAGTGTCCCTCCGAACCGCCCGCGATGTCGGCGCCGTAGCGGTGTACGACGCAGGCGATTTTCACTTGCGCAGGTTGTCGAGGTCAGCCCGGAGGCGCGCGTTCTCGACGGCGAGTTCTTCGATGCAGGCGAGCAGAATGCGATTGAGACGGTCCTGACGTTTGAAGTTTTCCTGGCTGTACTCGAACAGCCACCGCGTCAGCGGCAGGACGACGCGGCGCTTGAAGAAAAGAATGATCGGCCCGGCGGCGGGACGATGGCTCGAGAGCTTGAGCGCCGGCTCGAGCTTCCACTCCACTTCGTCGCCCAGGAGCTCGGGAAGAAGCAGGACGTCGAGATCGCGTCCGTCCGCGGCATGTTGCAGCAGCGTCCGGACGCGTTCGAAGACGCGCTCGTCTTCGTACGCCGGCATCCCGTGCCTGACGAGGCGACGTCTGATTCCCGATCGGACGTCGCTCTCGATCTGCCGCATGAGAGGCTCGACGCGAAGCATCGTTATTTCGAAAACGCGAGCAGGACGTTGCCCGCCAGGCCGCGCCACAGTGAGTAGCCTGAATTGGTCACGACTAGCCCGTCGGCGATGGCCGGTCCGGCCGCGTCGATCGAACCGCCTTTGGCCGCCACATGGTTGACGGTCTCGAATTCACGGGCGGTGTTGAAGTCCCACAAGATCTTGCCGTCGACGGTCGAATACGCGCGGAGATGACCATCAACCGATCCGGAGAACACTACGCCCGGAATGACCGAGGCCGGCGCAGATTGCGCGCCCGTACAGCCCCGTCCTCCTGTGCATTCCAGCTTGGGTGCAGGCGTGTTCCAGACGCGCTCGCCGGTCGCAAGCTTGACGGCGTGGATGCCGCCCGCTTCGGGCCCGGGCGCGAGCACGTCGGACACGGGGATGTACGCGTTCGTGTCGTCAGCGGCCGATCCCCACTCGATGCCGCCCAGGGCGCTACCCTTGCCGGCGCGATATTGCCAGAGCACCTTGCCTTCGTTGTCGGGATCGAGACCCCACATCACTCCGGACTTCTGGCCGATGACGATCACGCGCTTCCCTCCGGGAAGAGTTCTCAGGATCGGAGAGTTGCCGAAGTCGTAGTCCGGTCCGACCTCTTTCGGGCAGTTCTCTACGCCCGGCCGGCAGCCGACGAGAAACGCATCCTCCGGTGTGACCTGGTTCCACCAGACCATCTTTCCCGTCTTCAGGTCCATCGCGATCACGGAGTCGCTCGTTTTCACCGCCGGGCCCGTGTACGAATTGCCCGTGCCGATGTACAGGACGCCGCGCTGCGGATCGATCGTCGGCGCGTTCCAGACGGCCGCGCCGGCCGGGGCATACTGCGCCGTCCCTTTTGAATTCTTGCCGACCTGCGTCGGTGTCTCGGTGATCGTGTAGCTCTTCCAGATCTGATCGCCGGTCGCCGCGTCGAGCGCCACGACGCTGCCGCGGAACGTGCAGCATTCGTAGCCGGGCTGAGCACCCGGTCCTTCCTCAACCGACGACACCGGCACGTACAGCTTGCCGTCGTGCAAAGCAACCGAACCGGTCACGCGCGCGAAACGATGCGGATCTACCGATTTCTTCCAGAGGAGCTCGCCGGTCGCCGCGTCAATCGCGTAGGTGTTGGCCTTCAGGTCGCCGAAGTACACGACGTGACGAGCTGTGGCACCGCTTCCGAGCGGCGCCACCGTCGGCGCAGACCGGATGCCCGATTCAGCCTGGTATGACCAGTGCGTGCAACCGGTGTCGGCGTCGATGGCGTAGAACGTGCCGTTGTCGCTGCCGACGAATACACGACCAGCCACGATCGCGGGGTTGCCGTAGGCCTGGGATCCGCCCTGGAATCCAAACGCCCATTTCAACTTGAGGTTCGGCACGTCGGCCGCGGTCAGGCCCGGAGATTTCTGGAAGCGGCTGTTCGACGCATCGACGCCGAAGCCATTCCAGGACGAGCGCGTACCGTAGCCGGCAAGGCGCGTTTCCTTCGTTCCGCAGGCGTTGGGATTCGAGGCGGCGGCGCCAAACGCCTTGCCCGACAAATATTCGGCCAGCGCTCGTTTCTCGGGGACGCTGAGCGTCAGACCCTGAATGCTCATGCTGCCGTTTGTGAGCGCGGCCAGAATCGTGTCGGGGCTGCGATCCTTGAGGGCGGCCTTGGACGGCGTCCGGCCCTGCGGCTCGTCGTGGCACTGTGCGCAGGACTCTTTATAGATCGCTTCTGGATTGACGGTTTGCGCGGTCGCGACGCTCGCTCCGCCAACGACAACGGCCGCGACGCCAACACCAATAACCAACAACCAACAACTATTTCGCCGTCTCATTTGTCCTCGTTACTGTCTCTTTCCGGTGAACGTTCCCTCGCCGAGGCCGACGATGCTCAGCGTTCCCTTGACTTCGTCCTTGTTGACGATCGTGCCCTTGTAGGTGACGTCGATCTTGTTGCCCCCGAGGTCGGATGAGAATCCGAACTGGAAATCGTTCCCTTTCACCGATCCGGTGACGTCGACGTCTCCGAGCTGGCCATTGTAATGACCCGTCAGCTTCTCGCCATCCTGCTTCAAGGTGATCGTGGGCGTCCCCGAGCCGGCTTCGGTCTGGACGGTGTAGATCCACTTGCCCGTGAGGTCCACCTTCGCAGCCTGGGCGGCGGCGACCGACGCGAGTCCCGCGGCGACCGCCATCCCTGCGATGAAGCGAAACACGATCGTTCTCATGATCGACTCCTTTGACAATTCTATTTCTTCGATTCGCGAGCCGGACGAAATCGCGAACGATGTCTTCGGCAGCGTCTCCGCCTTCGCCTTCCGGCTGACGTATTCACAGGACGTCGCCAGCAGATCGAGATTGTGCTGGTAGTGCCAGTCGTACGCAGGCGGAATGTGTTCGGCCGAGAAATACGCCTTCTCGAGGGCGTCCGCCCGTTCGAACTCGGCGATCGCTTCCCCGGTGCGGCCCACACGCCTGAGATCGTGCGCCGCCATCTTCGCATAAGTCACGCCTGCGGCGAGGGCCTCGTTGATGCGGCCGGTGTTTCCGGACAAGTGGGTCAGGTAGGACGGAACGGGTAATCGGTGAACCTACCGACCGGTCGGTCGGTCCGGGCTGGCCCAGCCGTTGACGAAGCCCCGGGCCCCGGGGTATAAGCGACAGCCCATGTCCAGGCTTCGAGCGGCGGCAGCGGGGGGGCCTGCGCCCTCACGGCGCGTCGAAATCTGCCGCACCGCAGCGCAGATTTTTCGAGACCGCGGATTCGCGGCCACGTCGGTCAGCGACGTCGCGCGCGCGCTGGGGATGACCAAGGCCGGCCTGTACCACTACTTCGACAGCAAGGAAGCGCTGCTCCTCGAGATCATGACCTACGGTCTGGAGCGCGTGCGCGACGAGGTGGTGCTACCCGCCCGCGCGATCCGGGATCCCGAGGAACGCCTCCGCCAGATCGCGTTGCGCCACGGGCGCATCGCCACCGACGGCCGGGGCGCGGTCGCGCACCTGGGCGACGAGATTCGATCGCTCCCGCCCGGCGCCCGCCGGCAAATCGAAGAGCGGATGCGGATGTACTTCGACTTGGTCCGCGACACGCTGCGCGAACTCAAGGCACAGGGACGCTTGCGCGACGTCGATCCCACCGTCGCGGCCTTCAGCGTCCTCGGCATGATTCTGTGGCTGCCGCGATGGTTCCGTCAGGACGGTCGCCTGTCTCAGGAGCAGGTGGCCGGCGAGGTGGCGAAGCTGGCGACGACCGGGCTGGTCCGTCCGCGCGCGCTTCGGACGTCCAAGGGCCCGCGGCGGCTGCGGCGGGTCTAGTCGCCGATCAGATCCCGCCGAGGCACAGGTACTTCACCTCGACGAATTCTTCGATCCCGTACTTCGATCCTTCGCGTCCGATCCCCGATTCCTTGACGCCGCCAAACGGGGCGACCTCGGTCGAGATCAGCCCGGTATTGATGCCAACAATGCCGTACTCGAGCGCCTCGGCCACACGCCAGATGCGTCCGATGTCGCGGCCGTAGAAGTAGGCCGCCAGCCCGAACTCCGTGTCGTTTGCGAGCGCGATTGCGTCGGCGTCGTTCTCGAATTTGAAGAGCGGCGCGACCGGTCCGAACGTCTCCTCCCGCGCCACCGCCATTGCTGGCGTCACACCCGTGAGGATCGTGGGCTCGAAAAAGCGTCCGCCGCGCGGATGCCGCTTGCCGCCGACGAGAATGCTGGCGCCCTTCGAGACCGCGTCCGCGATGTGGCTCTCGACCTTGTCCACGGCTTTGTCGTCAATGAGCGGACCCTGCGTCGCTCCGGCTTCGAGGCCCGGCGCGGGAAGCAGTTTTCGCACGGCGACGGCGAGTTTCGCCGCGAACGCTTCGTAGACGGAGCGCTGGACGAGAAGGCGGTTCGCGCACACGCACGTCTGCCCCGTGTTGCGGTACTTGGACTGGATGGCGCCTTCCACCGCCGCGTCCAGATCGGCATCGTCGAACACGATGAACGGCGCGTTGCCGCCGAGCTCGAGCGACAGCTTCTT
>AR_comb_assmDRAFT_10084819_pt1 | contig 12484 bp, 8 predicted proteins | sample ArasoioldDNA_FD_10543 | JGI IMG/M metagenome (IMG submission 10543) | reverse complement strand
GAGTATCTCGACGAGGTCGCGCCGATCGATCTGGCGCCGACGCTGGCGTTTCTCACCGGCGTCACGTTACCCGACGCGATGGGACGCGTACTGACGGAGGCGTTGATACACCACTGATCAAGAGATCAGTTTCTGAATCTCGTCCAACGACGGCACTCCCGCCATCGCGCCGGGGCGTGTGCACGACACCGCCGCCGCGGCGTTGGCGAACCGCAGCATGTCGCGGGGCGAGTCGTTCTTCAGCAACGAATAGATGAATGCGGCACGAAAAATGTCGCCGGCGCCGGTCGTGTCCACGGCCTTCACCGCGAAGCCGCGCTCGGCGATGCAGTCGTCGCCGACCAGGAGCACCGCGCCGCCCGCGCCGACGGTGGCGCACAGCATGCCTTCGTGGGTCCGGCGCAGGACCCGCAATGCACGCTCGACGTCTGATTCACCTGTCATCGCCGGCAGCACGTGTTGCGCGAAGATCGGAATGCTGACCGCCGCGACGAGATCGCGCGTGCGATCGGTGATGCGATCGATGTCGCTCGTACACGGTACGCCGGCGCGCCGCGCCATGGCCGCCGCCGCAATCGCCGCTTCCTGATCCTCATCGTCGACATGGATGACACGCGCCGACGCGATCAGGCGCGAATCGATCTCTCGGGCGTCGAGATCGAGCCGCTCGTCACGATCCCAGAGAACGATCCGCTCGCCGGTGGTTTCGTCGACGGCGATGACGGCAAACCGGTTGGCGCATTCGCGCGTTTTGACGTGAGAGACGTCGACGCCGCGCTGCTCGAGCTCGGCGCGGATCAGGCGGCCGTCGTGATCGTGGCCGGTACAGCCGACGTACGCCGTGGTGAGTCCAAGACCGGCGCACGCCGCCATCGCCGTGGCCATCTGCCCGCCGCACATCGTCGAATGGCTCGAGATGCGGAGTTTGGCGGTCGGACTGTCGGCCTTTGGCGCCGCGGGCAGGCGATAAACGTGATCGACCGAGTTGCAGCCGATGCCGACGACGTCCCACCGCTTGGGCATTCGCGGTCAGTATAGGATGCAGATATGCGGCTTGTCCTTGTTCTGTTGCTGACCGCGGCGGTTGCGGCCCAGGAACAGAAGCCGGCGCCGGCGGATCCTCCGCCGCAGCAACCGATCTTTCGCGCGGGCACCGACCTCGTTCGCGTCGACGTCACCGTCACGCAGCGCGGCGACGAGCCCGTCGCCGATCTGAAGATGGAAGACTTCGAGGTCAGCGAAGACGACGTGCCGCAGACGGTCGAGACCTTGAAGTTCATCCAGGTCGACGGCACCCGGCAGTCGAACCTCGACGAGCCGCTCGAGATCCGATCGAAGGAGCACGCGATGCTCGAAGCCGCGCGCGAGGACGTGCGGCTCTTTGCGATTTTTCTCGACGACTATCACATCAGCAAGCGGCCGGAGATCACGCTGCCGCTTCGCGAGGCGCTGACCAAGTTCGTGAACCAGCTCGGCCCGAACGATCTCGTCTGCCTGATGGAGCCGCTGACGACGTTGTACGACCTGAAGTACACGCGATCGAAGTCCGATTTGCTGGCGCGGATTCGCAACTTCGAAGGCCGCTACGGCGAGACGTTCCCGGTGAAGAGCGTCATCGAGGAGGCGCAGCTGTCGCAGCGCAACTGGATGGAGCTGCGCAGCGGCGTGACGCTTTCGGCGTTGAAGGCGCTCGCCACGCAGATGGGCGGGCTGCGCGACGGCCGCAAGTCGATCCTGTTCTTCAGCCAGGGCCCCGGCGTTCGTCCCGGGAGTCCGAACGATCAGCTGATGCGGGAAATCGACGAAGCCGCGAATCGCGGCAACGTCACGATTCACGTGATCGATCCGCGTCCGCTCGGCAGCGTCGGTTTCGGCGGCGACACCGTGCTGCGCCGCCTCGCGGCCGACACCGGCGGCCGCGCCATCGTCAACACCAATAACCCGATGGAGCAGCTGAAGGCGGTGATGAGCGACGCGAGCGCTTACTACCTGGTCGGCTACGCGCCGACGAGGAAGACCAACGACGGAAGGTTCCACGAGATCAAGGTTCGCGTGAAGCGGCGCGGCGTGAGAGTCAGCGCGAGGCACGGTTACTGGGCGGCGAGCGAGAAAGAGCTGACCGCGGCGGCCGAAGCCGCGGCGACCCCGGTCAACGTCGGGCTGCAGACGGCGCTGTCTACGCTATCGGACTCGGTGAACACGCGCACGGTGTCGATCTGGACCGGATTTGCGAAGACCGATGCCACGCGCACACGCGTCACCTTCACGTGGGAGCCGAATACCGCTCCCGCCGCCGAAAAGCCGGCGCGCCTCGAAGTTCAGCCGGTCGACGAGGCCGGCAAGGAGACCATGCCCGCACAAGTCATCGGCGGCGCGCCAGGGGAGTTGCCGCTGATGGCGCGATTCGATCTCCCGCCCGGACGGCATCGCATCCGTTTTACGTCGCTCTCCAAGTCAGGCGAGTTGCTCGATCGCTGGGTGCAGAACCAGGTCGTGCCCGACTTCAGCAAGCAGCTTTTGGTGCTGGCGACGCCGAAGATGCTGCGTGCTCGTAACGTGGTCGAGCTGCGCGCCATCGAGGCCAATCCGGAGCCGTCGCCGACGGCTTCGACGCGGTTCAACGGTACCGATCACGTGCTGGTCGACATCGAGTACCAGGCGCTCGGCGGACAGACGCCGGAGATCAAGGTCGATCTGTTGAACGCGAAGGGTGATCTGCTGCGCACGCTGCCGGCCTCGCCGCCTGCCGACGGGCACGTCCGACTACCGATTCCGCTCGCCAGCCTGGCGAACAGCACCTATGTGCTGCGCGTCCAGGCTTCCACTGGCGATCAAACCGCCCAGCAGTGGGTCGCGTTCCGCGTCGCGCGCTAGCCAATGCCAACGATCCTGAGGCGGACGCGGGTGTGGGCTGTCCGTCTCGCCGCCACCGTCGTGCTGGTGATCGTGATGCTGCCTGTCGGCGGAGCGGTGAACGCCATTCGCGCGCTGCCCGACCTGCAACCGTGGCATCAGCTGCAAACGCGGCTGGAGCCGAGAGCTGCCGAGATCACGCCGTCGTTTACGCTCGACCAGTACCTGGCCCGCGAGGACGCCGTGTTCCGCGAAGCCCGCGCCAGAGTCGATGATGTGGTGTCGAAGGGCGCGAATGCGCTCGTGCCCAATCGCTACGTCGAAGCCAGCCGCAGCCATCCCGATCGGCTTCCGTTTCCCGGCAATCGCACGCAGGTGCTTTCTACCGCGGCGCCGCTCGGCGGTGCGCTGCTCGTGCACGGGCTCACCGATGGGCCTTACAGCATGCGCGCGCTCGCCGAGCGCTTGAATGCGGACGGCTTCTACACGCTGTCGTTGCGCATGCAAGGCCACGGCACCGTGCCTGGCGGACTTGTCGACGCGACGTGGGAAGACTGGATGGCGGCGGTGCGCATGGGCGCGCGGCACGTGCGCAATCAGATCGGCGCCGACCGTCCGCTGATTCTCGTGGGCTACTCGAACGGCGGCGCCCTGCTCACCAAGTACGCGCTCGATGTGCTCGACGATGCGTCGCTGCCCAAGCCGGCGAAGCTGATCCTGCTGTCGCCGATGATCGGCGTATCGCCCGCAGCGCGCTTCGCCAGCAGCATCAGCCTGTTCGGCCCGATGATCCCGAAGGCGCGCTGGATCGACGTGGTTCCCGAGTACAACCCGTTCAAGTACAACTCCTTTCCTGCCAACGCCGGCGCGCAGACGTTCCGCTTGACGAGCGAGCTCAATCGCGAGCTGCTGGACGCCGAGCGCCGCGGTCTCATGGCGCAAATGCCCCCGGTTCTCGCCTTTCAATCGGTGGTCGATACGACGGTGAGCGCACCCGCGGTCGTGCACGATCTGTTCGATCACCTCCCGCCGGGACGGGGAGAGCTCGTGCTGTTCGATCTCAACCGGCAGGCCGGGGTCGATCTCTTTACGAGGCCGGGTGAAGTCCTGCCGAAACTGGTCGGCGAGCAGCCGCGCGCCTACGGCGTCACCCTCGTCACCAACACGCGCCCGGACACGCTGGAGGTGTCGGCGATGTCGGTGGCGCCTGGAGCGTCGGCGATTACGACCGAGCCACTCGGCCTGTCATGGCCCGAATCGATTTATTCGCTGTCGCACGTGGCGCTGCCGTTTCCGATCGACGATCCGATCTATGGCGGCGAAGGACGCGGCCGCGACGTGGGGAGCGTGTCGCTGGGGCGCCTCAGTCCGCGCGGCGAGAAAAGCGTGTTGATCGTGCCCGCGGAAGTGTTGATGCGGCTGACGTGGAACCCCTTCTTTCCGTACCTTGCGGGTCGCGTGCAGCAGTTCGTCTCGCCGGTTGACGCCGTCAGCGGCAAGTAGAGAAGACCGCCAGAGGCGCGGCGGTCTTCGGCGATTGCCGCCACGGGCAGCGATGGTCGAACGTGTCATCGCCGGCCTCTCTCGGGTCGTCCTTCAGTTTGTCCCCCCTGTGACGACCCGCCGTGGCGTCGCGGACCCAGCGGGATCCGCAGACTGCCGGTCATCGTAGTCAGACCCGCCGCGAAGCGCGATTGGACGAAGGTCGTATGCCCGGGGGTCCTGAGTAGAATGAGCACGTGCTCAGATACCTGATTGCGCTCCTATCAGTTTGCACGGTTTTCGCGTCCGGCCTTGTTGCCCAGACGCAGCCGAGTTCGACGGCACTCGGCGAGTGGCCAACTTACGGCGGCGACCTCGCCAACTCCAAGTATTCGCCGCTCGAGCAAATCACTGCGGCGAACTTCGCCTCGCTCAAGATCGCGTGGCGGGCGAAGTCGCCAGATGCATTCCTGAGCATGACGCTCCCGGACGGTACCGAGTGGTCCGCAGACTCGAAGCTGATTTTCGAAGAGCTGAGCCGCATCGATCCCAGGCGCTGGCGCGACAACCAGCCGCCGTTCGTGCAGAACTTCAAGGCCACGCCGCTGATGGTCGGCGGCACGCTGTATGTGAACACGCCGGCATCCGTCGGCGCCGCGTTCGACGCGCGCACTGGCGCGCTCAAGTGGATCTACAACCCGAAGAGCTACGAGTCGGGGACGACGACGATGAGCCTGCGGTGGAATCAGCGGGGCGTCGCGTATTGGCGCCAGGGGAACGATGAGCGCGTGTATTGGGGCACCGGCGATGGCTATCTGATCGCGGTCGATGCGAAGACCGGCCGTCCGGTTCAGGGCTTCGGCGTCAACGGCAAGGTCGATCTGATGGAGGGCCTGCCGCGCGCCAAGCGCGGCACGCGCGATTACCTCAACGCGCTGACCTACTCGGTGCAGTCGCCGCCGATCGTGGTCAAGGACATGGTCATCACGCCTGCGGCGATCTCGTCCCTCGTCAAGACCAAGGAGCAGATCCCGGGCTGGATTCGCGCGTTCGATGCGCGGACCGGCAAGGTGCGGTGGACGTTCCAGCCGATTCCGCAAAAGGGCGAGTTTGGCAGCGACACGTGGCAGGACGGATCGAACGAGTACGCGGGCAAGGTGACGGTGTGGACGATCATGAGCGCCGACGAAGAGCTCGGGCTCCTGTATCTGCCGACCAACACCACCGCTCCGGATTTCTACGGCGCGCATCGCCTCGGCAACAACCTCTTCGCCGAAAGCGTCGTCGCGCTCGACATCAACACCGGCAAGCGCGCGTGGCACTTTCAGACCGTGCATCACGGCTTGTGGGATTACGACAATCCCGCCGCGCCGAACCTGCTCGACATCACGGTCAACGGCACGCGCATCAAGGCGCTCGCGCAGATCAGCAAGCAGGGTTTCGTGTACGCATTCGATCGCGTCACCGGCAAGCCGATCTGGCCGATCGACGAGAAGCCCGTGCCGGCATCGGATGTCCCGGGCGAGAAGGCGTCGCCGACCCAGCCGGTACCGTCGAAGCCGGCGCCGTTCGAGTATCAGGGCGTGACGGTGAACGATCTTGCCGACTTCACGCCGGAGATCCGCGCGATGGCGGAAAAGGCGATCGAGGGCTTCAAGAAGGGTCCGCTCTTCACGCCGCCGTCGGTTGAAGGGACGTTAGTGCGGCCGGGCACCACCGGTGGAGCCAACTGGTCCGGTGCGGCCGTCGATCCGGCGACCGGCATGCTGTACGTGCCGTCGCGCAATGCGTATGCGGTCAGCAAGCTGAGTCCGCCCGACAAGGCGCTCGACAGCAACCTGCTTTACATGCAGACGCCGGGCCGCAATCCGCAAATGCCCGACGGATTGCCGCTCTTCAAGCCGCCGTACTCGCGCTTGACCGCGATCGACATGAATACCGGCAATCATGCGTGGATGATTCCGACCGGCGCCGGCGATCGCATCCGCAACAATCCGCGGCTCAAGGCGTTGAACCTTGGACCCGTTGGCGGCGACGTCACGTTGAGCGGACCGCTGCTGACGAAGACGCTCCTGATCTATGCGCTGACCACCGGTGGCACCAACGGCGGCGCGCGCCTGGTCGCATTCGACAAGGCGACGGGGAAGGAGCTCGCGTCGACCGATCTCCCCGGCGCCGCGATCGGCACGCCGATGACATATTCGATTGGCGGGAAGCAATACATCGCCATCACGGTCAACGGCCGCACCGCGACGGATATTCCTGAGCTAGTTGCGCTTTCGCTTCCGTAGCACCTCCGTAGAACGGCGGTGGAACGCCCGTAGAACGTTTCGTTTCCTTCGGTGTCTAACTCGCAGATGCGTCTTCGCGTCTTCATTTCTTTTGGCCTGTTAGCCTGTTGGCCCGTTGGCTTGCTACCTGGCTGTGCGCCGAAAGGTCCGTCCCCGGTTCTCGTGGCCGAGATCGCGAAAGCGGACGCGTTGGTGCGGCAAGGCTGTTACACCTGCCTGAAGGAAGCGCGTGCAATCTACGACAAGCACGCCGCGGCGAAAGTTCCGATCCCGGGTGCGCGCGAAGGGCAGTTCGACGCCGCCCTGTTGATCGCGCTTCGCGAAAAAGAGCTCGGTATCCCCGCCGACGAATCGTTTACGCAAGCCCGAAGACTGGTGCTCCCGCCGCGCCAGATTGTGCTCGATGCGGCCGAGCTCATCATCGGTGATACGACCGGGCTCGATCCCGAACAACGCGCGCTCGTCACCGGCCGCAATCGCCCGCCGCTCGAACCGGACAATCCGAAGCGCCGCGCGCTCGAGGCCTTTCCACAGACGGACTTGGCCGCGAAATACGTGGCGCTGTCGATCGATTGCGAGCAACAAAAGTTGATCGAGAGTGTCGACATGAAAGCGCTGACCACCGCCTACGCGGGGTCGCCGCTGATGCAGTTCCGCCTGTCGACGTGCGGGCGCCCGGCGGCGCCAAACACCGGCACGCTGCGTCAGTCGAATCCGCGATGGACCGACACGTTCTACTGGGAAGCGCGAAACGAGATGGTCGCCTCGCTCGGACAGGCGATCGACCTGTCGAAGGTCATCGGGCTGTACGCACAGGGACGCGAAGCCTTCCCATCGTCACTGATGCTGACCATGGCCTGGGCGAGCGCCAACCTGGCGGCGGAGGAATTCGAGAGCGCGCTGTCGGGGTTCGAAGATGTGCTGACGGTGTACCCGACGCATCGTGACGCGATGAACGGGAAGATGCAGGCGCAGAGCTACCTGCTTCGCCACCAGGACGCGATCGCGTCGGCCACACGTTTGCTCGAGCTCGGCACCTGGAATATCCCCGACGCGAACTATTGGCGCGCCTGGAACCGTTACCAGATCAAGGAATACGAGAGCGCCTGGGTCGATGTCGAAAACGCGATCAAGGGGCTGTCGAACGCACGCGTTTACATGCTGGCGGGATTGATCGCCTATGCGCGCAAAGATCTCCCGATCGCCGTCGCTCGCTTCGATACCGCGTTCAAGGTCGATCCGAGCGCCTGTGATGCCGTGTGGATGTCGGGGCTCGTCAGCATCGATCAAGACGAGCTGGCGGTTGCCGGCCCCAAGTTCACGCGCGGCATGACCTGCTTCGTCAGCGCTGCCTCGGGGCTACGCCAGGAACGCGCGCGGCTCGACATGATGATTCAAAAGCGAGGCACGCCGCCGAACGCGCGCGACCAGCGCAACCTCGATCGTTTGTGGCGTGATGCCGAGACCGCCGAGCTGAAGTCGGCACAGTCGGCCTTTAACGGCGCCCAGTGCTACGCGCGAACCGGCGGCAAGGGTCTGGCGCTGAACCTGATCGATGTCGCGATCGCGCACCCGGAGATGCGCGAGAAGGCGACCGCGTTGAAGGCGTTGATTGAGAAGCTGCCTGACTGATTACGTACGGGCCACGGAGGCACGGAGGTAGCTTTTCAAAATGCGTACCCCTGCTTAGCAGCACTGGCCTTTTGAAAGAAGTTCTCCGTGCCTCCGTGCCTCCGTGGTTACGTCCGTTCTACGAAATCAAACGTGACGACGACCGGGCCGTGATCGCTGCTGCCGATCTCCCGCTGCACGGTCGCTGATGTCGCACGCGCGGCCAGCGCCTTCGACGCCAGCACGTAATCAATCCTCCAACCGATGTTGCGCTCTTTCATCTGCCGCCACGGCGCCCACCAGGTGAACAGGTTGTCATTCGCACCCTCGAACTTGCGATGCACGTCGACCAGGCCGAGCGAAATGATGCGCGCGAGCAGGGCTCGCTCTTCGGGAGTTGCACCAATCAAACCCGGCTTGCGCAGCTTCGCGTGGATATCGCGCTCTTCGAGCGCGACGTTGAGGTCGCCGCAGATGATCAAGAGCCTGCCGTCGCGCTCCGCATCGGCGACGTACGACTCGAGGGCCTGCAGGAAGCGCATCTTCGCGTCGAAGTCCTTGCCGCCGTTCGGAACGTAGACCGAGGCGATCATGACGTCGCCAATTGGCGACGGCACGGTGCCGCAGGCGATGCGCTGCTCGAAGTCGAAGCCCGGATGGGAACACATCGGCAGGGCGCCGGTGAGCGATTTCGCAACCAGCAACGCGACACCGGAGTAACCCTTCTCGCCGTGCCAGTAGCTCCAGTAGCCCTCGATGTCGCGCAGCTCGAAGGTCAGCTGATCGAGCGACGCCTTGATTTCCTGCAGGCAGACGATGTCGGGCGTTTCGGCGGCGAGCCAGTCGAACAGTTGCGCTTGCCGGGCGCGGATGCCATTCACGTTCCAGGTTGCGATCTTCATCAGTCTCAAAAGCATCACACGGAAACACGGAAACACGAAAGCACGGAAACATTAAGGTTTGTTCCGTGCTTCAGTGCTTCTGTGTTTCAGCGGATGTTGTGAGCGTCCTCCAGTTGAAGACGATCGTCGGCGGTGAGACTGGTTGGCTTGCAGCGGCGACGTTGACGAGGAAGCGGCCGTCTCGTGAGGCGTCGAAGGAACGAATCGTCTCTTTGAGATCGAAGAGCTGGACGATCGAGGTGATGTCTCGATCGTTCGCAAAGGTGACGGCATGAATCGCCGAGCCTCGCCTGAAGTAAAGCTCGCGGCCGTCGTTGCTCCATCGTGGTTCCGTTCCGCCGGCGGTCGTGACGCGAACGCGCGTGCCGGGCTTGGGAAACGAATCGACGTAGACATCAAACTGCCCCGATTCGTTCGAGGCATACGCGATCGATCGGCCATCTGGCGAGAAAGCGCCGTACACCTGATCGAACGTCGCGGTCGCATAAGGCCGAGCGGCCGCCCCTTCGACCGGCGGCTGAATCCACAGATCCTCGCCGGTGTCACCGCTCTTCAGTCCGACGAGCAGCGCGCGCCCATCGCGCGACCAGTCCCAGACCTGCACCGGCGAATCAAACGTCGCGATTGTCTGCTCCGGCAGCACCGCCCCTGCGCCCCGCAACATCACCTTGCGCCGTTGTCCCGCCCACGCGATCCGCAAGCCGTCCGGCGACCAGACGCCGCTCTCGTCGACATCGGTCGACAGCGACAGTCGCAATGGCGCCGGCTGCGATCCGGTGCGGACGAAGACATCGAGCGTGCGCAGCTGCCGATCGATCTCGGTGACGACGATGCGTTTGCCGTCCGGCGCGATCCGCAGGTCCCAGGCATCGAGTGGCTCGCTTGCCGATCCCGCCGGCGTGCCGTCGCGCGTCAGCCACCGCAGCTCGCGCAGCGACGTCCCCGGGGCGCCATAGATCAGCACGTCCTCGGATGCGGTCGCGAAGATCTGTCCGATCGGACCCCGGCCGGCCTGCAGTCCGACGACGGCGGCGCGGCCGGTGGGCTCGAGAGTGTTCGCATCGAGCGGCTGCGCCATGAGGGCGAGGTCGTTCAGGTACAGGATCGTGAGGTCTTGGGTCTTGGGTCGTGGGTCTTGCGGGCTTACGGGCTTGCGGTCTTGGGTCGTGGGTCCTGGGTCTTGGGACGCGGGAACGATTGCCTGCGCATCGGCGCCGAACAGACGCCTGCGGGCGGATGGATTGTCGAGCGATGCGATCCAGATTCCGGATCGCGAGGGTTGCGAGGACGTGACAAGAAAAATGACCTGCCGGCCGTTGGGCAGAAACGACGGCCAGGTGTGTGATGCCTCGCCTTGCTCGAGCGTCGTGAACGCCGCGATCGATCCGGACGCATCACGACGCATCAGCGCGCCGTTCGGCGACGGTGCGAAGACGAGATCGCCGGCGTGATTCCATGCCGCGCCCCGGCCCGCCGGAGCATCGGCGAGGTCCGACGTCGTGCCGCTGGCGAGATCGATCGAGCGGATCTTGCCGCCGGCAAAGAATCCGATTCTCGTCAGGTCCGGCGCCCAGAACGGCATCGCCGGGGCGTCGGTCCCGGGGAGGGCGCGTGTCGCGCCGCTTGAAAGGTCGTGCAGCCACAGCGCGACCACCCCGGCCTTGGCGGCGGGGTAGGCGAGCTGTCGGCCATCGGCGGCCAGCGTCAGTCCAAATGAGTACTCGGCCCCTGCGCCGGCGACGAGGTCGCCCGGAGCGTTCCAGGTGCTCCGAAGCGGCTGAGCTGGGGAAACCGGCGCAGGCGGCCGTTCACGCCAGTGGCGGATCGCGGGAATCGCGAGGACCACGGCCACAGCACACGCGGCGATAGTGACGATCGTTCGGTTGGTTATACTTAGGCTCCCCGGACCCAAGGAGGTTACTTCGAATGCGAACTCGTCTTCTCGCCCTGGCCCTGACGGTCGCCGTTGCCGGCGTACCCGGCGCCACGTCGGCGTTCGCGCAGGCCGCCGCAGCGCCGACGCGTCGTCCCGACGTGATCTACGTGCCCACGCCCGAGCCGGTGGTGGAGGCGATGCTGCAGGTCGCCAACGTCACCAAGAACGACGTTGTTTACGACCTCGGCTGCGGCGACGGCCGCATTCCCGTGACCGCCGCGAAAAAGTATGGCGCCCACGGCGTCTGCTTCGACATCGATCCGGAACGCATCAAGGAAGCGAATGCGAATGTCGCCAAGAACAACGTCGGCAATCTCGTCAAAGTGGTGCAGGCCGACCTCTTCGAACAGGATCTGAGCGGCGCCTCGGTCATCACACTCTACCTGTTGCCATCGCTCAACGTGAAGCTGATGCCGAAGCTGATGAAAGAGCTCAAGCCCGGCACGCGCATCGTCTCGCACGCGTTTGACATGGGCGACTGGAAACCGGAGAAGGAGCTCGACGTCGACGGGCGGAAGGTCTACTTCTGGACGATTCCGAAAAAGTAGGCACTAAGGCACACTAGGCACCTGAGCAGACGCGCCTTTCTCGTCGTTGCGGCGGCACTAGCTGTTGTCGCCGTCCTCTTGGCCGTCAGCGGTGGTTTTCGCACCACCGTTGGCGGCCTTCGCATTTCCATGCGATCGCCGTTGCCGCTAGCGATTGCGTCGGGAATCGTCCTCGCAATCTGGTACTTCGCGGCGCGGCGGGAGCAGTCGATTGCGAGTGATCTCGAACGTTCCTGGTCGGCGCTCAATCGACATTCGAAATTTGTCGTCGGCGCTGCATTGCTGCTGACCTTCACGGCGGGCGCCTTCGCGACTCGTTCGGCCGCCGGCGCCGATGCCTCGGGCTACATCAGCGAAGCCGCGATGCTGACGAGCGGACGCTTGTTTCAGGCCGACGAGTTGGCCGATCTGCGGCGCGGCCACGATCCGTTCCTGACCTCGCCGCTTGGATGGCGCCCTGCCGGCGACGATCGCCAGGCGCCGACGTATCCGCCGGGCTTGCCGCTCTTGATGGCGCTCCCTCACGCGATCGGTGGCGCGACCGGCGCCTCCGCGGTCGTGATCGCCGCCGCCGGCATCGCCATCGTCGCCACTGGGATGCTCGCATTCGAGCTCGGCGGGAGCATCGCCGCGGTTATCGCCGCTCCCTTCCTCGCGTTCGCGCCGGTATTCATTTTCCAGTCGATTCAACCGATGAGCGACGTGCCGGTCACCGCGGCGTGGATGCTGTGCTTCCTGATGCTCGCTCGGAGGGACGGGTCTTTAGACCCGCCTGCGGGCATCGCCTGCGCGATCGCGGTGTTGATTCGCCCCAACCTCGCGCCATTGGCGATCGTGCCGCTCCTCATCGCCCGCAACCGC
>AR_comb_assmDRAFT_10069000_pt1 | contig 12484 bp, 7 predicted proteins | sample ArasoioldDNA_FD_10543 | JGI IMG/M metagenome (IMG submission 10543) | reverse complement strand
CGTCGACGAGGTGGACTTCGCTCGCCTTGACTCGATAGCCGCTATCCTTCACGGCCCGGCGTTCGACCTGCGTGATTTCTGGAGGTACGCCAATCACCAGGCGCGGGCGGCGCAGCGGGCGATTGCCCTGCACCTTTCGCACGAAGTGCATCAGCATCTTCTCTGCGGCGTCGAAGTCGGCGATGACGCCATCCTTCATCGGACGCACCGGCTTGATGTTCGCCGGCGTCCGGCCCAGCATCTCATGCGCCTCGGTGCCTACTGCTTCGATCGAGCCTTTCGCGATGTTGAACGCCACGATTGACGGTTCGTTGAGGACGATGCCACGTCCGCGGGCGAACACACAGGTATTGGCGGTACCGAGGTCGATCGCGACATCGGTAGCGAAGGCCGAAAGGAAACTCATGTACGAAGGCTCCGGGTAAAACGAGACGGCAGGGCGGTGCTTTCGCAGCCGCCCTGCCCTCGTCTGGAGGAGAGGTGCCGTTGCTGCATCCCTGCCAACGCATAAGTTGTTCCGCACACGTGCGCCGACGAAAGCGCGCATTCGTTGGAAGAAGAATGCAGTGCGGGCCGCGCCGCGAGGAAACGGGTGCAGGCGAGCTTACAAAGCTGCACGGAAATTACGGTTCTGATAGTTGAGGTGATTTCAGAGCTCATCGGGAGCGGAAGGTGGTCGTTACTTCAGCGTCAGCTTTCTGACTTCGACCTGATCGTCAGCGGCAGGGCTGAGGTAGTAGACAACGTTTCCTGTAACGGCGGCGGACGTTGGCCCCGCAAGCGTCACATTTCCGTCGAGGACGTCAACTGCACGGACGCGCCGCCCGGCATCGTCAAGGCGGACGCGGAGCAGCCGGAAGGGGCCGCCCGCACCCCCCTGAATCGCCACGAGCGATCCGCGATGCCAACGTACCCACCGCAGACCGGCAAGATCGACGTCGGCCGCGGCCTCGACGACTGTCAGGGCGCGAGTCGTGAGATCGACTCGGATGATGCCGCGGTCGTAGGACGCGTACGCAATTCCTTCCTGGGCGGGAGCGATGCTCGTGCAGTCGGGGACCGCGATGTGCGCGAGCAGGTCGAGCGCGCGCCCCTTCTTGGCGACGCGGTATAGCCGTCGCCCCTCGGCATCGAGGACGAGGATGTTCTGCGGCGTCACGGCAACGTCCGTGAAGCGGCTCGGACCTTCGGCGGCAGGCAGCGCGATGGACGTCAGCACGCGGCCGGAGATCAGTTGCAGCTTGTGCAGCGTCGAGGTGCGCGACTGGCTCGATGCGCTCGTCACCCATAGATCGCCCTCGGCCGCATCGATCTCGAATGCCGACACTTCGTCGAACCCGGCATCAACGCCGGCAAGGCTGGCCAGTCGTCCCGATCGTTCGCCCACCACGAGCAAGCGCCGATCTTTGCGATCGCCAACGATGAAGCGGCCTGAGACGGCGTCATAACCAAGGCCAACGGCGGTCAGACCGGGTGCTGAGAACACAAGAGGGCCGGTCCGCGCTGCGCTCGCCGACCTGGCGTCGGCAGCCTTGGGCGGCTCTGCCGTCGATGGCTCTTCTTTCGGCGTTTCTGGCTTCGGCGTTTCGGGTTTCGGCGGTTCAGGTTTCAGTGGTTCAGGCTTCGACGGCTCCTCTTTCGAGCCTCTGCGAGCCGACTTGCGCTTCGCTGCTGCTGGGGCGTCCGCCGGCTTGGCGGCAGTTGACGGAGCCGGCGCCGGTGCGGTGGTAGACGGCGTGGTCGGCACCGGCTTGTCCGGTGGCGGCAGGCCTTTGAGCTTGGCTTCGAAGTCTGCCCAGGCCGGCAAAGCGCGCACGAAACGGAAGTCGTCGTTCGCCTCGACGTCTGTCGCTACGCCCATCGCTACCAGTCGCTGCAGCATCACCAGCGCGTCGTGGGGCCGGCCGCTCAGGCTCTGTGCCCGCGCCAGCATGAGCATGAGCGACGGATCGTTCTTGGGTCCTGTCTGCAGCGCCCGCCAGGACAGATCGTGAAAAGCGTTGTAGTCCTGCCGCTCGGCAGCCTCGAGCGCCATCTTCTGGCACTCGCGCCACTCCTTGCAGTCGGCCGATTGCACCGGAGCCGCCAGAGCCAGAACAAGGAGAATGGTCGAGGTCATCGTTAAGGATGTGCGAGTGCGCTTTCGGATCTATCGGCGCAGCGGCCCGATCAGAAGAGTCTGCCGAGGAGGGCGAGGAAATTGATAGCGTCTGCTGACCCATGTCCAACAGCGCGCGCGCCGGTAATGGTGCTGCCGAAGGGTTCGCCCATCACCGGCCGGGGCATCTGCCTCGTGCTTCGGTCGTTGCCCGGCGCGTCGACGATCTGCTTGAGCTCACCGAAATCGAGCCAGACGAGCTCGCACGATTCGCAGGAGTCGAGGACGACGTTGCCCGGTCCGTAATAGGGGTGAGTCATCATCGCCGCCCTGCAGACCGGACACCGCACTTTGCGGCGCAGATCGTCGGGGTTGAGTGGCACCGCTGGTCCGGGGGTGCCTGTGGCCCAGGCGCGTCGATGTTGGACGACGCCGGCAAAGCCTCTTCTCGGGATCAGGACGCCGCGGCAGTTGCGGCAATACCGCACGGCGTGCGTTTCGTCGAGCATCGCCGACGCCAGCGGCTTGTCGCAGACTGCGCAGTTGGAGGCGTCGGGATGATCGCTGACCAGCCGGATGCCGTCGTCGGCCGTCGCCTCGGGGAAATGGAAGGATCCGCAGTATCGACAAAAGAAATAGCCGCGCGCCGCAAAGAGCTCCATCGCGCCGCCGCAGTTCTGGCAATTCATAGAGAAATGATCTCACGGCCTTCGGGGACACTCAACGGTTGAGTGTCCCGGCCTTGTATGATCGAACGGGCTCTCTCTTCGAGGTATCGATGCCTGAATCGCGAGTGCTTCTGCTCGTTCTGTCTGTTTTGGCCGGATCCGTTGCTAGCGCCTGCAGCAGCACTCCGGCAACGGTGCCTGCTCCACCTGATGTGGCTGGCCCTCCCCCGGGGTCGGTCAAGACCACCTCGGGTCTCTCGACGAAGATGCTCCAACCGGGCACCGGTACGCGGCATCCGCGTCCTTCGGATCGCGTGACGGTGCACTACTCGGGTTGGACCACCGACGGACAGCTGTTCGACAGCTCGGTCGCAAGCGGCCAGCCTGCGACGTTTGCCGTCAACGAGGTGATTACCGGCTGGACCGAAGGACTGCAGCTGATGGTGGAAGGCGAGAAACGCCGCTTCTGGATCCCCGAGTCGCTCGCCTACATGGGCCAGCCCGGGCAGCCCAAAGGGATGCTTGTCTTCGACGTCGAGTTGATCAAGATCAACTAGCTAGACATCTCTGAGCGCCACGATGGGATCCACCTTCGTCGCGCGGCGGGCTGGGATGTAGCACGCGGCGACGGCGACTGCGAAGAGGACGATCGTGACTCCGGCGAAAACGATCGGATCGTGCTGGCCGACGCCAAACAGCATCGACTGCATGAGGCGAGAGACGATAGCCGCGCCAATCAGGCCGAGCACGATGCCGATACCGGTAGTAAGGAGGCCCTGCTTCAGCACCAGCGTCAGAATCGACGAGCGATCCGCACCGAGCGCCTGGCGGATGCCGAACTCGCGGCCGCGCTGTGCGACGCCAAACGCGAGCACGCCATAAATGCCGATAGCTGACAGGACCAGCGCCACTGACCCGAAGAGCGCGAGCAGCATGGCGGGCGCGCGCCGTAGTTCCAGCGAGCGCGACACCCACTGCTCCATCGTGCGCACGTCGGCAATCGGCTGTTCCGGATCGATGCCGCGGACTGCGGCGCGAACCTGACTCACCAGCGTCTGCGGATCGAGGCCCGTCTTGACAACCAGCGCCATCGCCGGCGGCGACTGCTGCGTCGCCGGCCGGTAGACCCGTTCCTTCGTGACCGGCTGGCCGAGGTCGATGCTGTTGATCGTGCCGGCGACACCGATAATCGTCATCCGCGGGCTGTCGGCACCGCCTCGCTGAATCTGTTGGCCGAGCGCACTTCGTCCGGCGAAGTACTTGTTGGCGAGAAACTGGTCGACGACAACCACCGGTGCGCTGTCGACGGTGTCGCCTTCATTGAAGAATCGCCCTTCGACCAGCGGGATCTGCATCGCGGTGAAGTAATCGCCGCCGACGACTTCCTGGCGTCCGTGCGGCGCCGTTTCGGTCGGACCTGGCGTGTAGCCGACGATCGAATACGAACCCGACGACACCATCCCGTTGAATGGGACGTTGCTCGTCAACCCCGCGGCCGTGACTCCAGGGATCGCGCGCGCAGCCTCGACGAGGCGCAGCCAGAACGCGCGGCGCGCCGCGGCATCCGGATAGCGCACCGCCGGCAGCGACATCTGCGCCGTCAACACACGGTCAGTCGCAAATCCTGGATCAACGTTTTGCAGCCGGAGAAAGCTCTTGAGGAGCAGGCCGGCCGCGATGAGAAGCACGAGCGCAAACGCCGTTTCCACGACAACCAGGGCGGAGCGGGTGACTCCAGTGCTCCGTCCCGCGGATCCGCGCGTGCTGTCATCTTTGAGGAGCGACCACGTGTTGCCGCGAATGACGACGAGCGCCGGCACCAGGCCGAAGACCAGGCCGGTGACTATTGCCAGGCCGATCGTGAAGGCGAGAACCGCGGGCTGAAGCGTCGCCGTCGTCATGCCGGGTACCTGCTGCGAGCCGAGCGCGACGAGCGCGCGGACGCCGACCAGACCGAGCAGCAGGCCCGCGATCGCGCCGAAGCCGGCGAGCACCAGGCCTTCAGTGATCATCTGGCGCACCAAACGCCGCTGTCCGGCCCCGAGCGTCGTCCGAATCGCCAGCTCGCGGTACCGGCCGGTCGCGCGCATCAAGAGCAGGTTGGCGACGTTCACACAGGCAATGAGCAAAACGAGCAGTACGAATACTTGCAGGAAGTAGAGTGGCGTCTTGAGATCGCCGACGAGCTGATCGCGGATTGGCACCGCATACCCGCTGAAGCCGCTGCGGCGCGCGAAGACCTGCCGCTGCGGCAGGCGCTCCAGCACGCGATCGACAATCGTCTTCATCTGGGCGTTGGCCTGTTCGATTGTCGCGCCAGGTTTCAGCCGCGCGATCATCTGACTGAACTCGTTACCGCGGCCCTGATCCGACATCTGTTCCGGCGTGAACGCGAACGGCACCAGCACCGAGATGTCGCGTGACGGCAGTTCGAGATCTACCGGCAGGACGCCGACGACCTGGTACGGCTCTCCGCCCAACCTGATCGGCCGGCCAACGATCGAGCGGTCGGCGGCAAACCTGGAGTTCCAGAGGTTATAGGTCAGGATCGCGAACTTGTCCGCGCCGGGCTGAGCTTCTGCCTCGGCAAACCCGCGACCGAGAAACGGCTGCCGTTGCAGCGTGCTGAAAAACGACGGCGTGACCGCGAGCCCGCGCACCTGCACCGGTTCCCCTTCCGCCGCGAGGCTGAGGCCGCGCGCAGTAAAGAGCGTCGCATCTTCAATCGCTGACGCCTGCGTCCTGCGGTCCAGATAATCCGGGATGGAGACACTCGCCTGCGGCAGGCCCATCAGCGGGTAGGTATTCCAGACGAATACCAGGCGCTCGGCGTCAGGGTACGGCAACGGCCTCAGAAGGTATTGATAAAGGAGGCTGAAAATCGCCGTATTGGCGCCGATACCGAGCGCCAGTGTCGCGACCGCGACGAGCGCAAAGATTGGCTGCTTTCTCAGCGACCGGAAGGCGTAGCGGATGTCCTGCATGGCTGGTTTGACGGCCGGGGCGGGCGATTGGTTTCTCTGCCCGATGTCACCCGTTCACTGCTTGCGCAGGGTCGGCGGCCCAGTTGCGAAACTGCGGCGCGAGAGACCTCGCCCATCCCGTTCCCGAGCGGCGCATCAATTTCGTACGGTCCGAGGCGAGCGCCGGGAACTAGGGACAAGCTGAGTGCTGAATACGGATTCCAGCATTCGGCATTACTTCAGCATTTCAGCCTTCAGCACTCAGCATTAATATGGCTCATGGGAAGAGTGCTGCTCATCAATCAGGACCCTGCGCTCACCGGAGCGCTGCGAGCGAGTCATCATTTGATGACGCACGACGTCGAAACGTGTGCCGGCCCGTTCGAGGCGCAGCGGCTGCTGCGCACCAGAGCCTTCGACGTCGTCATTACCGATCCCACGACGAGCGCCACGGAAGATCTCGCGCTCCTCGCCGAATTGACCGCGCTGCGTCCCGGCATCAGAACGATCGTGCTCGCGCCGCAGCTCTCGAACGTGGACGTGATCACGGCACTGCGGCAACACGTGTACGCCTGCTTCACGCGCCCAATCGACTACGAGGACGTGGCGGACATGGCGCGGGCCGCGATTGAGGACGACGCATGGCGCGACGGCATCGAAGTGACGTCGGGTCTTCCCTACTGGATCACCCTCCGGGTGTCGTGCCGCCTCGTCACCGCCGATCGGCTCACCCGGTTCATGACCGAGTACCGGTCGGACCTGCCATCGTCAGAACGCGATCTGCTGATGACGGCATTTCGCGAGATGCTGCTGAACGCGATGGAGCACGGCGCCGGCTTCGATCCCGAGAAGGTCATCGAGGTGACGGCGGCGCAAACCGAGCGCGCGATCGTGTTTCACTTCAGAGATCCTGGGGACGGATTCGATCGCGATGACCTCCGGCACGCCGCCACCAGCGCGCAGCCGGACGAGGTCACCAAGAGCATGAACGAACGCGCGGAAGCAGGCCTGCGCCCTGGAGGGTTCGGCATGCTCATCGTGCGGCAGATTGTCGACGAGCTGGTCTACAACGAACGCGGAAACGAAGTGCTGCTGATCAAGCATCGCACGTGATCGTCACTTCAGCATTCGGCACTTCAGCGTTCGCTAGCGTGGCCCGAGTCTGAGCACGGCGCGGTCGGTCGCCGCGTAAATCGTTCCGTCGTTGGATGTGGCGACGGCTCGGATGGGACTCCCGGCATCCTGCAGCAGTCGCTCGGTCGAAACGACTCTGGTCGGGTCGCGTTTGTCCAGCCGTATCCTCAGAAGGTGGTGCCCCTCTGCAGCCGCCACGAGGAGATCGCCCGAGAGCCCAGGCAGCAGCGTGCCCCGATAGAAGGCCATCGATGCCGCACCCGTTCCGGCAGGCAGGTTGATACGACCACGGCCGACGCCGTTCTGCGATCCACCGCTCACGATCCGTAATTCCTCGACCTCGGGCCGCTTGGCGTCGGCGATCCAGAGCGCATTGCTCGAGGGATGCCAGTCGAGCCCGCGCGGGGACTGCAATTCGGCGGCGACGGCCGGCAACCCTGCCAGCTGATCCCCCGGCGTCGTGCCGTCGGTGTTCAGGCGCAGCACCTTCCCGCTGTACGACGCCAGGGCTGGCGTCCGTCCGCCGCTGCCGGCGGCATCGAATGCGACGTAGAGCCTGCCGTCCGGTCCGACGCCGAGCGCGACGGCGGGCTTTGCCGCCGCCGGTATTGCATCGAGCAGCACGACGCGCTCGCCGAGACGGCCGTTCACTTCGCGGAATCGCACGATGCGAAACTGACGCGTGCCTTGCGTTGCGGCCACCGTGTACGCGGCATAGACGAAGCGCGTCCGATCGAACTGGGCATCGAGCGCAAGCGCGAGCAGGCCGCCGTCGCCGCTGGCGGTCATGAGCACTTCGTAAATGAGAGCGGCCGCCTGCGGCTCGAGGACGCCGTCGCGAAGAATCCGCACGCGGCCTTCGCGCTCGGCAACGAAGACGCGCCCGTCAGGCGCGGGGGCGATCGCCGTCGGCGATTCGAGTTGCTCGGTAAGGACGTCAAGACGCAGCTCGACGCCGTCGCTCGTCGTCACCGGTGTTGGTGCAGGCAACGCCGCTGGCGGTGGCGCGAGGCCGCCGGTCATCACACCTGTGACAGTCACGCGCAGAATGGCCGAGCGCCCACTTTCGATCGGCGTGGCGTTGTCGACGACGAAAGACACGAGTTCGATTGAGTGTCCACCGGGCGACATGTTGGGCATCCGACTGTTGCAGGCAAACGCGCCACCACTCGGGCCGCAAGACACGTCCGTCAGCTCCACGCGGGTGTTGGTGTCGATGTACGCGGCGTATCGAAACGTCGCGAGCTCGGCGGCGGTGCTTGCCGACTGATTCCAGCCAAGCCGCTCGCTGCCGGAGATACGCTCGCCGTTGCCAGACGGAGGATCCGACGTTGACGGAGGTGGGCTGCCGCCACCGCAGGCGGCGTGGGTCGCCGTCAATGCGAAGAGAATCGCGAACCAGATCCAGCCCGGCCGTTTCATCCGCCTCCAATCATAGCCCCATGACTGGGCCGCCGCTGCCCACCGTACAATGCGCCAGATGACGCGCCGCGCCTACATCACAACAGCCGTGATCGGGCTGTGCGTCACCGCGGTCGTGATCGCTAGCCTCATCGCCTTGTGGGCCCAAGGCCGCGTGCGTGCGCAGGTCTACGCCTCGGGTTTTACCGCTCCGGTCGCCTTCGTACAAGACCCGCTCGACCGCACGGTTCAGTTCGTGGTCGAGCAGGCTGGCCGCATCCGCGTCGTGCGCAGCGGCACAGCGCTGCCGACCGACTTTCTCGATCTTCGAGCGGCCGTCGCCGCTGGCGGAGAGCGCGGATTGCTCGGTCTCGCGTTTCCACGCGACGCGGCGAGCGGCCGGTTCTACGTGAACTTCACCGATCGTTCCGGCGACACCGTCGTCGCACGGTTCCGGCGCTCGACGGATGCGCTCGTCGCCGATCCCTCGTCACGATTCGACCTTCGGTTCAACGGCACGTCGAGCCCCGCGATCATCGCGCAACCGTTCTCCAACCACAACGGCGGACAGCTCGCCTTCGGACCCGACGGATTTCTGTATATTGGCCTCGGTGACGGCGGCGCCGGCGACGATCCCGACCATCGAGCGCAAAATCCACAGGAGCTTCTCGGCAAGATGCTTCGCATCGACGTGAACGTTCCCGACACGCAAGCGATCGGCTATCAGGTGCCAGCCGACAACCCGTTCGTTGGCGGGCGCCCGATTGCCGCGCGTCCAGAGATCTGGGCGTTCGGGCTGCGCAACCCGTGGCGGTACTCGTTCGACGACCCGGTGCGCGGCGGCACTGGCGCGCTCGTCATGGGTGACGTCGGGCAAAACGCGTTCGAGGAAATCGACTACGAACCGCCAAATCGCGGCGGCCGCAACTACGGATGGAGGAACCGGGAGGGCGCGCACGACAATGTCACGTCGCGGCCTCCAGCATTCCTGCCGCTCGTCGATCCGATTTACGAGTACGGCCGTGCCTCGGGTCAGTCGGTTACCGGCGGATACGTCTATCGCGGACGCTCGCTCGGTCAGGCGTACGCCGGACGCTATTTCTTTGCCGACTACGTGCAGGGCCGCGTCTGGTCGCTCGCCATCACCGTGGACAGTCAGGGTGAGGCGCGATCCTCGGACCTGATGGAACACACCGGTGAGCTCGGGGGCCAGAACCAGCTCGGAAACATCAGCTCTTTCGGCGTCGACGCCGACGGCGAGCTCTACATCGTCAGCCTCTCGCGGGGCGCCGTGCTGAGAGTCACCGGCCTCGCGCCACCAACGCCGACCGATTTGAGGGTGATTCGCTAGCTCTCAGCTCTTAGCTGTCAGCTCTCAGCAAAAAACATCGGAATCTCATCGAATGACTGAGCGCGGTATGCTCTCGCTGATAGCTGACAGCTGAGAGCTGATAGCATTCTCCCGTGAAACGCCCAGCCTTCTGGATCCTGCTTGCGGTGGCCTCGCTTGCCGCGACGGCGGCGGCCATCCATTACTTCCCGCAGGCATTCTCGATCGTCGCGCTCGACATCACGATGACGCGGGAACGCGCGCTCGACGAAGCGCGCGCGATCATGACCCGCGATCGTCTGGGTCCGCCAGACTTCCGTCAGGCGGCCTCGTTCGCGCTCGACAGCGACACGCAAACGTTCGTCGAGCTCGAAGGCGGCGGCAAGGCGGCATTCACCAACATGCTCCGCAGCGGCCTCTACGCCGCTTACACCTGGCGCGTTCGTCACTTTCGCGAAGCCGAAACCAACGAAACGCTCATCCGGTTCACCCCCGACGGCCGTCCGTACGGATTCGTTGAAAAGCTGAAGGAGGATGCGCCCGGCGCCGCGCTCGACGGGGCGACGGCGCGACGGCAGGCGGAGAGCGAGGCGGCCGCGCGATGGAATGTCGACCTCGGGCCGTTCACGCTGGCTGAACAGGGCCAGGAGCGCAGGCCGGGCGGACGCGTGGATCATACGCTCACCTACGAGCGGTCGTCGGCATCCGTCGGAGAAGGACGCTTTCGACTGCGCTTGGTCGTCTCTGGCGACCGCCTGACCGAAGTCACGCACTTCGTCCAGATCCCCGAGGCGTTCACCCGCCGCTACAACAGCATGCGATCGGCGAACGAGGCGATTGGCATTGGTTCGCTCGTCGGCATGGTGCTGCTCTACGTCGTCGGCGGCATCGGCATTGGCCTTTTTTTCATGCTTCGCTCGCGCTACGTTCTGTGGCGCCCGGCGGCTATGTGGGGACTCATCGTTGGTGGCATGCAAACACTCGCAGCGCTCAACGAGTGGCCACTGACGTGGATGATGTATGACACGGCGCTGCCTCGCAGCACGTTCATCGCCAGTCAGATCTCGACGCTGGCGGCGACGCTGATTGGATTGTCCGCCTTCATGGCTCTGTCCTTCATGGCGGCGGAAACGCTGACTCGCCGCGCGTTCGGACGCCACCCGCAGTTCTGGCGCGTCTGGGCAAGAGAGCCGGGCAGTTCGACCGCCATCGCCGGCCGCACGATCGGGGGATACCTGCTCGTGCCGGTGTTCTTCGCCTATGACGTCGCCCTCTACGTCATCGCTACCCGTGTTTTCGGATGGTGGACGCCGTCCGAAGCGCTGCTGCACCCGGACGTCCTCGCGACGTATGTCCCGTGGCTTTCGGCGATCGCAAATTCACTTCAAGCGGGCTTCTGGGAGGAATGCCTGTTCCGCGCAGTACCCATAGCGGGCGCCGCGCTCATTGGAGACCGCTTCGGCAAACGCGGACCGTTCATCGTGCTGGCGTTCGTCATTCAGTCCATCATCTTTGGCGCCGGTCACGCGCCGTACCCAACGCAGCCATCCTTTGCCCGACCGGTCGAATTGATCATCCCGTCGATCGGATTCGGGCTGCTCTACCTCTACTTCGGCCTGCTTCCCGGCATCGTCCTGCACTTTGCCTTTGACGTCGTCTGGTTTGCGCTGCCGATTTTCCTGTCGGACGCGCCCGGCATCTTCCTGCAGCAAGCCATGGTCGTGCTGATGACGCTCGTGCCGCTCTGGGTGGTGCTGTGGCGTCGCGCGCCGGCTGGCGCGTGGACGGAATTGTCACCCGCGGATCTCAATGCCGCCTGGTCGCCGCCCGTCTCGCAGGAACCCGAAGAGCGCGCGCCGGTGATTGTTCATCGCGGTTTGGGTCAGCGCGCGAAAACCGCCTGGCTCGCGATCGGCGCCGCGGCACTTGTCGCCTGCCTTGGGACGATCGTTGCACGGGACCGCACCGACATGTTTACCGTCAGTCGCGCCGAGGCGGCTGACAACGCGCGACGCGCACTCGCGGACAGGGGCTTCACCGTCGGGCCGACGTGGCGGGTGTTGCCGGTGCCCGATGATGGCAGCGGCGGACCACGAGAGTTCGTGTCAACGACGGCGGGAGATGAGAGACGCCGCGAGCTGGTCGGCAAATACCTTCCCGACGCGCGCTGGAATGTACGGGTCGCCACCTTCGAAGGCGACGTCGCGGAACGCGCCGAGGAGTGGCGCGTCTTTGTCACCCGGTCGCGTGACGTCCTGCGCATCGAACACACGCTGCCCGAAGCGCGGCCAGGGGCGACGCTCGACGAAAGCGCTGCACGCGCGATGGCGCAGTCGGTTGTGCGCCGCGAGTTCGGCCTGGATGTCGCCGCCGGTCAGGCACGCGAGGTTTCGGCTCGTCCGTCGAAGCGCAAGGCGCGGACCGACTGGACCTTCACCTATGCGGATACGTCGCAACCGGCGCTGCCGCAGGGCGAACTTCGCATCGACGTCGAAATCGCCGGTGACAACGTCGCCACCGTTCGCCGCTTCGTCTTCGTGCCGGAACAGTGGGAGCGCCAGCAGCGCGCGACCGAGACGCGAAACCTGATCTTCCGCATCATCGTCGGTGTCGTCTTTGGCGGCCTGCTGGTCTCGGCTGCGGTTTTTGGCGTGGTCGCCTGGAGTCGCGGGAAATACTCCCCTCGGCTCTTCTTTGCCGCAGCGGCGATCATGCTCGTTGTGAGTGTCGCCGCATCTGGCAACGCCTTCCCGGCGGCGCAGGCGCTGATGCCGACGGAGATTCCGCTGCCGATTCAGTTGCTCGGCGCGATCGGCGTTGGACTCGTCGGCCTCGTCATCTCCTCGAGCCTGGCGGGGCTCGCGCTCGGCGCGCAGCCGGCCCGCCTCGC
>AR_comb_assmDRAFT_10822131_pt1 | contig 12485 bp, 9 predicted proteins | sample ArasoioldDNA_FD_10543 | JGI IMG/M metagenome (IMG submission 10543) | reverse complement strand
CGACTGGCTCCGGGCCGGTTTGCCAACGCGTGGCATAGTTCGGAAGCGATTGCGCCGGATCGTCGCCCCAGGGGAATTGCTTTTGCTCCAGGCCACCCCGGGCGGCGCACTCCCATTCGGCCTCGGTGGGGAGCCGGAAGTGGCGGCCGGTTTGCTGACTCAGCCATTCGCAATAACGCACCGCTTCGTGCCACGAGACTGCTGCCACTGGCTGCTGCGGATGGTTGAAGTTGGGATCACGCCAGAAGGGCGAGGGAGCGCTTCCGGTCGAGAGCAGGAACCGGCCGTACCGTTCATTGGTGACCTGCGTTGCCGCGAGCAGGAATGCGTCGATCCACACGCGATGGACGGGGCGCTCGCAATCCTGACCGGTCTCGGAACCCATCAGGAAATCGGACGCTGGGACTCGGACCAGGGCGGGCTCGACTTGAATCGCAGTGGACAATCGAAATCAAGTGTAACAATGAAATTCGATCACCACAGAGGACACCGAGGATCACAGAGGAATGCGGCGCAAAGTCGCGACTGTGTCGGCGATGTTGCTGTCCTGAAAGAGACGGATCGCGGCGATTCCGGCGGCGCCCGCTTGCAGACAGGACTGAGCATTTTCGAGGGACACTCCTCCCAAGGCCAGGACGGGAATCTTCACTCTGCAGGCTTGCCCGAGCTGAGTCAGTCCGGCGGGCTGCGCATTGGGTACATTGTCTTTCTCGAAGACTGGGGCGAATACCGCGAAAGTGGCACCATTGGCCGCGGCTTTTGTCACTTCTTCTGGCGAGTGACAGGAGACTCCAATCAGCGGTGCTCGTGGCGAGACGCGGGCGGGGGCGCCCGCGCCACACTGCTCCCAGATAGCCCTTACCTCATGCGGGCTGAGATCGTCGGAGCGGAGGTGGACGCCAGCGGCTCCGGTGGCGAGCGCGACATCGGTGCGGGAGTTGATGAGGAGTGCGGTGGTCAGTGGCCAGTGATCAGGGGTCAGGGGGCTAGCTTCGCGGATGGCTCTCATCGCTTCGTGCGCCAGGGATTCTAGTTCTCGCGTCGTCATATCTCTTTCGCGGAGTTGGATGTAGTCGACTCCGGCGAGGGCAGCTTCGGAGGTTTTCTCGAGGAGACGGCGACGGCGAGTTGGCTCATCTGCGGCTAAGGCGGTGCGGTCGGTGATGTAGTAGAGGAGGCAGCGATCGGCCATGGGCACAGGGGCTGAAGCCCCACTATTTTGGCTCGCCTGACGCGGCGCTAAAGCGCCGCTCTTCCATGGTACTGCACGCTTTCACGAGCACGGTACTGCACCCTTTCACGGGCATTGAACGCCGTTCTTCTCCGCTACGGTCTCGTCTTTGCGATCTCGGGTAAGACTTCGCCTTTTTTCTTCAGAGTGTCGCCGAGGTGGTGGCTCGTCAGGCCACCACGAAGGAACTCGAAGGCTTCTTCGGGATTGTCGGCAATTTTGAACAGGTCGAGATCCTGCTGTGAAACGGTGCCGGCATCGACGAATGCCTGGAAGTTAATGATCTTGTTCCAGTATTTGCTGCCGTAGATGATAACCAGAATCTTCTTCGCTAATTTCTCGGTTTGCGCGAGCGTCAGGATCTCAAAGAGTTCGTCCATGGTGCCGAAGCCGCCGGGGAAAATGACGAGTCCTTTTGCCAGGTATGCGAACCAGAACTTGCGCATGAAGAAATAGTGGAACTGGAAATTGAGCGATGGCGTGATGAACTGGTTCGGATGCTGCTCGAACGGGAGTTGGATATTCAGGCCGATACTTTTGCCTCCAGCCTCGTGGGCGCCGAGGTTGGCGGCTTCCATGATTCCTGGGCCTCCACCGGTTGTGACTACGAAACGATGCCGGCGGGCGGGAATGGTGATCGACCACTTGGTCAGCATGTAGGCGAGTTGGCGCGCGTCTTCGTAGTAGCGGGCCATATCGACGTTCGCCTGCGCCCGCTTCAGATCTTGTTCGAACTGGGCAGCCTGCTCAGCCGCGTTGTTCTGACCGACCGCGGCGAGGTTCTCCGCGGCTGCTTTGTGTCCTTGAAAGCGGGCCGAGCCGAAAAAGACAACCGTGTCCTGGATCTGCTCGCGGCGGAAGCGGGCCAGGGGTTCCTGATACTCCGCCAGCATGCGGATAATACGGCCGTCGGGACTGTGTAGAAACGCTTCGTTATCGTAGGCGACAGGTGCGGATTTGAGATGGTCGGTCATTGCTAGCTCGTTCAGTTATCACGGGTCAGTGGTCAGAAAACCAGCCTTTCTGCATCACCGGCGACTGGCGCTTGATCCCTTACTCCTTGTTTCTGCTGCATGCTACTGATGCTCGTGGTAGTGGAGCGCCTCCCAGAAACCGATCCAGATGTCGAGCAGGCCCAGCCCACTGCAGAAACCACGAAAGAAGCCATTGGATACAACAGAGCGAAGCGCGGGAAACGACAGTAGGAGATAGTTGTCGGTCCACTCGGGTGTCCAGGGCAAGATGATGAGCAGCACACCCGCCACCGCGCTGATCAGAACAAATAAGAAGACGGAAATCCGGTGCATCCAGAGCTGGAACAGCCGCGGCCGATTCTCCGAGGGTTCGAGGAGAATGGTCGGAGCGTCGCTTGGGGACTGCGGGGGCTCAGGCGCCTTGCCGGGTGCGCCGGAGAACATGGGATCACTCATTCAGCTCCGGCTCCGGTAGGAAGATTAAGAGTGCGCGGGATCCCGGGAAAAGGGAAGTCAAAAGGCATCCGGCTATTTTACGACTTCAGAGCCTTTATGCGCTCGGCGACGTCGCGATAATCGATGTTGTTCCCGTAGACATCCATGAAGTGCCTGAGGGCAGAGGTCTTGTCGCCAGCCGTTTCATAGGCGGCGGCCAGCTCGTAGTTGAGCGCGACACGAGTTTCGCCATCAATGGTCGGCATCTTCAAAGCTTTGTCGTACCAGCGGACGGCGGCCTCCGGGACCCCTTTCTCGAGGAAGCACTGGGCCAGCCAGGTGTAAGTCTGCATGATCTGCGGGAACGGATGTCCGCGATCGAATGACTGGCAAGCCTTCTGGAGTTCTCCGATGGCCTCGTCGAGCAGTCCCATTTCGCGGAACGCTATGCCGAGGTTGTAGTGCGTCTCGGGATCCTCGTCGGCATTGGCAACATCGGCTTCGAGATCCTTCTTCAACTCGCCGAACATATCTGCCAGATCGACGCCTGCGTCTTCGCCGAACGGAGAAGACTTGGCGGCAGCGGCAGGAGGTGTCGGTGGCAGAACCGGTGCGCTCGGAGCGACTGGTGCTACAGTTCTTGCGGACGCTACCGGGACCGCGGGAACTGGAACAGACTGTAGTGGGCGCACGGCACCGGGCGCCGCTGGAGAGGCGGATGCGGCGGCGCTCGCGGCAAGTGGACTGATCCTCTTTGCCTCAACGGGGGTAACCGGGGCCGGAGCAGGCACAGGTCTGGTTGCAGCGACCGGAGCTGTCGGTTGAGGCTCCGGGACCGGGGCTGCCTTAAGGAAATCTTCGCCGAGTGAAGCTTCGATGTCAGCAACAAACTCGCCTAATACCGGGGCGGGCTGGTCTGCAGCGTTACCGGTCTTGGCGTGAGCGACGGTCGTGGGTGCAGCCTCTGGATGGGCGACCGCGCCAGGCAGGAACGTATCCCCGAGCGACGATTCCAGATCGCTGACGAATTCCTTCAGAACGGCCGGTTGCGGTTCTGGCTCGTGAGCCACAGGTACCGGCTGGTGAACGGGTTCCGGCTGGGGCTCGGGTTCGGGAGTAGCCTTCACCGTGGCGACTGGGATTTCTTCCACTTCGGGTTCGGGCTCAGGAGCTGGCTCTGGCTCGACGGCAACTGGAGCTTCTTCGACCAGTTCGATCGAGGGAACGTCCTCGGCCGTGATTTCTTCGACTACCGGCTCGGCCTCGACGGCGATTTCCTCGGCGGGCTGCATGGCAGCATCGATTTCAGCGCGGAGCTCATCGATTTTCGCTTGATCGTGGGTGAAGGTTTGCAGCTTAGCAAGAGCGGCCAGAGCCTGCTCTGGCATGCCGTGGCCGACATAGAAGTGAATCTCTTCGACGGTATCGTCGACGCGAGCATCGGAAACCTTGGCAGTTTTCGGGGCGGCTTGCGCAACTTCGACGGGTTCTTCAATTGCCGTGGGAGACGTGTCGTCGGCCTCGACAGTGATCGCGTCGTCCCACTCGGAGGAGAGGTCGATTTCTTCGCCGGCCGAAGCAGCCTCGGCGGGCGCTGACGCGGCGGACTCATCCACTACCGCAAATTCGGGTTCGGAGTTCGTTTCCACTGCGGGCGCCGCGACGGTAGGCCAGGGCGATGCTGGCTCGACGGCGGCTTCTTCTTGTACGGGGAGTTCCTGAGCCGCGGTTGCCTCTGTCTCGTCAATCGTTATGTCGGCCGGAGCATCTTCAAGAGCAAACTCCGCCACTTCCGGTTCCGTTGACGTAGACCCAGGCGCATCCAGGAAGATGGGAGCTTCTTCGCCCGAGTCGCGGGGGGCGGGAGCTGTAGTACGTTCTTCGTAGCGTTGCGCCAGTTCGCTGTAGCGCGTGGCCTCATCCGGATACTCGGCCTCGGAGTACACATTCTGTAGCGTGCGGCAGCAGACCGCAGCCTCGGCAAAACGTCCGGCGCGGGTGTGCAGTGCGGCCAGGCGCTGATTCAAGCGTAGGTCGTTGGGAGCCAAGGGCATTGCGGTGAGTAGCGGGCCCAGAGCCTTGGCGGGCATGTTGTAGGAGATAAACAACTCGGCATCGGTAAGCGCCGAGCGCACGGCGAGCGAGACTTCATCGGAATAGTGTTGATGAATCGAAGGCGCCGTCGCTTCCAAGTCGTCGATGAGGACGACGGCTTCCTCCGGAGTGATGAGCTTGCTGCCCGAAGTTCCGCCGAGCTGGCTGACCACCTGCTGATAATTCTGCATGTGCAGGGGGTTCTGCGGTTCGACTTGTGCCAGCTTCTGGTAGAGATCGCGGGCGCGGGTAAGCTCTCCGGATTGAACGCTGGCATGGGCCAGCAGTTCGATCACTTCGCTGACGTGCGTGTTCTCCCCGGCTTTGTTGAAAAGATCAAGAAGCTTCTGCAGGGAATCGGGATTCTCGCGAACATGGCCGATGATCGTGTGCAGGCTCTGTAGAACTTTGTCGGAGTTTTCCGCCAACAGGCGTTCGGAGTGCTGATCGTAAACCTGCAGGGCATTTTCATACTGTCCGGCCTGCATGAGGGCATCGGCGAAATTGGCAATCGCCGAGAGATCGTTATGCACTGAGAGGAGCTTATTGGCGACTGTTCCGGCTTCTGACAGCTGCCCGGTTAACAGATAAGCCTTGAGCATGTCGCGGAGCGCGTCCGGATTGGAATCGATGTCAGAAATTTTCTGCAGGGCGACAACAGCCCCGGCGCCGTCTCCTGACTCGAGCAGGTTCTTCCCCTGCATCAGCAGGGCATAGGTGTTGCCGGGATCGAGCGTCAGCATGCGCTGAAGGATTTCGTCCGCGCCGCTTAGCGATCCCTTGGAGCGCATGTTCTCGGCTGCGGCTGAGAAAATCTGCCAGGCTTCGTTCTTTTTGCCGAGACGCACATAAACTTCCGCCAGCTTCACCCGCATCTGGCTGTTTTCCGGATCCATTTCCAGAATCTTCTGGAAGATGCGGACGGCGTTTTCGAGTTCGCCGACTTTCAGGAATTCTTCTGCGACTTGCAGGTACTGCGCGCGGGCATCGTTGAACAGGCCTTGCTGGGTGTAGAGTTCGGCCAGCTTCAGCAAGCTTTCCAGCGACGGTTTGAGCTTGCAGATCTTCTTGTACATCGCGATGGCCTTGACCGTGAAACCCTGGCTGGCATAGGCATCGCCCACACTCTTGAAGCACTCGGTAGCTTTGTCACTCTCGCCGATGCGCGAGTAGAGATCGCCGACGGTGTTGTTAACCGTCAGGTCCTTGGAGTCGTTCTTGAGGACTTTTTCGTACTCGGAGATGGCATTCTGAAGCTTGCCCTGCTGGACATACTTCTCCGCATTGGCCAGAACCTTCTGCTTATTGAAGCCGAAAAATGCCATAAGAGCGTCGAACTCCAGACCCTGGTGTTCTAAAAACTAAGTTGCGAACGAACCCGCTGAACGTTGGGGGCTGTTCCCGGGTACAGGTCGCGGACGTCATCTCTCATATCGGCAGATGGCCGACCGGACAAGGCCAATTGTACGTCTGGACGTCATGGAAGGCATGGTTACCAAGGGTTACCGAAAGGGAGTGTACTGAAGGGTTACCAAGGGAACAAAGGGGGAAGATTACCGCAGCGTCGGCGGAGGTGGTGGAAAACGCCGCCAAAGCCCAAAATTGGGGAAACCGCGAAGCCGGTTCTGGTCCCTTAAGGCACCCCCGTTTGTACGATAGAGTACAATCAGATGACAATTTGGGTTACCCAATATCAGGCATATCAAAAGCGTAGCTAGCTCGGATGGCCGGCTGCCGCACCTCTCGCAAAGATCCACCCGCGTAGAAGCACCCGCTCCTCTCAAAAAATATGAAAATCCTTCTCTACAACCCCGACAATGGGGTCACGCGCAACTTCATGCCGCACTTATGGATGTTTCTCCTTCAGGCGCTGACCCCAGCCGGCCATGAGGTCCTGCTGATCGATGGTAACGCTCAGCCCATGGATGAAGCCCAGATCGCGCAATATGTGCGGGACCAGAAGATAGGGCTCGTCGGCATCGGAGCGATGACCCGCATGATTGCCAAGGCCTACCGCATGGCCGATGCGGTCCGCGGCGCAGGAGTCCCCGTAGTGATGGGCGGGCCGCACGTCACCGAGATGGCCGATGAAGCCCTTGGCCGCGATGGCGGTCCGCGCCACGCCGACGCCGTCGCGCTGGGAGAAGCCGACGAGACCTGGCCGCAGATCGTGAACGATGCGGCGGGAGGCAAGCTCAAAGAGGTCTATGCTCCGGTCGATGTTTTCGGCCAGGAACGCAAGCCGCCGCTCAAGGACTATCCCGCAATCCCCTGGCAGTCCATTGATCTTGATCAGTTCAACCTGGTTCCGGGCGCAGTCCGCGCCATGCTTCAGAAGATCGGGGAAGGCTGGGGAACGTTTCGCATCATCCCGGTTGAATCGGGACGAGGCTGCCCGTACGGCTGCGAGTTTTGCACAGTGACTGGATTTTTCGGAGACTCCATCCGCTTCCGCACTAACGAGAGTGTAGTGAATGAATTACTCGCCCTGAAGAGCCGCGCGCGTAGCGAGAAGGGGCAGATGGCGGTCTTCTTCATCGATGACAACTTTGCGATCAATGTGAAGCGCACCAAATCGTTACTGCGCGACATCATCGCAGCCGGAGCCCAGGTGCATTGGGTGGCACAGATCAGCGCAAACCTGTTGCGCGACGAGGAACTGATCGACCTAATCGCCGCATCGGGAGGCAAGTGGATTTTCATCGGCATGGAGTCGGTTGATCCAGCCAATCTCAAAGACGTGAATAAGGGGTTCAACAAACCCGGGGAGTACGGCGCGGTGCTGGAGCGTCTGGCTAAACGCAACGTGTATGCCATTACGTCATTTATTTTTGGCATGGATAATGACAGCACCGGGGTGGCGGAGCGTACGCTCGAACAAGTCCGCACCTGGCCCCCCGGCCTGCCCATCTTTGGCCTGCTGACCCCATTGCCCGGAACTCCGCTCTACAAGCGGTTGCAGACCGCGGATCGACTGACGCGCCCGAAACACTGGCAGGAGTTCATTCCGTTTGCCATGGCCCACACCCCGCTGAAGATGACCATCGAAGAAGCTCACGATGAAGTGAAGTACGGGTGGGCCCACTGCTACAGTCCTGAGGCTCTGGCTTTGGCAGTCGAATCGCTTGATGACCAGCCTCTCGGTTATCGCGTCAACATCTTTCTCGCGCGGCTCTGCTTCCGGGGCATCTATTTCCCCATGTTAGGCAAGTTGGCATGGCTAAAAGTGGTTGCACAAAACCGCAAGACGATTTTCGTCCTGGTGAAAGAAGCCATCTTCGGACGCAGGAAGCGGCCCATGCCCGCCCCATTCGAAGGTTCGTACGTAGAGCCGGAGTCAGTGGAAGCCTCAGGAGATTGAGGTGAGCCATGGAGAACCACCGACCCTGGGCATGTTAGCCTTTTGCAGTGGGAAAGGAACCTTCCAAAGAAGTGCTTTTGCTTGAGGGACGCGAGGTGCAGATTACGCATCCCGACAAGCTGTACTTTTCGGCGGAAGCCCGTATCACGAAACTTGATCTGGTGCGCTATTACCTTTCGGTTGCTCCCGGAGCGCTGGCGGGCATTCAAGATCGCCCGATTGTTCTCAAGCGCTTTGTGAATGGGGCCGAGGGAGAGGCGTTTTATCAGAAGCGGGCGCCGGAACAGCGACCCTCGTGGTTGAGAACAGTTACCCTGTCATTCCCTTCCGGGCGCACTGCCGAAGAGGTCGTGGTTGATAACGCTGCCGGGCTCGCCTGGATCGTGAACCTCGGCTGCATCGAATTGCACCCGCACCCGGTCCGCTCCGGCGATCTTGATCATCCTGATGAATTGCGAATCGATCTCGACCCAGGTCCGGGGGTTGGCTGGGACGACGTCCGCCGGGTTGCTCTTGAAGTTGAGGGATTGCTGGAAGAACTGGGGCTTCGCGGTTGGCCCAAGACCAGCGGGTCTCGTGGTATGCATGTGAATGTTCGCATCGAGCCGCGATGGACATTCTCTGAAGTGCGCCGTGCCGCGGTTGCGTTGTCGCGGGCGGTCGAGCGACGAGCGCCTGCTTTAGCTACCTCGAAGTGGTGGAAAGAAGAGCGCCACGGCGTGTTCCTCGATTACAACCAGAATGCGAAGGACCGGACGACATGCTCCGCCTATTCCGTGCGTCCAGTTCCAGATGCCCGCGTGTCGGCTCCGCTTCACTGGAATGAAGTGCCTGACTGTGATCCCGCCGACTTCACGGTTTTCACAGTGCCGGAGCGTTTCACGAAAATCGGTGATCCGCACTCAGACATGAACTCCGAGCCCGGATCATTGGCGAAGTTGCTCGAACTGGCCCACAAAGATGAAGCGGCTGGACTCGGGGACGCACCCTGGCCGCCGCACTTCCGCAAAATGGACTCGGAGGGGCCGCGGTTGGCGCCCTCGCGAGCAAAGTCTGCCTCGAAGAAGCCACGCACCAAGATGCCGCTCGTTGTGGTGGCGAACTCACCGGATAAAGCGGCCGCGCTGGCTGGGCTTGAAAGGTGGAAGGCGAAACACTCGGAAATAGCGGGTCACCTCGCCATCGACGACGTGCTGGTCGACTCCATGCGTGGGCGATCATCGACGTGGACCCGTATCCGCATTAACCTGCGCCATGTCCCTGAGGAAGTTCGACCACCACAGGAAACTCCTGACCCGGATGACGATCCGACACGTGTGTGGCGGGAGTCGAGTCGGAAGAAAAAGAAGAACGAATAATCGAGCCGTGAGCAATGAGCAATGAGCGATGAGCAAAAGCAAGCACCGCGGATGTGCCCATCATCGCCCAGTGGGAAAAATCGCAGCCAATTCCTGAGGTGCCACCACTTCGAGTTGCGTATAAGTGCAGTCGGTCGGCTTCTTGTCTGGCCGCCATCGGCGGAATTGCGCGGTGTGGCGAAAGCGATCTCCCTGCATGTGGTCATAGGCGACTTCAACCACCAACTCCGGCCGCAGCGGCTTCCACGATAAGTCTTTCCCCTGACTCCAGCGGCTTTGTCCGCCGGGCATGCGCTTGACCTCTTCACCAGCCACGTGTTCCGCCCAATGCCCCCAGGGATGGGAGTCGAGCGCATTTTGTCGGTAAGGATCGAGGAACTCCACGAGTTCTTTGCGCTTCGCAGTACTGAAGCTTGCACAGACGCCAACGTGTTGCAGAGCGCCCGCGCCGTCGTAGAGGCCCAGGAGCAACGAACCGACAAGGGTGCGATCGCCTTTCTTGTGCCAGCGAAAGCCGGCCACTACGCAGTCGCAATCGCGTTCGTGTTTCACCTTGAGCATGACTCGCTTGTTAGGCTCGTAGGTCACGGAAATCTGTTTTGCCACGACGCCGTCGAACCCCGCGCCTTCGAAGCGACGAAACCAATCTTCAGCAATGGCGCGATCTGCGGTCGCTGGCGTTAGATGAATAGGCGGTTTCGCTGATGACAGCAACTCCTCCAGGCGCTCGCGCCGGACTTGAAAGGGTTCATTCCGAAGATCGCGATCTCCCTCGCAAAGCAAATCGAAGAATACAAACGATGCAGGTGTCTGCTTGGCGAGCAAATTCACGCGCGAAGCTGCAGGATGCAGGCGCAGCTGAAGCAGATCGAAGTCAAGCTCATTGTCTTTCACAATGACGATCTCTCCATCGAGAACGAAACGATCGGGTAATGTCGCCTGTAATGGCGGGACAAGCTCAGGAAAGTAACGATTCAGTGGCTTCTCATCCCGGCTCTGAATGAGGATCTCATCCCCGTCGCGAAAGACCAGCGCCCTGAATCCATCCCACTTCGGTTCGAAGATCCAATCGTCCCCTGGCGGCAGCTCATCGACCCGCTTGGCGAGCATTGGCAAGAGCGGCGGGTTCACCGGAAGATCCATTTCCTCATGGTATAACGCCTGGTGGCGGTCAAAGGGCCAAGAAGTACTGTGCCCCTGTTTGCCTTGCGAGTCACGGAGGTCCGAGATTCGGCAGTGCGGATGTTGATTGGGTGAAGTGCTTCGGACTACTTGTCCAGCAATGTGAGCCAGCGCTTGATTGCTCGTTGCAACGCCTTTGCTTTGGACCCGACTTCATCCATGTTGTGAAAGAGGGCCAGTCTTCTGCCGTCGGCGTAGTCGCCTTCTAGCAAGCCAGAAGTATCGTTGATCTTGGCGCCACTTGGGAATACGAGCCGGATGCAATCCTTTCTATAAAGATTGAATACGACGATGTACCTCTTGTATTCCTTGGGATTGAAGGGCTTCATTTCTCCGCTATAGAAAAAAGTCGGCGCATTCCACTTTATTTCTTCGCCAATTTCTGGATCCGCGTTCAGAATAGTTTGTCTCAAGCTTTCCACGACCTCCTTGAGTGGGTGCTTCAGCTTTCGTATGTATGCGTCGACCTTGTCCGGCTCGGACAGTTTTGTGGAGATATTCTGTTTTGCTTTCATCCTTAGTCACCTCGCTTTCTACCTGCATGAATGCGGCGTGCTTTCGACAACACGACAACGCCAGTCTCCCGGGGGATGTCCACAAACGCAGAAAAGACTATCCTGAGCGCGCAAGACAGGCCACAAAGGGGCCAGCCGGGGCGCTATTGAGCCGCCATCTCTCCGTGCAATTGCATCAGTCGAAGTTTGCCCCCGGTCCAGGCAGCCGGAATCGAGAGCGCGATGAGCGTCAAGGTATACCAGTGAGGGCCGAGCCCGCTGTTCCAGGTAGCTACAGCGCCGCCAACGCTGACGACCAGACCGATGACGCCGCCTACCAAAGCGTGTTGCATGGGCTTGTCTGGGGCCAGCCGTGCTACCACGTAGCTGCTGAACACACCGTACAGAGTGCGATATGCCGTCGCCAGCAGCAGCAGCGGATCAGACGTCGGTTGACCCAAGGCAGGAAACATGCCCAGCAAATGCAGCCCAACGTCGGTACCTATCGACAGAATGATTGCCACGAGGGATCCGACGATCAACGCGAAGACGCTGCGACCGAGACGTCGACGAGACTCTTTGTCAGTGACTTCATTCCTCATTTCTCACCTCTTCACCTGACAGGATCGACTTCAACAGCTGTGCCAACCGGTCGTACCCCAGCGCTACACCATGCTCGATCGGCGTTCTTAGCACCAGATCGCGCGCAGCCTGCGACTCATAACGTATCGTCTGCGTAAGGACAGTCACTCCTCCTTCTTCTGCGAGAGCGATCGTTCCCACCGCTTCCCCTGGGTACCATGGCTGGTCGAACTTCTCGGTTGCGACGAGCTGCTCAGGTGGGATGATTTCGAGGCAAACGCCTCCCATTCCCATTTCGGTTCCATCCGGGCTTCGCCAGACGTAGCGAAAGGAGTCGCCCACCTTCAATGCGACTTCACAGACCACCAACGTGCCGCCGGGCGGTCCGAAAAACCATCGCTTGAGCAATTCGGGTTTGGTGAAAGCGTCGAAAATCAGACTGCGAGGCGAGGCAAAGACCCTCCGCATTGAAATCTCACGGTCCGTTGGGGTTGTGAGTTGGAGCGTTCCAGGATTCCGGTAGCCCCGTAGCCACTCGGTGGCTGCCTCTAGTGTTTTTGCAACTAGGCGGCGGGGACGACGCTGGGCGTCGCGTCCCTGCGAAATCAGGCCAGCCCGCTCCAAGACTTTCAGATGTTTGGAAATCGTGGGCTGGCTCAGCCTGAAGGGCGCAGCCAGTTCATTCACCGAGGCTTCTCCGAGTGCGAGCCTCGCAAGAAGCGCACGCCGAGTGGCATCGGCAAGCGCCGCAAACGTTGCATCAAGTGGATCATC
>AR_comb_assmDRAFT_10659647_pt1 | contig 12487 bp, 6 predicted proteins | sample ArasoioldDNA_FD_10543 | JGI IMG/M metagenome (IMG submission 10543) | reverse complement strand
CCTTGTTCCTGGTGTCTTTACCTAAGCGCCTGTTCCAAATCACTAATAATATCCTCCACATTCTCAATTCCCACACTCATCCTGATCAATCCATCGCTTATCCCATACTGTTGGCGTTGTTCCCTGGGAACACTGAAGTGCGTCATGGATGCAGGATGACAGAGCAAAGTTTCGGTGGTTCCGAGCGATACGGTCCTTAAGCATAGGTTTAATTTGTTCATGAGTTTCACGCCAGCATCCAGTCCTTCTTTCAATTCAAAACTCATCATGGCACCGGGATGACGCATCTGCTTTAGGGCAATCGCGTGATCCGGATGTGAAGGCAAACCTGTGTAATTTACTTTTGAAACTGCCGTATGTCCATCAAGGAATTTGGCGACCTCCATCGCATTCTGGCAATGCCTGTCCATTCTTAAAGGAAGTGTCTTCAAGCCATTCGTCAGCACAAACGCATCAAAGGGATTGCTGTTGCCACCCAGCACTCTTTGCATTTTGGTTGCTCTTCCCTTCATGAATTCGGGATCAGAACCTAGCAATATTCCTCCAATGGCAGTTCCATGCCCGTTCAAAAACTTTGTGGTGCTGTGCATCACAAAATCCACCCCATATTTAAATGGTTGCTGTAAATAAGGTGTTGCAAACGTATTGTCGCAGCCAATTTTCTTTCCATACTTTTTCGCGAGGTCGGCCAGCGCTTTGATGTCTACGCATTGCAAGGTTGGATTCGCTGGTGTTTCGATATAAATAAAAGATATGCTCTTGTCTTTTTTGAGAATATCCTCTGTTTTTTGAAGGTCTCTAAGATCCATGATGATTGCCTCTATACTCAGGTCGGGCAGGATCATATGACATAGATCATTGGTGCCAGCATATAGGGAATAATGAGTAAGAATTTTTTGTCCGGCCTTAAGATTGCTCAACATCAGCGTTGTGATGGCTGCCATACCGGAGGCATGCAGGATACCTTTTACTTTCAGGTTGGGAATACCAAAACTTTCAAGGGCTGCGATTTTCTCTTCGGCTTCAGTAAATGTTGGATTACCCCAGCGCGAATAGATATATCCATCCTCTTTTCCGCTAAATCTTCTCATGCCTTGTTCGGCTGTGTCGAAGACATAGGTACTGGTAGCATAAATCGGGGTAAGATGCGCATAATTAGGGTCCTGGTGATGCCCGCCATGAATGGCTAATGAACTTATACCTATTGGTGGAAAATTTTTGTCAGACATTGTTCGGTTTATTTGTTAATTCGTTTCTTTTAGGCATTCAAATGTAAACGGAATTTCATGAAGACCCTGCTGCAGCAATATGCTGCGTATCACACATGGGCAAACCAAAAACTCACTGAACTTATTTTGACGCTTCCAGAAGAGCTGCTTCAAAAAGAGGTGCCTAGTAGTTTTCCCAGCCTTCACCTCACCCTATTACATATGTGGAACTCGGAAGCGGTTTGGTGGCAACGATTAAAGTTGCAGGAAAATATCAACCCGCCTGCGAATTATTTTAAAGGCGATACGCGGGAGATCATGCAACATTTAATTCAACAAAATAAAATGTGGGAAGAGTGGGTAAACAATTCATCCGAGATGAGCCTGGAACACGTCTTCAAATATCATAGCACAAAGAGAGAACCATTCAAGCAACCAACTTATCAAATGTTACTGCATGTATTCAACCATGGAATGTATCACCGGGGTCAATTGGTTACCATGCTGCGGCAACTGGGTCAAACCAAAATTCCGCAAACGGATTTCATTGTTTGGTCAAGAAATCATGTGAAGACTAAAGTCTAATATTTCTGGTTTTCAGTTTTCCGTTTTCAGTTTCCCCCTTGGTTTCGCTAGTTTCAAAAGAAATGCAGTCAGAAAAATTATTAGCCTGGCATTGGTTCAGGACAATATATTTCGAGACAACATAGTATATAAACTCAAATTAAAGAGGGTGACATCTAACAAGCAAGTGATATACCATTCTCGAATGGCGATCCGAATTTCAGAACAGTAAACGGTAAACAGCAAACAGGAAACTAATACGCCCACTTTACTAGCGTTGCTCCCCATGTAAATCCTCCTCCAAAGGCAGCAAGGACAATGAGGTCTCCTTTGTTCAATTGCTTTTCCCATTCCCATAAACATAGTGGGATGGTAGCTGCGGTAGTATTGCCAAACTTGTGAATGTTCAACATTACCTTATCATGGGAGAGTCCCATTCTATTAGCAGTAGCATCAATAATTCTCTTGTTGGCCTGATGAGGCACCAACCAGGCAATATCATCGCCTGTGAGATTATTTTTTTCGAGTAATTCGGCGCTCACATCAGCCATTCCTTTCACTGCGAACTTGAAAACCGGTTGTCCATCCTGGTAGATGAAATGTTCTTTCGCGGCTACTGTTGCCATACTTGCGGGCCTTAATGAACCGCCGGCTTTTTGATGAAGGTAACTTGCACCACTGCCATCACTCCTAAGAATGCTATCCAACACCCCATATCCTTCCGTGTTGGGTTCTAATAACACTGCACCCGCACCGTCGCCAAACAACACACAAGTAGTGCGATCACTGTAATCAACAATGGCACTCATTTTATCAGCACCAACCACCACTACTTTTTTATAACGACCACTTTCAATAAACATAGCACCCGTGGTTACTCCATATAAGAAACCGGAACACGCTGCGCCCAGGTCAAATCCAAAAGCGTTTCTTGCTCCTACTTTATCGCAGATGATATTCGCTGTGGCAGGGAACATCATGTCAGCCGTTACTGTGCAGCAGATGAGGCAATCTATTTCAGCGGGATCGATGCCGCGTTTCTGGCAAAGATTCAAAACAGCAGGAGCACCGAGATCGGAAGTGGCTTTGCCTTCGCCTTTTAAAATTCTTCGTTCGGAAATACCGGTCCTCGTTTTGATCCATTCATCGTTTGTATCCACCATTGTTTCCAAGTCGGCGTTGGTGAGTTTTGTATCGGGTACCCAACCTCCAACTGCTGTAATTGCGGCTGTGACTTTTTGACTCATAGTTTGAATTAGAAAAACGTGGGCAAAAGTAAGGAATAGTACAAAGACGCGACCTGATAGTTGTGGTTTCATTCTTTGTTGGTAGTCTCTTCCGCGGAGTACCTAGTACGCAGACGCAACCTCATACTTGTACTTTCATCCTTTGTTGATAAACTATTCTCCGGAGTACAAAGTACAAAGACAAAAGCCCTTATAGGATACCCTTTGATCAAATGGAAAACATAATCGCTTTGGGTTAGCTTGGATTTCAAATGATGTTTCTTCGAATTTTGTCCTCTCAACCTGCCTTAAAAGAACCGAGGCCAGATGATCTCCCGATAGGAAGGCTTCCGTCTTTGTACTAAGTACTAAGTACTTTGTACTTTTTCCTCCGTTTTCCCCTACTTTAGCGGCCATGTTAGCCTTTTTGAAGGGAGAATTTGTACTGAAAACACCGGCATCCGTGCAGGTAGATGTAAATGGGGTGGGATATGATGTACAGATCAGCCTCAATACCTTCGACCGGATCCAATCATTAGATAAGGGACTTCTTTTCACGCATCTTCATATCCAGGAAGATAAGCACACCATTTATGGTTTCTTCGAAATGGTGGAGAAGGAGATTTTTCTGCAATTGATTGGCATCAGCGGAGTAGGAGCAGCAACAGCACGGATGATGCTGTCTTCGATGAAGCCCGAAGAAATCACGAGAGCTATTCTTCAGGGCAATGCAAGAGCCCTCGAAAGCATCAAGGGAATAGGTAAAAAAACGGCAGAAAGAATCATCCTGGAATTGCGTGATAAAGTGGGTAAAATTCAGTCGGGTCCAAATATTTCCCCCTTGATAAACAATAGCTTGGAACAGGATGCGTTAAATGCATTGATTGCTTTGGGAATAGCGCGGAACACAGGCGAACAGGTGGTAAAAAAAGTCTTGGCGGCTGAACCCGGCCTCAAAGTAGAGGATATCATCAAAAAAGCACTTAAATCACTCTAAGTATCGAAAGGATTTCTACCTAACCAACTTGTTTCCAAAATCTGTGGCCTGCACCGTTCGATACCTCCCCGGTTCGATTTTCCTTACTTTTCTACTAACCTTAGTCGTCACTCAAGGCCAGGCTTCGCCATTTCAACAATCGGACACGCTTAAATATCCCATCCAGGACAGGCGTGGGGATAGATTCACTTACCCGAATCGCAATCCCTTTGATCTTAAATCGCCCGCCAACGTAACCGATTCAGTGGAATATGATCCCAAGACAAAAAGATATTACCTCGTTGAAAAAATTGGGAACAGGTATTACAGATCGCCTTCTTATCTCACTTACGATGAATTTCAACGTCTCGAAGCTAGAAAGGCGGAAGTGGACTATTTCAGGAAACGAGCAGACATCTTAAGTGGTTTGAACCGTAAAAACATTCGGCCAAAACTGCAATGGCATAATAACCTTGTGAACCGGATATTTGGAAGTGGCCCTGATGGACTTCCTAAAGTGGAGATCAGGCCCCAGGGTAATATCGATATCCTTGCGGGCTACCAGGGACAGAACATCAAGAATCCGGTACTACCGGAGAATGCACGTAAAACTGGTGGATTTGATTTTGATATGAATGCCAACCTCAGCGTGGTTGGAAAGATCGGAGATAAACTTATGCTTCCGATCAATTATAATACACTTGCCACTTTTGATTTCGAAAACCAGTTGAAGCTTGACTACACTGGCAGAGATGATGAAATCATAAAGCGAATTGAAGCAGGTAATGTGGCTTTCTCTACTAAAGGTTCCCTGATACCTGGCGCACAGTCGCTATTTGGATTAAAGACTCAATTGCAGTTTGGAAAATTATACCTCACTGGTGTTTTGGCCAATCAACGAGCACAGAGGCAGTCGCAAAGTTTTGCCGGTGGTTCCGCAACCATTCCTTTTGAATTTCGTGCAAACGATTATGAGGAAAACCGCCACTTCTTACTTGCACAATACTTCAGGAAGAACTATAACAACGCGATGAAGAATTTGCCTGTGATAAATTCCCAGGTGCAGATTCTCCGCATGGAAGTTTGGGTAACCAACCGCAACGGAGCAACAACAGAAACAAGAGATGTAGTGGGGTTGATGGACCTTGGAGAAGTTCAACCGTATAACTCCAATATTAATTTGTTTCAGCCATTGCCGGCTGGTCTGCCTGATAATAATGTAAACGATTTATACAGCAAGCTATTCAATGATCCGAACGCGCGCAATTCATCATTGGTGACTACTCGATTAAATGCACTGGGATTAACACCGGTTCAGGATTTTGAAAAAACATTTGCAAGAAAACTTGGATTGAATGATTATAGTTACAATCCGTTGGTGGGATATATTTCTGTTAACCAGCCTTTGCAGCCCGATGAAGTGTTGGCCGTTGCATTTCAATATAGCTATAACGGTCGCATATATACGGTCGGTGAATTTTCTGAAGACGTACCACCAGATACCAGCGCCAGCAAGTCCGGCATACAAAAAGTGTTGTTCCTGAAATTGTTGAAGGCAACTTCACAACGCACACAGTTGCCCATATGGGAGTTGATGATGAAGAACATTTATTCGCTTCGCGCGAAGGATGGAAGTTTTATCTCCAGTATTCAACCTGCAGATTTCAAACTGAATATTCTATACGAAGAACCAAGCAATGGTCCGAAGCGATATCTTCCTGAAGGAAACCAGAAAGGTGTTCCTCTCATTACTGTATTGGACCTGGATCGGTTGAACAGTCGATCCGATCCAATGCCAGATGGCGTGTTCGATTACCTGGAAGGTTTGACAGTTGTTTCTGCACAAGCGCGAATTATTTTTCCAAAGTTGGAACCTTTTGGCCACGACCTTGACACCGCATTCACCAATCCTGCGGATTCCGCAGCGTTGCGACAAAAATATCTTTTCTATCCACTCTACGATACCATCAAGGAGGTTGCGAAAACCTATGCTAACCTGGATCGATACATCATTAGCGGTACTGCAAAAGGACAATCAACTTCTGAGATTTCTTTGGGGGCATTTAATGTTCCTCCGGGATCTGTGACAGTAAGTGCCGGCGGACAAGTACTGAAAGAGAATTATGATTACACAGTTGATTATAATCTCGGAACAGTAAAAATAATTAACCAGGCCATCGTCAACTCGGGCGTGCCTGTGAGTGTGCAATATGAAAACCAGGCGTCGTACGGAATTCAGAACAGGAACTACCTGGGAATGCGTGTTGATTACCTCGCCAAAAACACAGCGAGGGAACAATTAAGTTTAGGAGGAACGATTGTAAGATTGGGAGAACGTCCATTCTTTACGAAGACCGAATATAGCCAGGATCCAATCCGCAATACCATGTATGGGTTGGATTTCAACTATAAATCTGAATTTCCAAAACTCACTCGTTGGTTAAACAAGTTGCCTTTCTACAACAGCAGCGAAATGAGTACCATCAATGCCTATGGCGAAGCTGCATACTTGCAACCTGGTCACCCGCCTCAAATTGGAAAAGGAGATGAGGGATTAATTTTCATTGACGATTTTGAGGGCACACGTAATTCCATTGATCTTAGATTTCCAGTCATTAGTTGGGCGCTTGCTTCCACGCCAAAAGGAAATGGATTGTTCCCGGAAGCAGATCTTATTGATGATCTTTCTTATGGATACAACCGCGCCAAAACCGCATGGTATAATATTGAACCTGTTTTGCAAGACAGCAAGAATCCCAACAATCCTGTTAAACATCAGAATTTATTGGATCCAAGAGTCAGGGCGGTGGCAGTGCAACAACTCTTTCCTCAAAAAACTACTGATTACGGCCTGGCACAATTAGTGACCTTTGATCTTGCTTATTATCCAACTGATAAGGGTCCCTATAACTTCGATCTTAATCCTTCACCTTATTCAAAAGGAGTAGGGCCTAATGGAAAATTGATCGACCCTAAAACCAGGTGGGGAGGAATCATGCGCTCCATTGATCAAACAGATTTTGAAACGGGCAATGTTGAATTCATCGAGTTCTGGGTCCAGGATCCTTTTGTATTGAACCCTAACTCAACGGGCGGCGATTTATATTTCAACCTCGGTAATATTTCAGAAGACATTCTGCGCGATGGAAGAAGATTTTTTGAAAACGGATTGAACACGCCAAATATTCCCGCCGTCATTGATTCTTCTTCGGTTTGGGGAAGAGTGCCAGCGAATACTATTCAAGTGACTAATGCCTTCAGTAATGATCCTACTGATCGGCCGTTCCAGGATATTGGGTTTGATGGTTTGACTGATGAGTCGGAGAGAAGCAAATTCCAAAATTATCTTTTGCAATTGGCTACCAGGTTCGGTACATCCTCCCCAATTTATCAGAAGGCATTGAATGATCCTTCCATTGATGATTTCAAACACTATCGTGATGCTACTTACGACCAGGCGGATGCGAATATCCTGGCGCGCTATAAAGACATTAATAATCCGCAAGGCAACTCACCCGTTGCTTCAGGCAACGATCAAACTATTACAGCTTTTACTTTGTACCCCGATCAGGAAGAACTGAATCGCGACAATACTTTGAATGAGTTGGAAGAATATTTCCAGTATCGGGTTCAATTAAGGCCGAGTGAGTTGCAGGTAGGTAAAAATTTCATTACAGATTTTAGAGATGTCACTCCAAGTAGTGGTTTGACTGAGCGATGGTTTCTTTTCCGGATTCCGATAGCCGAATACGAAAAGAAAGTTGGAAATATTCCAGATTTCAAATCCATCCGATTCATCAGGATGTTTCTTACTGATTTTTCTGATTCAGTGGTGTTACGTTTTGCGAAACTGGAGCTGATCCGCAATCAGTGGAGGAGATTCAGCTTTGAATTGGATACATTGGGAAGTTACAAACCGCTTCCAAGCAATTCACCGGTTGACTTCAACGTACTGGCTGTAAACCGTGAGGAGAATAGTGCGAGAAGACCTATTCCATATGTACTTCCTCCGGGGGTAGAGCGGCAGCAACAATTGAGTAATAACAATACGGTACTGTTGCAGAACGAGCAGGCCATCAGTTTAAAGATTTGCAATCTGCTCAAGTATGATTCAAGGGGCGTATTCAAAACGCTGGGTCTTGACCTTCGCCAGTATGGACGATTGCAAATGTACATCCACGCGGAAGCCGTTACCGGGCCAAATGATTTGGCCAATGATGAATTGAATGCAGTAATTAGGATTGGAAACGATTTCATCAACAATTATTACGAAATAAAAATTCCGTTGAAGGTGACGCAATGGGGAGCGTCGAAGGATACTGATATATGGCCGGAGGCGAATAATCTCAATATTGCGTTGGATGATTTGATTCAATTGAAAGTTCGTCGCAATAATCTACCTGCAGGTGATCCACGACGTACGGGATACTATTCTGAAGTAAACAGTGGCGGTGGCCGATATGCCATTTTTGGAAACCCCAACCTTGGTGAGGTGAGGGCATTTTTTATTGGCGTTGAAAATGCAAAAAGGGAATCTGCTTGTACAGAGGTTTGGTTCAATGAACTGCGCTTGTCAAATTTAAAAGAGCAGGGAGGGTGGGCCGCGTTGGGTAGAGTTGATTTCAAACTCGCGGACCTTGGTAGTTTGTATTTCGCCGGAAACAGGAAAGGGATTGGATTTGGAAATATTGATCAGCGCATTAACGAACGGTCAAGAGAAACACTTTCGCAATTTGATGCGGCTGCTAATCTTGATGTAGGAAAATTATTACCGAAGAACGCTGGTATTTCCATTCCATTTTATGCCGGTATTACGCGCATCACCAGTACGCCACAATACGATCCGTATGACTTGGACATCAAGCTCACTGATAAACTGAGAGCAGCTTCCTCAAGTCAAAAAGATTCAATTTTGCACGATGCAGTAGATCAAACCACCATCAAGACTTTTAATTTTACCAATGTTCGTAAGAACAATATTTCCGGAAAGAAAATAAAACCGTGGAGTATTGAAAATATTGATCTTACTTACTCCTATACCAAGCAGGAACACATCAATCCACTAATTGAGAATGATGAACGCACCACTCATAAAGCCGGAGTTGGTTACAATTACACCCCCACGCCAAAATATTGGGAGCCTTTGAAACGAGCGATTAGGTCACGCTCTCCGTGGTATGCATTGATCAAAGATTTCAACTTCAACCCACTTCCATCATTGCTCGGATTCAGGGCCGATATGAACCGGCAATTCGGAGCGTTCAGGCCAAAGAATGTGGGTGGACCAAAAGGAGTGTTGCAGGAAACTTATGATAAGTTCTTTACCTACGACAGACTCTATAACGTGAGATGGGATCTCACCCGCTCTATCAATTTTGACTATACCGCTATCAATAGAGCATGGGTTGATGAGGACAGTGGTCGCCTGGATAAAGAGGAAAGAAAAAGAATGTGGAATAACTTCTGGAAGGGTGGAAGAAACGTGACCTTTAACCAGAAGGCAACTTTCTCATATGTATTGCCAACTTCTAAGTTGCCAATACTTGATTGGACAACCGTTCGTCTTGGATATACAGCAACATTCAATTGGATTGCCGCTTCACTCGTTGCGAGGAATTTGGGAAATACCATGCAAAACGGACAGGATAAGAATGTGACGGCTGAATTTGATTTCCTGAGGTTGTATTCAAAATCGAGATGGTTGCGGGCATTGGAAACTCAAAATCCGCAGGCCGCGCCACCACCAAGGGATACAACAAGCATTAAGAGAGACAGTACTTCCAGGAAAAAACGTAAGCGTGATCCAAATGCACCTGTTGAAATGAATGGATTGACAAAGGCTTTTGGTAAAGTGCTGACATCAGTGAAAAGAGTGAGCGTGAATTTTTCTGAAAATGCTAACACCACCATTTATGGTTATACAGACAGTACGCAGCATTTTGGAATGAACTTCAAGTCAGGTGCACCCGGGCTCGCATTCATATTGGGTCATCAACCAGACACCAACGATATCAATCGATACGCACAGAAAGGATGGCTGACGAATGATTCCACGTTCAATTATCAGAACCGACAGGACTTTATTCAGAAGATCAGTGTTACCGCCCAACTGCAGCCGGTGCGGGATCTTACTATTGATTTGAATCTTGATAAATCATATGGCAAGTCATACAGCGAATTGTATAAAGACACTACCGGTCATACCGGATTTGTGAGATTGAATCCATATTCAAGTGGAAGTTTTAGTGTTAGCTGGATTGCTTTCAAAACCTTGTTCGTTCCATTTAAAGAAAATGAAGTGACAGGAACTTTCGAAAAATTCCAGGCCAACAGGTTGATATTGTCAGAACGCTTGGGTAATCCTGTCAAAGGAAATCCTTATGCTACGGGAGTAGTAGGTCAAGACGGATATTATCAGGGATATGGAAGGTATGCGCAAGATGTATTGATCCCTTCCTTCATTGCAGCGTATACAGGTAAGGATCCAAATACAGTTTCGCTGGTGAAGAACAGCAACCCCAACACGAAGACAAATCCTTTCTCAGGTTATTTGCCAAAACCAAACTGGCGAATCACATACAATGGACTAACCAGGATTAAAGGATTAGAAAAGATCTTCACGAATTTTGCGATTACTCATGCTTACAATAGTACTTTAAGCATGAACAGTTTTAATTCGGATCTGATGTTTGCGGATCCTTTGCGAGTAGGCTTCCCATATTTCATTGATCCTGTCAGTGGAAACTATGTTCCTTTCTTCCTCGTTCCGAATATTACCATCAGTGAACAATTCGCGCCGTTGCTCGACCTGGATATGCAATTCACCAATCAACTCAATGCAAGAATTGAATACAGGAAATCTCGTCAACTCAGTTTGAGTTTGGTAGACTATCAATTGGCAGAGAATAGAAGCACAGAGTTTACGATTGGAGCAGGATGGAGGAAGAGAGGATTCCCATTACCATTCAAGGTGAAGTTGCCGGGAATGTCTGATAAATCGAACAAACTTGAAAATGATATTCATTTCCAACTCGACTTCAGTATCAGGGACGACGCCACTTCCAACAGCAGGCTGGATCAATCTGCGGCGCTCCCAACTTCGGGACAAAAGGTGATCACCATATCTCCCTACATTGATTACGTGTTGAGCAATCGAGTGAACATTAAACTTTACTTTGATCAAAGGAGAGTTATTCCAAAAGTTTCAAGCTCTCCACCCATCACCAATACAAGAGCAGGAATACAGTTGAGGATTGCACTAGCGCAGTAAAACTAGGATGACTAGGATGACAGGATGACTAGGAAACTAGGTTGAAAGTAAAAAAGGATGATAGTTTCAAAACTCTCTTCACCGACGAGTCTCTGCCCCGCACAGAGTCAGATGATTGAAGGGGCAGGACTCGTCGGGTCACGTTGCGTGTACCGTGATCGACGAGTCCTCCGCCTTTTATTCAGGGAACTTTTTATGAGGCGGAGAGACTCGTCGAGGAAGCAAACTAGGATGACTAGGATAACTAGGATGACAGGATGACTAAGAGTGAATGATAAGGTTTATATTATTGCCGTCGATGTGTCTTACATCGACTCACGTGGAAACTCGCGTGATGCTTGTGAGAACACAAGCATTGGCGATCGTGGCGAGGCAGGACTCTTCGGGGTACGGTGCATACATCAGGAAGTATTCTTCACCGACGAGTCTCTGCCCCACACAAAGTCAGATGATTGAAGGGGCAGGACTCGTCGGGTCACGCAGCGTGCATCGTTATCGACAAATCCTCCGCATATTGATCGCGGAACTTTTGTGAGGCGGAGAGACTTGTTGAGGGAGTAATAGTAATAAGACGTAACGCGAATCACAGTAATCCCGCTATCCTAGTTTTTTGTATAACATCACATATCCGCAAACCTTTTTCTTATTCTTATTTGTCTGAAGTGGTTTGATCATGTGGTATTCAGTGAACTTGGGGATGTATTGGTAGTTGATGATGTTGCCATCAATGTCACCCCACAATTTCTTTTCGTAGATGACCTGCTTTTCGCTGTAATCATACATTCTCACTTCGTACAGTCGCGAAGTGGGATCACCAATAAAGACGAAGCGATATAAGGAACCTTCAGTAAGAGGTACAATAATGGGCATTTCGTAATCGCTTTCCATTGTCATGGAAGCTTCCCGAACGAGCGCAAAATTATTAGCAGTAAAAAGTTGCTTGAGGCTATCGATCTGCGTTTGAATAGTGGTCACGTCGCAGCTTTGCTGACGAATGACCTGCTGCCCAATAGCAGTAAATGAAAAGAACAAGCAAGCGATCAGGGCGATCTTACATAGGAATTTTTGCATATGCCGTTTTAAAAGAATATGGACTAATGGCTCAAAATTAGTCAATAAGGCTCATACATTTAAACGCTTAACATGGCATAAACTGCTTATTCACCAGGGTTTTAGCATTCTTATAAAGGTTTTCCTGTATTGGGAATAACTCCCAAGTACTTAGACGCAGGCTAAGGTCGAT
>AR_comb_assmDRAFT_10140246_pt1 | contig 12494 bp, 13 predicted proteins | sample ArasoioldDNA_FD_10543 | JGI IMG/M metagenome (IMG submission 10543) | reverse complement strand
CAAAAAGCAAAGGAGAGAGGATTAAAAGTAATAATTGCCGGTGCCGGCGGGGCTGCGCATTTACCTGGTATGGTGGCATCAATTACTTGTCTTCCGGTAATTGGCGTTCCCATTAAATCATCCAACTCCATCGACGGATGGGATTCCGTTCTTTCCATTTTACAAATGCCAAATGGAGTCCCTGTGGCGACCGTAGCTTTAAATGCTGCAAAGAATGCAGGGATTCTCGCCGCAGAAATCATCGGCACCAGTGATATAGATGTTTCTAAGAAAGTTTCTGATTATAAACACTCTCTGAATAATGAGGTGATCGAAAAGGTGGAGAAGTTAAAGAAAGAAGGGTGGGAGAATAAGTTTGATGCCCCAAACCCCTAGGCCTTATAGAAATAACGTTAGATGATGTCGTAGCGAGGACTATTCAGGTATCATTTTTCAGATAGAATCACAAACTCTTGCTCTAGACTTAAAGAGTGCTCGTAGACTCGTCCAATAAAATCCTTTCCCCATTTTGCGTAATAATACATGAAGTTGTCAATTCTCTCCTGCAGCCCGTTTTTTGGAAACAATTTTTCTTTTACGGTGTGTATCTGTCGTTGCTGGTCGGTGAACTTCCTTTTTTCAGCACGAAGCATTTTCTTTTCCAATTCCTGCAGCCGATAAATGGACTGCGTCTTCAAGGCGTCTACATGTCGCGCCAGTGTAGTATCTATATTGACAACTTGTTTCTTCAATGACTCATATAGTTGCTCAACATCCGTAAACTTCCCGTTGAATCGTATCTCATTTTTTGATTCCCTTGCGACCAGCCTGCTTAACAATTCCTGTTCAGGCACAAAGAAATTTTCTACAGAAAATCCAAGCTTCCCAATTTTTTCCTGCCATTTCTTTTCGACAATTAAGAAGGAGTTACGCAACAAAAGTATAGGATAAGGCACTTTATAATTCTCAAACAAATCCTTCAACTGCAGCCAGTAAGCAATTTCCCCTCCACCACCGATATAAACGATATTTGGTAAAATGGTTTCCTGGTAAATTCCCCGTAGGATGACATTAGGACTAAATCGTTCTGGCTGGCTATGGAGCTCATTCAGAATTTCTTTTTTATCAAATCTTAAATGTGAACCGTGAGTAATGAATTTATCTTTTATCCTAACAATTCTGTCACGCAGACCTTCCTTTAAGTAAAACAAGTTAATTTCTCTGGGATTCGCTTGCAGCTTATAGCCTGCAGCTTGCAGCCTGCTGGCAGTTTGTTCAACGGTCACCGAAGCAGTTTCATTCAACAAATCATCTTCAAAAATCTTTATCATCTGCTTTTTCAAAGCCCCATCATCGGGGATGAGGACTATTAGCCCATATTCGCCAAACAAGGCGTTGACCAATTTGAAAGTTGCATCCTGTATCATCACCCCTTGCTGATAGCAATCTTTGACAATTGACAGAATTTCATTTCCAAAGGGCAGAACTGCCAACTGTCCCTCGACCGATTCAGTCAATCTCAGGAAATCTTTATCAACCTTCATTCGGCCTACTGCGCCCGTTTGTTTTGTATCCCAGGTTAACCTTTCTCCGCCTAAATAAAAATGTCCGAGCTCGTCAAGGTCTGCATCTTCGCAACCCATATAAAAAACTGGAACAAAATTGTATTGCGGGTATGCAGTGCGGCAATATTCTGCCAGCTTAATAACGTGAAGAATCTTGTAGATAAAATATAGTGGGCCGGTAAATATGTTTGGCTGATGGGCGGTGGTAATGGTAAACGTGTTTTCGAGAAGAAGGGATCGAATGTTTTCCTGAACGGGCTGCTCGACTGCTTCAGCGTATTGTTTATTTAAGCTCGTCACCAGCGTTTTTCTATCTGTCGAAAACTTCCGCCTACTATTTATTGCTTTTTCTATTCCCTGCAATGACGGTAAATGAGTATAGAAAGGATTCAGGCCTTCGTCATGATCCAAATAATCCAAAACTACTTTGGAAAAGCAATTGGTCTGGCGGTAAGGTAGTCGGAAGGAACTGAAGTCCATACAAAGTAAAAATAGAAAGACTTATAATACCACTGGAAACCCGTTAGTAAATTTTAACGTTACATTACCTGGTAGGCCACGACTGAATTTTTCCAGAAGGTGGGTACATACACAGTTCTTGTCTTTGGATCATAGCCGATGTCGGCGGTATTTTTCTGTTCTTGTTTCGTATCGAGTAGTAATTCCTTTTTACCATCTGCTCCGACGTACCAAATTGCGCCCTGCCAGCAGGACACAAGAAAATCATTGCCAGTGATATTTTCAATTCCGTCCGTCCCGCCCTCCATACCGTCGGCAATCATTGTGAGAGATTTATCCTCATTTACTTTATAAGCCGCGCCGGCATCCAGGATATAAAAATCCTTTCCACGCATCAGCACTCCGTTAGGGCCCTTGAGGTTTTCAAGATAGGGAGAAGATTTCCCGTTCTCGACCTTATAGATCTTTTTGTTTTTAGAATCGGACACCCAAACGATCCCATCCTTACCGACTGAAACATCATTTAAACCTTCTGCTCCCTGTACTGCAATCGTTTTTTCAATTGCTGCTTTTTTTAAATCAATTACTACGATGTCTGTGATGTCTGCAACATATAGCTTTCCCTTGTACAGCCCCATCCCTTTTGGTGAATTTAGTCCGCTAACCCAGTCAACTGCTATTATTTTCCCATCCAACCCAATTTTGGCGATCGAGCCTTTTCCATCTTTGCCCCAGGGATCGGTGCCATCGATATTGGCTGCGTACAATACGTTGTTATCTGCATCAAATAAAACAGATTCAGGTACCTTAAGTATAGTATCCGTTTCCCAAAGTTTCGTGAGCTTATGTTGTGCGGATGAAGCCATACTTACGGAAATAGCGCCAGCAGCAATAGCTGCAGATAGAATTGATTTCATGACAGAAGAGTTTTGCTAAAGATACCAACAAATTGAAAAGGTGGCAGTTCACACTAATTTTTAGCAATATATATAGCTTGCTAAGAGCAAATGGATAGTCCGCCATCAAAGTAGTTACAAGCCGTTGTTGTACGATTGATGGATAGTAGCGCTGGTAGTTTTACTTTAGTATATTAACCAAATTTGCCCCCTACAGACAATTTTTATGTGTGATATAAGGGAAACTGAAAACCGGTTTTTATTTTTAAGGTTTCAATCCGACTTATGAAAAAGCTATTTGCAGGTTTGAGTTGTATCCTATTTCTTCATGACTTTTCACACGCCTCGGTAAACCAGCTTACAAACCCGGAGAAAGCTGCCGGCCAAAAGCTGTTAATCAAGGCAATGGCGGTTATAGCCAATTCGGAAGCAAATAAAAAAGCGCCGGCAAAAATTGTTCGCGTTTTTTCTTCCGATCGTCCCTACTAACGCATATCACTGTCCACCTTTAGTGTTTCGGGATTTACAATATGAGGCACCCGGTGGCTTTTGTAAAACTCAATTATATTTATCGCTGCACGTCTTGACATTTCACCTCTTGCTTCGACTGTTGCCGAGCCAATGTGTGGCAACACGGCAACATTTGGCATAGATAGTAGTGGATTATCTGCACTCATAGGTTCTGGATTAGTTACGTCAAGACCGGCTCCCCAAATCTTCCCCGCTTGCAACGCTTCCACCAAGTCCTCCTCTTTGTGTATTCCTCCGCGGGCGGTATTTATAAATATTGCGCTCGGTTTCATTCGTGAAAACGCAGCTTTATTGAAAATGCCGTTTGTTTCGCGGTTTAACGCAGAGTGCACGGAAACGATATCACTCTGAGTTAATAATTCTTCAAAACTTACTAAAGTTGCGTCCAGCACTTTTTCCCCTTCAGCATTTGGCCTACGATTGTGATAAATTATTTTCATACCGTAAGCGCCCTTACAGCGCATTGCCATCTCTAAGCCAATTCGGCCAAGACCAAAAATACCCAGAGTTTTATTTTTCAATTCGATTCCGAGATCCGCTTTGGGTCTGAAAAATGTCCAGCCGGCCCTCGCAATCATTTTGTGCATGTAAAACATTTTCCGGGAAACCGCAATCATCAGCCCAAATGCGATGTCTGCAGTAGCATCACTCATGGCGCCGGGTGTGTAGCCGACTGCGATGCCGAGTTTAGTAGCTTCGGCGATGTCAATGTTATCGTATCCAACAGCAAATTGAGAAATGATATCAAGCTGTTTACACTCATTCAAAAAATTCGCATCAATAACATCAGTTAACAAAGTCAGTATTGCATTTGCTTTCTTCCCTTCATTGATCAATTCTTTCGGTTCCATCGGCCTGTCATGAGGCCATACAGATACATCAAAGCCTTCTTGTTTCAACAATTCGATACCGACAGGAGGTAGATCTCGCGTGATGAAGACTTTTATTTCATTCGCTTTCTTCATAGAGCAAAACTAAGGGTTAACTCATAACAAGACAGTATGGAAATCAGGGCCCACGGCAGACCCTACTTTCGCAAAGTGTTCAGCTCCGCGAATTAAATATTTGCAAGTTTTGCAGTTACCCAGTTGCTCCTTCCGATTTTTTGCAAAATAACGTGGAGCAGCATGCCATAATTCCCGTTTGCTTCGGTTTTCGCTAATTGCATCTCCGCCTCCGCATTTTTCCGTTTTTAATCGCTTTTTGTGGAATATAGTTTTGATACCCACACTTAAAACTATTATTTATGATCACGCCACTGACCTATTTCATAGTACCCATTCTAATCTTTTTGTTTATAATTGAAGTAGCCCACTCCTTTAAGGAAGAAAAGCACGTTTATAAAAGAAAAGACCTCTTCAGTAATTTAATTATCGGGGTTGGCTACTTTGTGTGTAATGTGCTTTCGAAAGGCGTGCTATTCTACCTTTTCCGTGTCGCGCATGAATTCGGTCCGTTTGAATTTTCGGGAGCGTGGTATGTATGGATCGTTGCCTTTCTCGCAGCGGATTTCTCATATTATTGGTATCATCGCGCCTCTCACGAAATAGGATGGTTTTGGGGAGTTCATGCCGTTCATCATTCATCAGAGGAGTATAATCTCTCAGTCGCGTTCCGATTGCCCTGGGTTCATAATATTAGCGGAAGCTTCCTTTTTTGGATTTGGATGCCGCTCATTGGATTCAGTCCGCTCATGACCCTCGTAAGTGTACAACTTACGCTCTTCTATCAAGCTCTTTTACACACAGAAGCGATACAGAAATTGCCTCGCCTTGTCGAATATGTTTTAAACACTCCTTCACATCACCGGGTGCATCATGGTAGTGATTTTAAATACCTGGACAGAAATCATGGCGGCACCCTGATTATATGGGATCGAATCTTTGGAACATTTCAGCAAGAGGAAGAGAAACCCAACTATGGATTGACAAAAAAACTTGAATCCTACGATCCTTTAGTGATCAGCTTCGATGCATGGACAACGTTGCTAAAAAAAGTGGCTCGCAGTGGGTCCTGGAAAAATGCTACCAATTATTTGATCCAACCGCCGGGATGGAGTCATGATGGCAGCAGCAAAACGGTGAAACAAATGCGAAAAGAATTTCAAGGTCAAATAAATCTTCATACAAATTGTAGGCGTAACTGCAGCGAATGCCCGATGAAGAAATGATTTAACGTTACTTGATTCTTGTATACTTCATTCTTCCGGTGATATCCCATTCTGTTTGCTGCTGTGGCATTCGCAGATTCACCACCACAAATTCATCACTTGTTCCTAACAGATAGAGCACCCTTAACTTAACGGTAGAACCGTTCGGGTAGGACCAGAGCCTATCAAAATAAATGCTGTCTTTACTTCTCACCCCTTCAAAGTCTATTAGCACGCCATGCTCAGAATCTGCAAAAACCCGCTGGTACCTTGCATTCATATTATTAACTCCAAATAATGTTTTGCTGCGGAAATCCTTGCCTTGCCTTTGACCGGTAAAATCCTCCTCAATCAAAGATGAATTCAAAGTCTTACGAATAGCAGAAGTGGCCTGGCTTTTCTCCCACGGCCCTTGTGCCGACAACCTTGTCTCAACATCTATTTTCCAATCACCCAGCAGGAAATTAAGCTTCGCTAATTGTTCCAAATGGTCACCATCCTGCGAAAAAACGTGGGTTGACAACAAGAAGCATTGACTGAAAATGATTAACAGCTGTTTTAAGTATTTCATACATCTAATTTATTCCAGTTAAGCTCGCCCACCATTCCACACAAAATTTTATTTTGCCAGTGGTGCAGAATCTTTACATAAGGCAATTGTCGCAGGGCTGATGAAAACACAAAGCCGGCGATGGTAACGGTCAGACGAATCCGCCTGTACCCGTCACATTTATGGCTGGAGTAAAATGGATGGACGTAAAAACAAAAAAAGACATAAGGGAAAAGGTCAAAAGAAAACCGGCAGGAGGAAAGGATCGGATGTGGATAGTGAGCTACATTGTCCTGGTTGCTGTCTGTGTGGCTATATATTTTTTGCTTCAGTTTCGTGTATTTGGATTGTTAGGAACCTATCGGTCTTTATTGCAACGGTTGGCCCTGGCAGGCATCCTGGTCTCAATTGTTTTCATCGTTACAAAGACGGTTGAAAAAATTGTCACAAGAAGATCACAAACAAAAAAAATAAGTTACAATATTATTCGCCTTATCCGCCTTCTGAGCGTTTTCATTGCCATATTTATTGTCATTACTTTTTTATTTGCTAAATGGTACACGGCAGCTGTCTCGCTGGGACTTTTTCCCTTGTACTCGGTTTCGCATTACAAACACCGATCTCCTCACTCATTGGCTGGTTTTATATTATTATTCGAACTCCGTATAGAATCGGCGATCGCATCCAGGTAGCGGATTTTACCGCGACGTAGTTGAGATCAATTATCTTGATACAACGCTCTGGGAATTCCATGGTGATTACCTTTCTAATGATGTCCCGAGCGGACGACTAATCCGATTTCCAAACACCCTTGTCTTGCAGTCAGAGATATATAATTATTCGTGGAGAAAATTTCCATTTATATGGAATGAGATTCCATTTCACATTGCTTATGAAAGCGACCTCGATTACGTTGAATCAACAATCCGTACCGTGGCAAAAAAACAATTGGGAGAGAAAATGGCCGAAACGATCGAGCAGTTTAAGCAGCTTGTAAAGCAAACTCCGGTAGATGAACTGGAAATAAAAGAATATCCATTTGTCGTTTTCAGAACAAATCCAAATACATGGATTGAAGTATCAGTAACCTACCTGGTACAGCCCAAAAAAGCTTCGGCTATCAGGAGCGTGTTGATCAAATCAATCGTTGCAGCTTTACTGGCAGAGCCTGATAAGGTTATGTTTCCAAAGAGTAATGCAAGGTAAGTTTCACTTTTCGAAGCGGTAATGAATTCCCGCGACAATTGAATTGTAACCCGTAATTTTCTCTCCCTTCGGAAAACCAATTGGCGGGCCATCTGCCAGGAGGATAAGACCGGATTCAATGAATGGATAAATATTTTTTGACGCTGTGTAACGAACGCCCACGAGCGGCATCATGCTAAAACTCACATTAAAAGTAGAACTCCCTGTTGTCGGAGACGTGTCATAATTCAGGCTAAATAAAGTCAAGCCCAGGCCGCCGACGATGTAGGGGTGAATATTTCCTTTGACTGGAATACTATACTCAGCGGAAAAAATGATAGGAGCGAGCGTCATTCTTGCATTTTGAAAAGTATCACTCGGATTCTTATCGTTTTGCAACCTTGTAAAATGAGCCTTCATTCCAACGGCAAACTTGCCTGAACCAAGTCTGTATTTGCCTTCTGCATTCAACAGCCACCCAGATTTAAGCACTTCCTCGTAACCGGTAATTGGCAAAGCAATTCCTGCTCCGGCTCCAACTTCCCACTGAGCGTTTAGGCCTCGGGAAAATACAAACATCGTCACCATCCAAAATACTACACGTTTCATATTTTTTGATTTAGTATACCGATTGAGTTATTAGTTCAACTTTAGCATTTACAGTTTTTCTCGCAAAGCGATAAGAGAGATCTTTCCATATTTTTTCCAGGGGCCCATGGTCATGTGTACGCAACCACCAGTTACTGATCGCCACTTCTGTTGCAAAAAGTATAATCACCAGCAGGTAAGTTTCCGTGATAGTGATTTTTCCATAAAAGTTTGAAAATGGTAGCCAATGAAAGAAAAAGATCAAATAAAATAACGTCTGCAAAAGATAATTAGTCAAAGCCATTCTTCCAACTGGCGCAAAAACTGATAACAATCTTTTCCAAAACTCATATTGGAACCCTTTTATGAACAAAGAAATATAAAACAAGCTTTGAAGTACCAATCCACCCACAATGACAAGAGGAAGCCAAATGAGCGACGGCGTTAATTCCAGTTTGCCTGATGTAACCTCCCAAAATAGATAACTGCAAACGATTCCAAAAGTTGCGCCCAGTATGATGAGCCTGTTTCTTCCGGATTTAAACCGGGGTGTTTCTTGAAAAAAGCCAGTCTTGGCAAGCCATACGCCCAACATCATATTTCCAAAACAAAAGACAAGTGTAATCGGAGAATCCTGAATAAAGTTTACCAAAGGATCGATTGTCGCATTTATTTCCAGGTACCGGGAATAGGAGTGTGTAACCAGGAGTTCAGCAGCAATGGATCTATCATAAGAATAATTTTGTAGGCCAAGTATGCCATTCAGAGTAAATACACTGGCGGTAAGAACAATAATGAAAATGACAGCTGTGGTCAAAACGCGCCTACTCGACCATTTGTAAGCAAACAGGAGGCAAGCTCCGCAGATGGCATAGTCTCTTAATATATCGCCGAACCAAAAAATATAGGCGTGAAAACAACCAATAAAAAACAACAACCCCATTCGCCAGAGAAAATACTTACGAAAATTGATTCCGCTTTTTTCAGCGTTTTTGACTTGGATATAGAATCCAAACCCAAATAATATCGAAAAAATTGTAATGAATTTTTTGTCCACCAATAGATGGAAAGCGCCCTCGAGCAGCTCATCCAATGCCGGGCTGCCGACTATGAATCCCCTGGTTTGATACAATTCATAGCCCGGGTGTGACACGGGAACATTAGCGATAAGAATACCAAGTAAGGCCAACCCCCTTAGGGCATCCACAATTGCTAGTCTATTCGATTTATTGACCGGTTGAAATGAATTCATTGATCACCTTTATCCGGCGAAAATATGAGCTGCTGTGACGGCTGGCAAATCGCGGATCTGCCTGATCTATTATATGTGACTGGAAAGACGGGCCAATACAGCTGAAGTAGATAAAAAACAACGCGAGGTATATCTTTAATCTTCGATCACAGCGCTGGCAATCCACCTTCTAAACTCGCTTGCCCGCTTTTGGCTTACTATGACCGCATGTTTTAGGGGCAGATTAAGATCAAGCTCAATTTTTCCGTTCGCAATGCTTTTATATCCCTTGCACGACCTCTTACTTACGAGTATTTGTCTGTTTGCCCGGAAGAAATAATTTTTATCAAGCGTTTGCATAATTTCTTCCAGGGAATAACTAGTCACAAATACATTTTCCTCAAATGTTTTGATGTAACAGTACCCATTGTTGAGATAGGCGCAGGCTATTTCATTTTGTCTAAGTAAAACCGTCTTCCCCGCCTGGCTAACTTCGACCACAGCCTGGATTGCTGCCGCCGGCATCCCTGAGCCGGGCAAAGCATGGGGAGGCAACTGGCTAATTGCGTTCTTTTGTTTGTTCTCTTGTACCCAGGTCAGGTACAGCCACCAAGTGAGATAAACAATATTGATAAGCACTATAATGAGAATGACCGCATAGAATTCGTTATATAACCACTCGGTTTTAAAAATGTCCTGGTTATATGCCAGCCGCATAAATGCAAAAGTGAAGAAGAAACTGAGCAGGGCAGGAGTGAAAACACCAAAGATTAGTTGCAATAGAATGCGCTGTATGGGCTTTTCAAACCAATTGTAATTCTTATCAAGCTGACGCACGACAAACCTCACGGTTTCCCACAACAGCAATGCAATCACAAACCCTCCCAAAAGATCGGTGTAAAAATATTTTGTCGTGAAACGATGGAAGTAGGATTCTTCTCTTCCGATAGAATCAATTATTTGCGACGCAACTAAACTGCCGATGATTTTAAACCAAAAATCTTTGTATACCGGTCTTGCGTGCATAGGTAAGGCAAGGTAATTTAAAATGAAAATAGTTAGAAGCCGTCGATTTTTTTACATGGTAAAATATCCACACTGTTAAATCAAAAGCTCTAATTATGAAATGGCCTTATTTGGCCCAGATTAAAAACAGGGCCGACGTATAAATCATTTTATGAAAGGTAAAAATCAAAGACGGACGACCGCAATCAAACCAACAAAAGGCAATTTCGAAATGCTGTGAAACAATTAAGGCAGTCGGAAATTTGAAACAGCTGGAAAGGAGATTCACAAAGCTGAAAAAACGATCGCTGGGCGAAAGCGCCCCCTAACCGCCAATCTTAGTACGGCGTCGGTCCAGCAATGTCATACTTCGCAAACGCACCCTGTGTGTTAAACGCCACAGAAATTTTCTTTGCAATTCTATTTCCTTTGCAGATATTTAAAGCCCAATGACTGTTTTAGCGATTGACCTTGGCGGAACTAAATTATCATTCGCTGTCCTTACAGAACAGGGTGACATCCTGGTAAAAAAAACAATTGCTCTCGAAAAACGATCTGCTAACCAGGTAGGTGACCTCATCACTGATCAAATACGCGAATTACAACAGACCAGCGATAACATTCAGTCCATTGGAATTGCCGTTCCGGGAATTTACCGTCATAAATCGGGGACTGTCTGGGCCCCTAATATTCCTGGTTGGGAAGATTATCCATTACTTCAACAAATAAAAGACGCAACAATTATTCCTGTTGTTATTGACAGTGACCGGGCTGCCTACATCCTTGGTGAAGTATGGAAAGGAAATGCAAAGGGCTGCAGCAATGCGATTTACTTAGCCGTCGGCACTGGAATTGGGGCCGGTATTTTGGTTGATGGAGAAATCCTTCGAGGAGAACATGATATCGCCGGAGCGATTGGGTGGATGGCTCTTCAGCAACCTTTTAAGGAAAAGTATATCCCTTGTGGTTGTTTTGAATATCATGCATCGGGTGCAGGAATAGTTAAGATAACGCTGGAATTGCTTGCAAACGCCGACAACTATCAAGGGGCGCTTTCAAAGGCGGCCACTGATACTTTTTCGGCTTACGACGTGTTCAACGCATATGAACAAAATGATGTTATTGCAACAGAGGTTCTCAATATCTGCATTCGTTTTTGGGGAATGGCTATCTCCAATCTTGTTAGTTTGTTCAATCCCGAAAAAATCATTTTGGGAGGTGGTATTTTTGGCCCCGCTGTACGATTTATTCCTGAAATCACAAAAGAGGCTGCTAAATGGGCACAACCTATCAGTATGAAACACGTGAGCATTGAAGCCTCTCTTACAGGAAACAATGCTGGTCTTTATGGAGCGGGACGGTTAGCGTGGGGCCGTGCGCTTGATAGAGTTGACAGATAAGAAACTTACAAATGCCAAATAAAAAACTAATTTTTTGGGCTGCTTGTTTGGGAATGCTGCTGTTTGGAATTGGATTAATTACCCTGGGATCTATTGCTCCGGATCTCAAAATGAAATTTCAATTGGATGAAGTATCCGCGGGAACGTTATTTTCCATTTTGCCTATCGGTATCCTGATTGGGTCATTATTGTTCGGACCGATTTGCGATCGTTTTGGCTACAAACTGATTCTCATTATTGCTTGCATAGCAATGTTCGCAGGTTTTGAAGGCATCGCAACACTTTCCTCTCTGAATCTATTAAAGGCTTGCATTTTGATTTTTGGTATTGGCGGAGGAATTCTTAATGGCGCCACAAATGCGGTTGTGTCAGATGTCAGTAAGGGCGCGGAAGGTGCCAATCTCAGCTTACTTGGAGTATTTTTCGGCATTGGCGCGCTGGGAATGCCTTTCGTCCTGGGCATGTTAAAAAATGATTTTTCCTCTGATCAAATTGTACGAGTCGTCGGATGGCTTACTTTGGCTGTTGCACTATTTTACAGCTTTATTCAATTTCCACCGTCAAAAAAAGCGGGTGGTTTTTCTGAAACGAAAACGAACAGCTTATTTAAGGAAACCTATCTCTGGCTAATTGCCTTCTTTTTGTTCTTCGAAGGCAGCATCGAAGCTATTGTCAACAATTGGACAACCAGCTATCTTATCAAACAGTTATCTTTTGCCGAAAACAAAGCACTATATACGTTATCACTTTATGTTGCAGGCATGACTGTAATGAGGTTACTCATTGGCAGCATATTTCGCGCTGTGAAGCCGCCTGCGCTGATGTTTTCGTCCTTAGCGATTCTGTTCGTTGGAATCTTGCTTGTTTACCTGCGCCAAACTGGTTACCTGCCTATTGTCGGCCTGATCTTGCTCGGTGTTGGATTCGCAGCGGGGTTCCCGATCATGTTGGGATTG
>AR_comb_assmDRAFT_10227429_pt1 | contig 12496 bp, 13 predicted proteins | sample ArasoioldDNA_FD_10543 | JGI IMG/M metagenome (IMG submission 10543) | reverse complement strand
GCTCGCGGCGGATGAGCGAGAGTACCGCGTTGATGCTGTTGAACAGAAAATGCGGGCGGATGCGCGCCTGCAGGGCCTGCAGCCGGGCTTCGGAGATCGCCGGTGAGAGCGCCTTGGTACGCAGCGCGAAGTAATAGAGCAGCGCCGCGGCGATCAGCAGCGAAAACATCAGGCGGCGCAACAGCGTTGTAGTAGTGACGTCGCCGAAGGTCGCGACCAGAATGGTGTTGAACCCGAGCACGACGGTGACGCTGAGCGCCAACACCGACGCCGCGCCTTGCGCGTAGGGCATCGCAAGCAGACGCGGCGACAGCGCGTAAAGGATGAGCAGGATCACCAGCAGCGGCGGCTCGACGGTCGCCGACATCTGTACCCATGCGTCCGAAATCGCGATCCACTGCGTATCTCCCGCCATGGCGGCGACGAAGACCATCGCGTTGACCGCGAGAAGAATGCGCAGGATCGTGCCGAGATTGCGCAGATCCGGCAGGTCGAGAGGGTCCCTGTTTTGATTTATAATCGTGGGCATCGTTTGCCGCCTTGCACCGCGAAAATCGCTGCGAAATACGCTTCGATACAAAGCGCGGGCCAGCGCGGCAACGCATCGTACGGCACTCCACGATCGATGCCGCCCGGCTATTGTGGGGAAGAGCACCGGGTGAGGCAAGCCATGAGTAATCGCGATTCCGATCGTTCGCCCTCGCATGGCTGGTCCGGCCGTTTCAACGAGCCGGTTGCAGAGCTCGTCAAGTTGTACACCGCATCTGTCGACTTCGACCGCAAGTTGGCCGACGCCGACATCGCCGCCTCGCTGGCGCACGCGAAGATGCTCGGCGGCGCCGGCATCCTGTCCACCGCGGACGTTGCCGACATCGAACGCGGAATGGCGATTATCCGCGGCGAGATCGGGCGCGGCGAATTCTCATGGTCGCGCGATCTCGAGGACGTCCATTTCAACATCGAGAAGCGTCTGACCGCGCTGGTCGGCGACGCCGGCAAGAGGCTGCATACCGGTCGCTCACGCAACGACCAGGTCGCCACCGACCTGCGACTTTATGTGCGCACTGCGATCGACGTGCTCAGCGAAGGCGTGGTGGCGCTGCGTCGCGCGCTGCTCGACCAGGCGGAAGCGCATGCGTCGACCATCATGCCGGGGTTCACACACCTGCAGGTCGCGCAACCGGTGACGTTCGGCCACCATCTGATGGCATACGACGCGATGCTCGCCCGCGACGTCGAGCGCATGCGCGATTGCCGCCATCGCACCAACCGTCTTCCGCTGGGCAGTGCCGCGCTTGCGGGAACGGGCTTTCCGATCGACCGCGACCGAGTCGCGAAGGAACTTGGATTCGAGGCGCTGTGCCCCAATTCACTCGATGCCGTTTCCGATCGCGATTTCGCCATCGAGTTCGCCGCCACGTGCGCGCTCGTGATGATGCATCTTTCCCGCTTCGCCGAGGAGCTCGTTCTCTGGTCCAGCCCGCGGTTCGGTTTCGTGCAGCTCGCCGACCGTTTTTGCACCGGCAGCTCGATCATGCCGCAGAAAAAAAACCCTGATGTTCCCGAGCTCGTACGCGGCAAGACGGGGCGCATCTACGGTCATCTCGTCGCGCTGCTCACCCTCATGAAGGCACAACCGCTTGCCTATAACAAGGACAACCAAGAGGACAAGGAGCCGGTCTTCGACATCGTCGACACGCTCGAGCCGACGCTGGCGATCATGACCGACCTGGTCGCCAGCGGCATGAAGGTCGACGCGAAGCGCATGCGCGACGCCGCCAGCGAAGGCTTCGCCACCGCCACCGATCTGGCCGACTATCTGGTGCGTAAAGGGCTCGCCTTTCGCGACGCCCATGAGGTGGTCGCCCGCGCGGTGCGCCACGCCGAGTCGGAACGTTGCGATCTGGCCGCGCTTTCGCTCGCGACGCTGCAGGCTTTCTCACCGCTGATCAGCGACGACGTGTACGCGGTGCTGGCGCTCGAGGGATCAGTGGCCAGTCGCAATCATCCCGGGGGCACCGCGCCCGAGCAGGTGAGGGCAGCGGTGCGCACTGCACGCACCGCGCTCGACGTGCGCTGAAACCGTCGATCAACACGCAGTACGACTTCCAGAGGACACGATGGAAAAGCGAAAGCTGGCATTTCTGGGTTTGGGCGTCATGGGCTTTCCGATGGCGGGACATCTTGCGCGCGCCGGTCACACGCTCACCGTCTACAACCGCAATCCGGCCAAAGCTGCGCTCTGGGTCGAGAAATTCGGCGCACGCTCGGAACCCACCCCAGCCGCCGCGGCGCGCGGAGCCGAGGTCGTGCTGATGTGCGTTGGCAACGACGACGATGTGCGCGCGGTCACGCTGGCCGCGAACGGCGCGCTCAGTGCGATGGAGCGGGGAGCGACGCTGGTCGATCATACGACTGCGTCGGCCGGCGTCGCCCGCGAGGTGCATGCCGCCGCGAAGGCACGCGGCGTCGATTTTCTCGATGCCCCGGTGTCCGGTGGCCAGGCGGGCGCTGAAAATGGAAAGCTGACCATCATGGTCGGCGGTGATGCGAATTCGTTCGCACGCATCGAACCTGTGCTCACGACCTATGCCCGCGCCGTCACGCTCATGGGTGGCCCGGGGTCGGGACAACTCACCAAGATGGTCAACCAGATCTGCATCGCCGGCCTGGTGCAGGCACTGTCGGAAGGACTCGATTTCGCGCGCCGCGCGGGTCTGGATGTCGAGCAGGTCATCGACGTCATCGGAAAGGGTGCGGCGCAGTCGTGGCAGATGGACAACCGCGGCAAGACGATGAATGCGGACAAGTTCGACTTCGGTTTCGCGGTGGATTGGATGCGCAAGGACCTGGCGATCTGCCTTGCGGAAGCGCGGCGCAACGGGGGCGCCTTGCCCGTCACCGCGCTGGTGGACCAGTTCTACGCGCGCATTCAGGCCAAGGGCGGCGGCCGCTGGGATACTTCGAGCCTGATCCGGCTTTTGCGCGATCCCGCCTGATCCGCGACGCGCCTCGCCGCGGGGCTATGCGCCTTCCTCGATCGCGATTTCGTAGCTGATGTGCGCGGTCTTGGCCAGCATGATCGTTGCGGAACAGTACTTGTCCTTCGACAATTTTACCGCTCGCTCGACCTGTGACGGATTGAGGCCCTTTCCGCTCACCCGGTATTTGAAGTGAATCCGGGTAAAGACCTTGGGATCGTCCTCGGCGCGTTCGGCGTCGGCGTCGACGACGCAGCCGCTCACCGGCGCTCGCGCCTTCTTCAGTATCCACACAACGTCGAACGCGCTGCACGCCGCGGTGCCGGCCAGCACCACTTCCATCGGCCTCGCCCCCACGTTGCGGCCGCCGGCCTCCGGGGCACCGTCCATGACAATAGTATGGCCACTGCCCGTTTCAGCGGCGAAGCTCACTTCGTCTACCCATTTGACCGTTGCTCTCAATGCAGGCTCCAGGTAATGCCGCCGGCCGCGACGACAACGCAGTCATCGATCGCTCCTACGTCATGGACAAAGTACCATATTGCGCTGCAAAAAAATCTTGCGTTGTGCAGCGCACTATGCAAGAATTTGATCGTTCGCGGCCCGGGATCCTCCTCCTTTCCCACTGCGAACACATTCCTCCATTCTCCTCCTATGGCAGGAATCCTCGCGCGGCCCTCGGGCCGCGCCTTTTTTTGAGTCGGATAGCGTTGATCGGATAGCTTAGAGCGCCGCCAATTTGACAGCGCGCTCGTCGCATATTATGATTGAAGACTTTGCTAAATTTGAACCAGCCGGGTATTTGTCCATGAAAACCTACTCTGCCAAGCCCAGCGATTTCACCCGGGACTGGTACGTCGTCGACGCAAGCGACAAGGTCCTCGGCAGGCTCGCCAGCCAAATCGCGCACCGTCTGCGCGGCAAGCACAAGGCCATTTTCACGCCGCACATCGATACCGGCGATTTCATCGTCGTCACCAATGTCGACAAGATCCGGGTGACCGGAAACAAGGTCGAGGACAAGCTCTACCACCGGCACAGCGGCTATCCCGGCGGCGTGCGCACGATCACTTTCGGCCAGATGCAACAGCGCTTCCCCGGGCGCGCGCTTGAAAAGGCGGTTAAAGGAATGTTGCCCAAGGGGCCCCTGGGCTACGCGATGATCAAGAAGCTTAAATGCTATCCCGGTCCGGCGCACCCGCATTCGGCGCAGCAGCCCAAGCCGCTCGACATCTAGCCAGCCAATCCGCTAACGCCAACGCAACCGAGACTCGTTCATGATCGGCAATTACTATTACGGCACCGGCCGGCGCAAAAGCGCCGTCGCCCGCGTATTCATCAAGCAGGGCTCGGGGCGCTTCACAGTCAACGAGAAGCCGGTGGACGAATTCTTCACCCGCGAGACTGGCCGCATGGTGGTGCGCCAGCCCCTTAAGCTCACCAACCATGAGGCGACTTTCGACATCATGGTCAACGTGAACGGCGGCGGCGAATCGGGCCAGGCCGGTGCAGTGCGCCACGGCATTACGCGTGCGCTGATCGACTACGATGGCCAGCTCAAGCCTACGCTATCCAAGGCGGGACTGGTTACGCGCGACGCGCGCGAAGTCGAGCGCAAGAAGGTCGGCCTGCACAAGGCGCGACGTCGCAAGCAATTCTCGAAGCGCTGACGAGATATACCCGAGGTACGCGAAGGCCGCCGAAGGGCGGCTTTTGTTTTGATGCAGTCTGATGGCGCGGTTTCGCATCAGGCATCGCATTTCTATGTCATTGTCATAGGCGGTGCGAGTGCTAGAATGATGTGACCGCGTCCGGGGAAAGCGATGATCAAGGTCGGCATTGTCGGTGGAACAGGCTATACCGGTGTCGAGCTGCTGCGGCTGCTCGCGGTCCATCCGCAGGCATCGGTACGCGTCATCACGTCCCGCAAGGAAGCGGGCATGCCAGTGAGCGAGATGTTTTCCAGTCTTCGCCGCATGGGTGAGCTCAGTGAGCTGCGTTTCAGCGATCCGGCGCAGGTCGACCTGAAGGGTTGCGACGTGGTCTTCTTTGCGACGCCACACGGCGTCGCGATGAGCCAGGCACGCGAGCTCGTCGCCGCCGGCGTGAAAATCATCGACCTCGCAGCCGACTTTCGGCTCAAGGACGCCGCCGAATTCGAGCGCTGGTACAAGATGCCACACAGCTGTCCGGAGCTTTTGGCCGAGTCGGTGTACGGTTTGCCGGAGATGCATCGCGCCGCCATTACCAAGGCGCGCGTGGTCGGCAACCCGGGTTGCTATCCCACCGCCATTCAGCTCGGATTCCTGCCGCTGGTTGAAACAGGGCTCGTGGACGTCGCGCACCTGATCGCCGATGCCAAATCGGGCGTCTCGGGTGCCGGGCGCAAGAGTGAACTGGGTCTCATGTTCAGTGAGGCCTCCGACAACTTCAGGGCCTACAACGTCGGAGGCCACCGCCACCATCCCGAGATCGTGCAGGGGCTCAACGGCTTCTCGAAGTCCCCGGTGACGCTTATATTCACTCCGCACCTGACGCCGATGATCCGCGGCATCCATGCCACGCTGTACGCCCGACTCAACGCAGCGAACGTCGACCTGCAGACGCTGTTCGAGAAGCGCTACGCGGGGGAATCATTCGTCGATGTGATGCCTGCGGACAGCCATCCCGAGACGCGCTCGGTGCGAGGTGCGAACGTGTGCCGCATCGCGGTGCACCGTCCACGGGGCGGTGACACGGTGGTGATCCTCGCGATCATCGACAACCTCGTCAAGGGCGCGGCGGGGCAGGCGATCCAGAACATGAACCTGATGTTCGGCGTGCCTGAAACCCTGGGCCTGACCGCGCCGGCGCTCCTGCCCTAGAATTCCATGAACATGCGCGTGTTCGGGCGGAAGCTCCGCCAGACCTTTGGTATCAGTGCCCCGCGCATGGCAGTACGCACTCACCTCTCGTGGCGCTGGCGTGCCCCGGCCCTGGTCGTGCTGGTCGCGCTGGTTGCAGGCATGTGGTGGTGGGGTTTCGATTTCGGGCAGATCCTCGGCGGCTTCAACCGCAGCGCGGTCGCCGAGCAGCGGGAACGAATGGAAACCGAGCTCGCGCAGGTGCGCGCCGAGAACGCGCGGTTGCGAACGCGGGCGTCCGAGCTCGAAAGCGACCTCAATATCACCCGCGGCGCTCAGGCAAGCCTGTCGCGCCAGGCGTTGGACCTGCAAAACGAGAACTCGCAGATCAAGGAGGAGCTCGCCTTCCTGCAGACGCTGTTCCGCGACACCGGCAAGCAGGGCACGGTGTCCATTCAGAGGCTGTCCGCAGAACGGGCCGGGGATGACAGCTACCATTACAGCCTGCTGGTGGTACGCGCCGGCAACCCCGTCGAAGACTTCACGGGCCAGATCTCGTTGCAGGCCGGGCTGGTTGCGGATGGGCACGCTTCGACATTGGCACTTCCCGATGACCAGCCGGAAGCCGCCGCCGCGCTCAAACTCAACTTCAAGTACTATCAGCGGATCGAGGGCATCATCCGCGTCCCGCCGGGCACCCAGTTGCGCACATTACAAGCGCGCGTGCTCGAATCCGGCCAACCCGGTACCAAGGCATCGCGCAGCTTGAACCTCTCGTAGGGAGACCCCATGTTCGAACGAAAGAAGCCTCAACCGCCTCAAAAGCGGCTGGATAGTCTGATCGGCGCCGGAACGACGGTCGACGGCGATGTCGCGTTCACCGGCGGGCTGCGCATCGACGGTACCGTCAACGGCAACGTTGCCACCGTCGATCATCAGGCGGGAACGCTGGTGATCAGCGAGCAGGCGCGCGTCGCCGGAGAAGTACGCGTGTCACACGTGGTGATCAACGGCACCGTGACCGGGCCGGTCTCGGCCAACGACTATCTGGAACTGCAGGCGAAGGCGCGTGTCCATGGAGATGTGCGCTATCGCTCGCTGGAAATGCACGTAGGGGCGATCGTGGAAGGCAAACTCGCGCATGTCGAGCCGGAAACGGCAGCGATCGTCGAACTGAAGCGCGCGTCGGGCGGCGAATGAAGCAGCAGACTCGCTTGATCCTAGGCATTTGACCCGCAGGCGTGGTCGACCGATAATCGGTCCACACCAGCATAGGAGTACGCAATGAACGCCATGACTGACATGCCCGCACCGCTGGTCTTTACCGACGCCGCGGCGGCCAAGGTCAAAACGCTGATCGAGGAAGAGGGTAATCCCGATCTGAAGCTTCGCGTCTTTGTTACAGGCGGCGGCTGCTCCGGATTCCAGTACGGTTTCACGTTCGACGAAGCGGTCAGCGAGGACGACACGTCGATGCAGAAGAACGGCGTGACCCTGCTGATCGACCCGATGAGCTATCAATATCTCGTCGGCGCGGAGATCGACTACACCGAAGGCCTGGAGGGCGCGCAATTTGTGATCAAGAATCCGAATGCGACCACTACCTGCGGATGCGGATCGTCGTTCTCGCCCTGAATACGGGCAGGCACTCTCTACAAAACAAACCGGGGCTTCGCGCCCCGGTTTGTTTTGGCGGACGGCGACTGGCCGTCCGCCAGCCCGGCCTAGTTCTTGATCTTGAGCTTGACGCCCTGTGCCGCCAAGGTCATCCGCGCACCTTTCTGCGTCCCGTGCACGCGCAGGACGACGCCTTTTTCGTTCTTCATGACCGTGTCGGTCGGACCCGTTGCAAGTGCGATGCCCGCCTCACCCGCAACGTAGGTGCCATCGAAGTCTGCGATGTTCTTCAGGTTGAAGACCTCGCCCGACGTCGAGACGTCGGATACACCCAGGTCCGCGACGCCCAACCCATCGACCGAGAACGCATAGTTCTTGCCGCCATACGTCAAGGTGCCATCGCCCCATGTCACGCCGACGCCGATGGCGACGGCCTTGCTCGTCATCTTGACCGTTCCGGAAGGCGGCGGGTCGGCAGCCATCGCCGCCGAGAACATTGCGAGGCATCCCAACGCGACCAGCCAGCTTCGCGACCAGTGCTTGATCATTACGCTTCTCCTGAATGTGATTGAACGCTCGAACGAACAGACCGTCGTGAGCGAACGCCTATTATATTGCGAACGGCCGGGCTTTCTAAGCGGGATAGATCGCCCCGAGCACGCGCGCCCCGCGGGCGCCGGTCACGGCGGGCAGGTTGCCGGGACGCCTCGCAAGCGTCTCGCGCGCCAGCCACCCGAATGCGAGCGCCTCGACCTGATCGACCGGCATGCCCAGCGCCGCCGACGGCTGCACCGATCGCGGTGCAAGCAGCGATTGCAGGTCGCGTACGAGCACCGGATTGAGCGCACCGCCGCCGCACAACACGACCTCGGCGGCCGATGCGCAATGCGCGCGCAGTGCCTCGGCGATGGTGAGCGCGGTCAGGCGTGCCAGCGTGCGCTGCACGCTCTCCGGCGCATATCCGGGATCCAGATGCGGGTTCAGCCACTGTGCGTTGAAGCGATCGCGTCCCGTGCTCTTGGGCGGAGGCAGCGCGAAGTAAGCATCCGCGGCGAGCGCGGCGAGCAGTGGCTCGATCACGCTCCCGCGCGCTGCCCATGCGCCGTCGCGGTCGAATCGCTCGCCGGTATGAAGCTCGACCCAGGTGTCCATGAGCGTATTTCCCGGGCCGGTGTCGAAACCTCGCACCACGCCGCGCGGTGGAAGGTCGGTGATGTTGGCGATGCCACCGAGATTCACGATGGCGCGATGGCGATCGTCGCGTGCGAATATTGCCGCGTGAAACGCAGGCACCAGCGGCGCTCCCTGACCGCCGGCGGCGACATCGCGACTGCGAAAATCGGCGACCACCGTGACACCGGTCCGCTCGGCCAGGCGCGCCGGGTTCGCCAGTTGCAGCGTATAACCCAGGTCGGGACGGTGGCGGATAGTCTGCCCATGGACGCCGATCGCAGCCACATCCGACGCGGACACCGCCGCCTCACGCAGGACTGTGCTCACTGCTTCGGCGCACACATCCATTAACGCGTTGGCGGCCAGCGCGGCGCGATTGAGCTCGTCGGCGCTCTCGCGCTGCAGCGTCGTCAACGACAGCCGCAGGGCCAGGTCGAAGTCGATGTGGGCGTGCGCCCGCGTGCGCAACGGTGTGGTGCTGAAGTCGGCGAGCACCGCGTCGACGCCGTCGATGCTGGTGCCCGACATGAGCCCCACATACAGCTCAGGAACCAAGACGCGGCTAGTCGGCGCCCGCGAGCATGACGCCACGACCCAGCGAAAGCTGCGCGGCGAGCGGAGCCACCCGGTCGAAGAATGCCGCCCTGTCGCCGGCAGCGATCGGCTGCGCGTTGGGCAGCGCGATCGTCATCGGGTCGCGCTGGTCGTTGCCGACGCGAAATTCGTAATGCAGGTGAGGACCCGTCGCCCATCCGGTCTGGCCAACGTATCCGATCAATTCTCCCTGCCCAACCCGCACGCCCGGCCGAATCCCAGCTGCGAAGCGCGAAAGATGCGCATACACGGTCGAGTACGCACCCGCGTGCTGCAGCATGACGACGTTCCCGTACCCGTTCTGTTGCCCCGCGAACTGCACCTTGCCGTCGCCCGAGGCGTGCACCGGCGTGCCCGTAGGCGCGGCGAAGTCCACGCCCTTGTGAGCGCGCCACGTCTGCATGAACGGATGCAGACGCGCCAGCGAGTATCCGGATGTGACACGCGTGAATTCCAGTGGCGAGCGCAGAAAGGCCTTGCGTGCGCTCTTGCCGTCCTCGGTGTAATAGGTCGCTGCGCCGTCGCTGTCGCGCCAAAGGAAGGCCCGGTAGCTGCGTCCCTTGCTCACGAATTCGGCAGCGACCACCTTGCCTGCTCCCGAAGCGTGTCCGTCGACGTCACACATCTCGTAGACGACCGTGAAGCGGTCACCCAGGTGCAGATCATGGTGAAAGTCGACGTCACCGGAGAAGATGTCGGCGATCTGTCCGGTGATCGCGTCGGGAAGCCCGACATCGTCGGCAGCGGCAAACAACGACGTGCGTATCTCGGCGGCGCGCATCTCCAGACGCACGGTGGGCTGCAAAGCCATACTCTCGGCGACGAATCCGGTCGCGCCGCGGCGAACGGTGAGCACGTCGCCGCTCTGGGTCAGATACGACAGCGCGAGCAGGTGTCCGTCGTCGTCGGTCTGCACGCGCAGCGATTTGCCCGGCTTGATCTGATAGAGCGTGCGTGCCGCCGGGTCGTTGTGCAGGAATTGCAGGGCGGTGGGATCCGATATCGACAGCCGCGCCAGGACACTGCCGAGGGTGTCACCACGCGCGATGCGCTCCTCTCGCCAGTAAACATCGGTGCGGACGAGCTCGGCGATGATGGGCGCTGCGAGGTCGCGATGGATTCGCTGCGCGGCGATGTCGGGCAGCGACGAGTCGGGAGCCAGGCCGAACGCAGCGACGATGCCGAACCCCATGAGCACGGTCACCGCGAGCAGTCGTCGCGGCACGTTGCGCACCCCGACCGCGGCTGTACTTTGCGTTAGAATTCGCCACCCGTTCAAGATCGAATCGGCCTTTCGTCCACCGGCGCCCGTGCCAGACCCTTGGCGCGGTCGGCGGATTGTAGCAGACCTCTCCTCCCATGCTTCCCGATACCGACCATCAGCTGAGCGTATTCAAACGCGGCGCCCACGAGCTGATCGTCGAGTCGGAACTGCTGGCCAAGCTCCGGCGCGGCAAGCCATTGCGCATCAAGGAAGGCTTCGATCCGACGCGGCCCGACCTGCACCTGGGACATACTGTGCAGTTCAATAAGTTGCGTCAGCTGCAGGATCTGGGCCATCACATCATTTTCCTGATCGGGGATTTCACCGGCATGATCGGGGACCCCACCGGCCGCAACGTCACGCGGCCGCCGCTATCCGTCGAGGAGCTAGCGGCCAATGCCAAGACCTACACCGACCAGGTCTTTCTGATCCTCGACCGCGAGAAGACCGAGGTTGCGTATAACTCGACGTGGCTTTCGGCGCTTGGCGCCGACGGCATGATCCGGCTTGCCGCGAAATACACGGTCGCCCGCATGCTCGAGCGCGATGATTTCGCGAAGCGCTACCGCGAAGGGCAGCCCATCGCAGTGCACGAGTTTCTGTATCCGCTCGCGCAGGGATACGATTCTGTCGCCCTGCGCGCCGACGTCGAGCTCGGCGGCACCGACCAGAAATTCAACCTCCTGGTCGGGCGCGAGCTCCAGCGCCAGCATGGCCAGGAGCCGCAGTGCATCCTGACGCTTCCGCTGCTCGAAGGTCTCGACGGCGTGAACAAGATGTCGAAGTCACTCGACAATTACGTCGGCGTGACCGAGCCGGCGGATGAAATGTTCGGCAAGCTGATGTCGATTTCGGACGAGCTCATGTGGCGCTACTACGAGCTGCTTTCGTTTCGCGCCGAGAGCGAGATCGCGGCGCTGCGGCGCGAATGCGAAGAAGGCCGCAATCCGCGCGATGCCAAGGTGATGCTGGCCGAGGAAATCGTCGCCCGCTTCCACTCCCCGCAGGCGGCGAAGCAGGCGCTCGCAAACTTCGAGTCGCGCTTCCGCGATCATGCGCTGCCGGCAAATATCCCCGACGTCACCCTGAATACGGGCGGACAGGGTCTGCCGGTCGCGCAGCTGTGCAAGCAGGCGGGTCTCACCGCGAGCACGTCGGAGGCGCTGCGACTGATCGAGCAGCGCGGGCTGAAAATAGACGGCGGCGTCGTTGGCGACAAGGCGCTGGTGATTGCGGCCGGCTCGAGCGTGCTCGTGCAGGCGGGCAAGCGCAAGTTCGCGCGCGTCACGCTCGCCTAGCGTCGCCGCGGTCATGCGCGTGTCTCGTCACGCAACGCCTCAAGCCAGACCCGGATTGCCTCCGACCCCGATCAGTCGCGGAACGTTCAGCGTACCTGGGCGAATCGTCTTGCGCGCGCGCAGATAGCGCGCCATCACGTCCCAGATCGCCTCCGCGCCGCTATCGCGTGCCTGCTCGGCGACAGGCGCCCAGCCGGCGACGGTGTAGTTCTTCGAGGCGTCGAGCGGCGTGCCGTTGAGGTTCATCGCGGAGATGCGATTGCCCATGGTCGCAGCCGGTTCGCAGGTGTAGTGCAGGCCGCCGACGCGCACCATGTCGCCGCCCTGCTGGTAATAGGGGTCTGCATTGAACAGGTTGTCGCAGACATCCTCGAGGATCGTCTTGATCGTCTCGCCACTGAGCTCGGTGCGGGTCACATAAGGATAGGTGATCGCGGTCTGGTCGAGCAGGCGCTCATAGGTGATCGCGTCGCCAGGAAGGAGCGAAGTGCCCCAGCGAAAGCCCGGCGAGAACGCGATCTCGGCGTTCATCTCGGTCATGAGCCCGTCGACGATCACCTGGTCGAAGGTGCCGTTGAAGTTGCCGCGTCGGTAAAGCGTGTCGCCCGCGATGCACAGCGGTTCTGCCAGCTTTGATGCGAACGGTGCGCGAACACTCGCGATGTGCTTTGCCATCGCGTCGTCGGCGGGAATGAGGTTCGAGAATACCGGCAGAAGCCTGTACCG
>AR_comb_assmDRAFT_10213296_pt1 | contig 12498 bp, 13 predicted proteins | sample ArasoioldDNA_FD_10543 | JGI IMG/M metagenome (IMG submission 10543) | reverse complement strand
TGTTCCTCGCCCACGGATGGCAGAAGCTGCATGATCAGGGACTGGCCGGCACGACGGCCGGCTTCAAGAAGATGGGCGTGCCGGCACCGGAGCCGGCTGCCTACTACTCGACGTTCGTTGAACTGATCGGCGGCGCGGCGCTCATCCTCGGCCTCTTCACCGGCCTCGTCGGCCTCCTGCTGTTCTTGGACATGCTCGGGGCGTTCTCCATGGTCCACATCAGCAACGGCGTTTTCGTCGGCGATGGCGGGTATGAGTTGGTCCTCGCTCTCGGCGTCGGCGCCCTTTTGCTCGCGGTCCTGGGTGCGGGCAAGTTCGCGTTGGACGGCGCGATCGTCAAGAAGTCCAGTTGGATCGCTGGACTGTCGAAGGCCTGACATGCCAAAACTCGAACCCATCGACGAGACCTTCTTCGACACCGCGAAGCTCCGCTACGAACAGACCTGGGACATTGACGAGTCGGCGGCGGAGGTCTGGCGCCAACTCGTCGAGAACCCGCTGCACTGGTGCAAGACGCTGAAGATCGACTGGACGTCGTCTCCTCCCTTCGGTGTCGGCACGACCCGGCGGGTCAAGGTCTTGGGCCTGCTCGTGTCGAACGAGCACTACTTCATCTGGGACGAAGGCCGGCGCAATGCGTTCTACTTCACCGACGCGAACCTGCCACTGTTCAAGCGATTCGGTGAGGACTACCTGGTTGAGCCGACCGGCGAGAAGACGTCCAGGTTCACCTGGAAGCTTGCGGGAGAGCCGACGGCGATCGGTGCGAGCGGAAGGCCGGTGCTCGACTGGCTGGTCGCCGGGTTCTTCAAGGACACGACCCGACATTTCAGTTCGTCCGCCGGCTGAGATGACCGGGACATGATCCGCGAGGCCTGAGAGGATCCGGAAACCACCTCACGATCGAGGAGCCAATCCCATGACCGACGCGCCCCTTTCCAACGTCCCCGGCGGAAATGCCGGCGCGTCCCGCTCCAAGACGCCTTGGGTCATCGGCGCGGTGGCCGTCGCGGTCGTTGCCGCCCTCGTCGTCTGGCTGACCGGGCGCGGCGACGATGCCCCGTCCGACACCCTCATCGTTGCGACCGAGGGGACATACGCCCCGTTCACCTATCAGGCGAACGGAAAGCTCACCGGCTATGACATCGACGTCATCAAGGCGGTGGCCAGGGAAGCTGGGCTGGCGCTGACGTTCAAGCAGACCCAGTGGGACTCGATCTTCGCCGGGGTCGACAGCGGCCGCTTCGACCTCGTCGCGAACGAGGTGACGGTGAACCCCGAGCGCAAGGCCAAGTACCTGCTGTCCGACCCCTACTCGATCTCGACCGGGGTCCTGGTGGTGCGCAAGGACAACACGACGGTGAAGTCCTTCGACGACGTCAAGGGCAAGACCGCCGCACAGTCCCTCACGAGCAACTGGGCTGCGGAGGCCGAGAAGCTCGGGGCGAACATTCAGGCCGTCGCGGAGTGGGATCTCGCGGCGAGCAACATCGTCAGCGGCCGCGTCGATCTGGCGATCAACGACAAGCTTGCCGTCCTCGACTACCTGAAGAAGAACCCGAAGGCTCCGCTCAAGATCGTCGCGACCTCCCCGAACGTCCAGACACAGGTGTTCGTGCTGAGCAAGACGGCGGCCCACAAGGCCGACCTGAAGAAGATCAACCAGGCACTGACGGCTTTGAAAGCGGACGGGACGATCGCTGCGATCGGCAAGAAGTACTTCGGCGCGGACATCTCCAGGTGATCCTCAGCAACACCGACCTGGTGGTCCACTCGCTGTGGCCCATCGTTCGGGGTGCGATTCTCGGCACCATCCCGCTGGCTTTGGGCTCGTTTGCGATCGGCTTGGTGATCGCGCTGGGTGTCGCGCTCCTGCGCATCTCGAAGCACAAGGTCCTGAAATCGGTCGGCACCGTCTATGTCTCGATCATTCGCGGTACGCCGTTGCTGGTACAGCTGTTCATCATCTTCTACGGCCTGCCGAACATCGGTGTGACAATTCCGCCGTGGCCGAGCGCCATCGTCGCGTTCTCGCTCAACGTCGGTGGCTATGCCGCCGAGGTGATCCGCGCGGCGATTCTGTCGGTACCGAAGGGGCAATGGGAGGCGGCGTACACGATCGGGCTGAGTTGGCCCCAGAGTCTGAGGCGCATCATCCTGCCGCAGGCGTTGCGCGTGGCAGTGCCGCCGCTGTCCAATACCTTCATCTCGCTGGTGAAGGACACGTCGTTGGCCGCGGTTGTCCTGGTCACCGAACTTCTGCGCGAGGCGCAGAAGATTGCGTTCTCGGAGAACCAGTTCCTGATTCTGTACAGCGAAGCAGCCGCCGTGTACTGGGTGCTCTGCACGATCCTGTCCTTCGGCCAGGACAAGCTGGAACGGAGGCTGGAGCGAAGTGTCGCGATCTGACAAGGACGTCCTGCTCGAGGTGCGGGACCTGCGCAAGCGCTTCGGCGACCTTGAGGTGTTCAAGGGCGTCCACCTGACCGTCCATCGGGGTGAGGTCCTGGTCCTGCTCGGCCCGTCGGGCTCGGGCAAGACCACGGTGCTGCGCTCGCTCAACGGGCTGGAGGTGCCGGACTCGGGCACCCTGAGCATCCCTGGCGTGGTCGACATCGACTTCTCGTTGCCTCTGCCGGATCCGGTGCGGTTCCGCCTGCGGGACCAGTCGGCCACCGTCTTCCAGCAGCATCAGCTCTTCCCGCACAAGACCGTCCTGCAGAACGTCATCGAAGGTCCTGTCGTCGTTCAGAAGGTGCCGAAGGAGCGGGCCGTCGCCGAGGCGGAGGCGCTCCTCGACCGAGTGGGGCTGTTGTCCAAGAGAGATGCATACCCGCACCAACTTTCCGGCGGGCAGCAACAGCGGGTCGGGATCGTGCGGGCGCTGGCCCTCAAACCCAAGCTGATCCTGTTCGACGAGCCGACGTCAGCCCTTGATCCCGAGTTGGTCGGGGATGTCCTCGACGTCATCAAGGGCCTGGCCGCCGAGGGCTGGACGCTTGTGATCGTCACCCATGAACTCGGCTTCGCCCGCCAGGTCGCCCATCATGTCGTCTTCATCGACGGGGGAGTCGTGGTCGAGGAGGGGACACCGGAGCAGGTCTTCGACCATCCTCAAAACGAGCGGACGAAGAAGTTCTTCGACCGCATCCTCAAGCACTGAGGTCACACCGGGGTGATCGGCAGCGATCGGCGTGGCCGGAAGGCGAAGTCGGTGCCCGTACTGAACTTGGCCACGGCCACCTCTGTGGTTTCCGGGGCGGGCTGATTCCGTCGCACTACGCGCAGCCGCCACGAATCAGCTCCCTCGGCGGCAGCCTGGATGTCGAGGTGCGGATCGAGCGCCCGCACAGCTGCCTGAAGTGCCTCGACCCAGTCGGGTCCGCAGAGCGAAATCCAGGCCTCGTCGTCGTGGGCCGGCGAGCGTCGGATGACAATCGACTCGTCCTCGACCTGGGCGTCGACGTAGGCGGCTGGGTTGAGCACTGGGTGCAGCGCCAGCATCCGCAACGCGCCCGCTTCGGTCGGCGGGAGGTCGAGGCCGCGGGAAAGCCGATGGGCGGCGATGCCCGCGAAGCCGATCAGCTGCTGCCGTCGGACGTTCAGGAGCTCGGTGTCGTTCACGCTGCGAGCCCGGACGGCCAGCGCGAAGCTGTTGTCGAGCAACGCCATCTGCAGGCAAACCTCGTCGGCCATGCGTACGAGGGCCGAGGACGAGAACGCGGCGAAATCGACGTCCGACAGCAAGGGACCGCTGTAGTCGGACGCCCCGGGGTCGCCGGGATCGATCGGATCGAGTTCCACTCTGGCGGCTCGGCTGTCTGCGTTGACCGCCAAGGCGGGCACCGGCCGCGGTTCGGGGTGCGACTCGTCGATGATCACCGTCCACGCACAGTGCGGTTTCCGATCGGCGGGCTGGCGCGGAGGGCGGTGGATCGGTCGCACCTGCGCGTGCGGATTGGTGGCGATCGCCGTGGCATCGAAGGTCGGGTCCTCGATGTCGTGGCACATGCCGATGACGTACTCCTCGCCCATGGGCTCGACGTCCATGAGCGCGCCGCAATGGGCGAGCTGGAACTCACCGTGCCACGGATCGTGGACGGTGAAACGGAAGTCCATGAACTGCGGGGGAGCGCCGATGTCGAGCTGGAGCCCCTTGAAGATCGTCACGACATCGCCGGTGCCGGGCACGTCAGGCGCGAATCCGAGGGCGCGCTGCATGCGACGGGTGTAGAGCGGGCTGGCGCCGGCCCATTCCTCGATCGCGATCTGCAGCATCTGCTCGCGGCCGAAGGCGCTGATGCACCACGCCATGCCGGCCCGGTCGATCAGGTGCCCGATGAGGAGCAGTTCAGGAACGACGAGTCTCAGCTCCTCGTGGCTGAGACTCGCGAAGCGACTGCGCATGGACCAACTCTAGAACGTGTTCTAGGTTTGTGCGATGACGAACTACGACTACGTGGTGGTGGGTGCCGGCAGCGCGGGAGCCGCCGTGGCACGACGGCTGGCCGAGAGCGGCGCCAGCGTGGCCGTGATCGAGGCGGGCGGGTCCGACACTGCGTTTGGGGTCAAGAACCTGTTGGAGGTTCCCGGTGCCGTGGCACCGCTGCTGGCCACGCCGCAGCTCAAGAAGCGGGTCGATTGGGGGTACAAGTCGGTTCCGCAGAAGGCGGCCCTCGACCGCGTCATTCCGATGACGCGGGGCAAGGTCGTCGGTGGCTCCAGTTCCATCAACGGAATGCTCTGGGTTCGAGGGAACCGTCAGAATTTCGACGACTGGGCCGCGGACGGCTGCCCGGGCTGGTCGTTCGACGACGTCCTGTCGACCTTCAAGCGCATCGAGGACTGGGAGGACGGCGAGACCGACCTGCGAGGTGCCGGCGGCCCGATCAAGGTGCGCCGCCAGAAGGGCCTGACGCCCGCGGCGGAATCGATCCTTCGCGAAGTCCCGGCCAAACTGGGTGTGCCCGTCCTGGATGACTACAACGGTCCCTCGCAGGAGGGGGTCGGAGTGATCCAGTTGAGCGCAGCCGACGGCCGGCGCTACTCGACCGCCCGTGCCTATTTGCGTGGCGAAGACGTGAACCTGACGATCCTCACCGGCGTCCAGGCGACCCGAGTCGTCTTCGACGGTTCTCGCGCTGTCGGCATCGAAGTGATCGACGCAAAGCGGGCCACCAGCGTGGTCCGGGCCAACGAAGAGGTCATTCTTGCGGCCGGCGTCTTCGGCTCGCCGCACCTGCTCATGCTGTCGGGCATCGGTCCCGCTGACCATCTGCGCACGGTCGGAATCGACGTGCGCTCCGATGTCCCGGTGGGCGACAACCTGCACGACCACCTCTACGTGCCGGTGTCCTTCCGGATGGACTCCGCGATACGGCGCCCGACGCCCGGGTACTTCCTGCGTGGTCTGTCCCAGGCGCGGATGCGTCGAAGCGGCTGGGCCAGTGGTTCTCAGTTCGAGGCGGCCGGGTTCGTGAAGTCGTCGCATGCAAGCGACATCCCGGACCTGCAGCTGCACGTTCTCTACTGGGTGTACCCATTCCCCAACCAAGACGGCGACAAGCCGGTTCGGCCGCCAACCACGAAGCCGGGAATGTGCATCCTGCCGACCTTGATCTATCCGAAGAGCCGCGGTTCGGTGCGACTCGCGAGCGCCGACCCGCTCGCGGCGCCACTCATCGACCCCGCGTACCTGCAGGTCGGCGAGGACGCGGACGTCCTGCTCGACGGAATCGCGATGGTGCGGGAGGCCATGGTTGGCGTCGGTGACAATCAGGGCGAGATCGCGCCCGGGGCCGATTACCTTGATGCTCGTTCGATCCGCGAGGTCCTGCCCAACATCGTCCACAGCGTCTATCACGCCGTCGGCACCTGCCGGATGGGCTCGGACGAGCGTGCTGTCGTCGATCCCGAATTGCGCGTGAAGGGAGTGACCGGATTGCGAGTGGCCGACGCGTCCGTCATGCCGTCCATCACTGGAGGCAACACCAACGCGCCCTCGATCATGATCGGCGAACGCTGTGCCGAATTCATCCTTGCGAAGCCCGCGGGAATATCCTAGATTGGACACATGTCCAGTCAGGTGTATGAAACTCCGCGTCAGGGGCTGAACCTGCGTCAGGCCGAGACCGTGGAGAAGCTGCTCACGGCCGGCTTGGAGGAACTGCGCGAGGTGGGCCACGACACGCTCACGATTCGCAGCGTTGCCCAGCGGGCGCAGGTTTCGCCAGCGACGGCTTACACCTATCTGGCGTCGAAGAACCACTTGTTCGCTGAACTGTTCTGGCGCCACCTCTCCAGCGCCGCGGTCGAGTCCGTTGTCGACGGCACCGCAGCCGTTCGCGTGCAGGCGGCAGTACGGTCTCTCACGGCGCGGATCGTCGAAGAACCAGAACTCGCAGCCGCCGTCACGCCGGCCCTGCTGGGCAGCAGTCCGGACGTGGAGCGTCTACGACTCAAGATCGGCGGGGAGTTCCTCGCCCGCTTCGAAGCCGCCCTCCGCGATCCCCAACGGGCCGACGATCCGGTCGACCCGGCGGTCCTCGAGACGCTCGTGCTCGCCTTCTCCGGAGGCCTCCTCCAAGCGGGAATGGGCGTCATGACCTACGACCAGATCACCGAGCGACTGGTTTCCGCGGTCGACGTGATCATGCGAGGCAACTGAGATGGTGCGCTTCGACCCGTACGACTACGACTTCCACGAGGATCCGTACCCGACCTACCAGCGGTTACGCGACGAGGACCCGGTCCACCACGTCGTCGACGACGACATCTGGGTCGTGTCGAGGCACGCCGATGTGCACGCCGTGCTGCGCAACGACGAGTCCTTCTCCAATCGGATGGGCGTTTCGCTCGATGCCAGCGCCTGGAATCCGTTGGCGCACAAGGTCATGTCGTTTCTCGCCCTCGACGGTGCCGAGCAGACGCGCATCCGCAAGCTGGTCTCAGCCGGGTTCACCCCGCGCCGCGTCCGCGAACTGGCTCCCCGCATCCAGGAGTTGGCGGACCAGTACCTCGTGCCCCTGGTGGCCAAGAACGCAGCCGACGGCGAGGCGGACTGGATCGCCGACCTCGCCGGCAAGCTCCCGATGGACGTCATCTCCGAGATGATGGGCGTTCCGGTTGCTGACCGCGATGAAGTCCGCCGACTGGCCGATCTCGTCGTGCATCGCGAAGACGGCGTGCGCGACGTGCCGGTGGCCGGCATGGAGGCGTCCTTCGCGCTGATGGAGTACTACGCGGAGATGGTCAAGCAGCGCCGTCGGCAGGCGACCGATGACTTGACGTCAGCTCTGGTCGAGGCGGAACTCGACGGCGAACGCCTCACCGACGAGGAGATCATGGCGTTCCTCTTCCTCATGGTGGTGGCCGGGAACGAAACCACGACCAAGTTGCTCGGCAACGCTCTGTTTCACATGTCGGCACATCCGGACCAGCGCGCGAAGGTCCTTGCCGAACAGGACGACGCCGAGTCCGCGGTCGTGCCCTGGATCGAGGAGACGCTGCGCTTCGACACCTCCAGCCAGATGATCGCGCGCTACGTCGTGGCCGAGACCGAGGTCGCCGGCGTGACGATCCCGGCCGGCTCGAAGGCGCTCGTGCTTCTCGGCTCCGCCAACCGGGATGAGCGTGTGTTCACCGATCCGACGTCGTTCCGCATCGACCGCGACCGCAACGAACTCAGCCAGATCCTCAGTTTCGGAACCGGCCGGCACTTCTGTCTGGGAGCCAACCTGGCGCGGCTCGAAGCGCGGATCGTGCTCGAAGCGCTGGTGCGGCGCGTCGACGACTTCGACGTCCATGCCGATCGCGCGGTTCGTGTGCACTCCACCAGCGTTCGCGGCTTTGCCGAATTACCCGTCACGTTCTCGCCGAGGCGAGGCTGAGATGGCGAAGTACCAACAGCCTGACCGTAGGCCGGCAGTGGTCGCCGGGGGCTCCTCCGGAATCGGGGCCGAAACCGCGAAGTCCCTGGCGGCGGCGGGATACCCGGTCGCGCTCGGCGCACGACGGGTGGACGAGTGCGAGAAGCTGGCGGCGGCGATCCGGGCCGAGGGCGGAGAGGCCGTCGCCCACCGGTTGGACGTGACGGATGCTGATTCGGTCGCCGAGTTCGCGGCGAAAGCTGGAGCAGATCTCGGTGACGCCGAGATCGTCGTCTGCAATGCGGCACTCGTTGCGCCCGGGACCTTGTTCGAGATCGAGACGGAACGATTCGCGCACGAGCTGGACGTCAATCTGGTGGGTGCCCACCGACTGGTGCGGACCTTCGTGCCCGGCCTCGTGGAGCGGCAACGTGGCGACATCGTCTTCGTGTCGTCCGACGTCGCCATGCGCGCGCGCCCGTTCATGGCCGCCTACAGCGCGAGCAAGTGGGGGGTTGAGGGCATGGTGCAGGCGCTTCAGATGGAGCTCGAAGGCACCGGAGTCCGGGCTTCGATCGTCCGGCCCGGACCGACATGGAGCGGCATGGGCATGGACTGGGACGCCGACGAAGCCGCCTTCGTGCTGAATCAGTGGGTTCGGTTCGGCCTGGCGCGGCATCCGCACTTCCTCAAGGCCGAGGCCATTGCCCACGCGATCACCACGGTTGTCAGCGCCCCGCGCGGCGTGCACATCAGCCCGGTCGACGTGAACCCGGAGGCCCCCATCCAGAGCCCAGTGGAAAGGAAATCCTGAGGTGGAGAAGACGTTGGCCGGCATCCCGGCCGTCTCGATGGTTCTGGACGACCAGGACGCGTCGGTTCCGGAGATCATTCGCGGCACCGGCCACCTGCCCGAGATGCGCATCGACCCGATCGGGCTGTTCCACCGCGTCCGCGCGGAATGTGGAGATGTCGGACAGTTCCGCATCGCCGACAAGAACGTCGTCCTGGTCACTGGTTCGGACGCCAATGAGGCGTTCTTTCGGGCACCCGACGACATCCTCGACCAAGCGGCCGCCTATCCCTTCATGACCCCGATCTTCGGCAAGGGAGTCGTCTTCGACGCATCACCGAAAGAGCGTCAGCAGATGCTCAAGAACCAGGCACTGCGCGGCGACATGATGCGCGGTCATGCGCAGACGATCGAGGCCGAGATTCGCCGGATGGTCGCAGACTGGGGCGATGAAGGTGAGATCGATCTGCTCGACTTCTTCGCCGAATTGACGATCTATACGACGTCGTCCTGCCTGATCGGAAAGCGTTTCCGCGATCAACTCGACGGATCCTTCGCCGCGATCTACCACCAGCTGGAACATGGCACCGACGCCATCGCCTACGTCGACCCGTACGCCGACATCGAGAGCTTCCGGCTCCGTGACGAGGCCCGTGAGCAACTGGTCGCACGGGTGCAAGGCATCATCGATGAACGGGTCACGCGAGGCACGGTTGCGCGCGAGGACCGAGATCTCGTGGATGTCCTCATCAGCATCGACATGGATGCCGACACGATCACCGGGATCTTCATCTCGATGATGTTCGCCGGTCACCACACGTCGTCCGGGACGGCGTCCTGGGCGATGATCGAGCTTCTCCGGCACCCGGACGTCCTGGCCGACGTCGTCGGCGAACTCGACGGACTGTATGCAGATGGATCGGAGGTCTCGTTCCAGGCACTCCGGTCGATCCCGGTCCTCGAGTCGGCCTTGAAGGAGACGCTGCGGTTGCATCCGCCGCTGATCATCCTGATGCGCCTGGTCCAGCAGGACTTCGAGTTGCTCGGCCACACGATTCCGGCCGGTGCGTTGATTGCCGCATCGCCGCGGGTTTCGAACCGGATCGAGGACGACTTCCCGAAGTCCGACGAGTTCGACCCGGGTCGCTACATCGACCCGCGCCAGGAGGACTTGCAGAACCGCTGGACCTGGATCCCGTTCGGCGCCGGAAAGCATCGGTGCGTCGGCAATGCATTCGCGATGATGCAGATGAAGGCGATCTTCTCGGTCATCCTGCGTGACTTCGAGTTCGACGCGGTTCAGCCCTTGGAGTCCTATGGCGACGACTTCAGCAAGATGGTGATCCAACTCGCGCAGCCAGCCAAGGTCCGCTACCGCCGTCGTTCGGTGGGGGCGCGATGAGTTTGCGCGTGATTGCCGACACCGACGTGTGCCAAGGACACCAGCTCTGCCAGGGCGAAGCTCCGACCGTCTTCGGATTCGATCCTGAGGCCGACGTTGTCGTGGTGCTCGATCCGATTCCGGACGAATCGCTGCGTACTGAGGTGTCCTTGGCCGTGCGGTACTGCCCGGCCTTCGCCCTGTCGATGGAAGAGGACTGAGATGGATGCGTTGACACCCCCCTTGACACGGGCGGAGATCGAGGAATTCTGGGATTCCTGGCTCGACATCAACCGCGCAGTCGAGGCAACCGGCGACTGGCGCCCGATGGCCGACTGGTACGCCGAGGACGCGACCTATGGCTGGATGTACGCACCTGATGAGCACTTCATGGCCGTCGGACGCGACCAGATCCGCGACTGGGCTATCGGCATCGAGATGGACGGCTTGGACGGCTGGCACTACGACTATGTCTGCTCGGTCATCGACGAGCAGAAGGCGATGATCGTCGGATTCTGGAAACAGCGCTCCGGCATCCTCGACGAACAGGGCAAGGAGTACGAGATCGTCGGCCTCGGCGGGTCGTGGTTCGGCGTCAAGCGGGTGAGCGAGGGCGCGGACGCCGGTCAGATCAAGATCGACTGGCAACGCGACTGGTTCGACCTGCCGTCGACGGCCCACACCTTCGTGGAGATCATGAGCGCCGGAAAGGCGCCCGACACCCTGCTGAAGCGAATGTCGGTCAGCGGCCACGACGTGCCCGGTCACTATCACCTGAACGACCTCCCCTCGACCGTGTGGCCGCCGCCGGTCGAGCGCGGGGAGCACGTCACGCAACTGCCCGCTCCAAGCGAGAAAGTCACGCCATGAATCACCGGTTTCCGACCAATCCGCCCGCGCAGCAATACGTCCACGGCAAGCTGTCTGGTGCCAGCGACGGGTCGTCGTACGACATCGTCAACCCGGCAACCGGCGCGGTCATCGGTCAGGCGCCGGACAGCACCGCAGACGACGTCAGCGAGGCGATCGGCGCGGCGCGACAGGCGTTCGACCAGACCGATTGGTCGGTGGACGTCGACCTGCGGCTGCGGGTGTTGCGCCAGCTGCACCAGGCGTTGCTCGACAACGCCGACCAGTTGCGTGAGCTCACGATCGCCGAGGTCGGCGCGCCGGCATTCCTGGTCGCAGGTCCGCAGTTCGACACCCCGGTCGAGACGCTGAAATGGACCATCGATCTCGCCGAGTCCTACGCCTGGGAGACCGATCTCGGTATTGGCGTCACCATGGGCATCGAGTCGCGACGGACGATCCGGCGCGAGGCGGTCGGGGTGGTTGCGGCCATCACGCCGTGGAACTTCCCCAATCAAATCAACCTGTCGAAGATCGGCCCTGCCCTCGCGGCCGGCAACACGGTGATTCTCAAGCCCGCGCCGGACACGCCGTGGCTGGGGGCCGAACTGGGCCGACTGTTCGCTGAGTTCACCGACGCCCCGGCGGGTGTCTTCAACGTGGTGACCCCTCGCGACAACGAGGTCGCAGCGCTTCTGACCACGGACCCACGCATCGACCTGGTGTCGTTCACCGGGTCCACGAGCACCGGGCGGGCGATCGCGGCGGCCGCGGCTCCGTCGCTCAAGAAGGTGTTTCTCGAGCTCGGCGGCAAGTCGGCGGCAATCGTCCTCGACGACGCCGATCTGGCTTCGGCGGTGGGCACGACGGCGTTCTCAGTGTGCGTCCACGCCGGTCAGGGCTGTGCGCTCACCACCCGGCTGCTGGTGCCGCGGGACCGTTACGACGAAGCCGTGGAGATCGCGGCCGCCACGATGTCCGCGCTCGGAGCGCACGACCCGGCCGACGGCGGGACGCTCTGCGGTCCGGTCATCTCTGCGGTGCAACGCGACCGGGTCGCCAACTACCTCAAGGTCGCGGAATCCGAGGGCGGACGCTTCGCCGCGGGCGGCAAACTCGCCGAGCAGGACGGCGACCTGGCCGGCGGTTTCTGGATCGAGCCGACCGTCATCGCCGGCCTCGACAATTCCGCCCGGGTGGCGCAGGAGGAGATCTTCGGACCGGTGCTGACGGTCATCGCCCACGACGGCGACGACGACGCTGTCCGCATCGCCAACGATTCGCAGTACGGCCTGTCCGGATCTGTTGAGTCCGGTGACCTGGAGCGGGCCAAATCGGTGGCCCGTCGCATTCGGACGGGCACGATCGGCGTCAATGGTGGCCAGTGGTTCGCCGCAGACGCGCCGTTTGGCGGCTACAAGCAGTCCGGTCTGGGACGCGAGATGGGTCTGGCCGGCTTCGAGGAATACCTCGAGATCAAGACGATTGCCGAACCGGTCTAGGAGAAAAGTGTCTGACATTCAGGGACGGCTACAGGACAAGGTCATCGTCGTCACCGGCGCTGCGCAGGGCATCGGCGAGGCGTACGCGACGGCACTTGCCCGTGA
>AR_comb_assmDRAFT_11439169_pt1 | contig 12503 bp, 17 predicted proteins | sample ArasoioldDNA_FD_10543 | JGI IMG/M metagenome (IMG submission 10543) | reverse complement strand
ACCAGGCGATCCAGGAAATCATACATATTGGTACCACGCAGGGTAACGCGGGCGCCAATCGGCATGTTCTTCCTGAGTTTGAAGTTGGATATATCTTTCTTAGACATGGTCGGGATTGCTTTCTGACCAGCGATGCGGGTCATCTCGTCAACAGCAATATCAACCAGCTTTTTGTCGCTTACTGCACCATTGATACCTTGGTTCAGGCAGATCTTCACCAGGCGGGGTACCTGCATTACACTCTTATAGTTGAATTTCTTCATAAGTGCAGCTACCACTTCTTCGCGGTACTTCGTCTGCAGCCTCGGGATATATGTAGTGTTTGCCATTATTTAATTACCTCCCCTGATTTTTTAGCTATACGAACTAATTTACCGTTTTCACGCTGCCTGTTCACCCTGGTAGGTTTACCAGCCTTAGCATCCCACAACATTACATTGGAAATGGCGATAGGAGCCTCCTGCTTTACGATACCACCTTTGGTATTCTGAGCAGTGGGCTTGGTGTGCTTGGTGATGATATTTACGCCTTCAACCAAAACACGGGCTTTGTCGATGAGCACTTCCAGCACTTTGCGGGGCTTAGTCCTGTCCTTGTCGTCGCCGGCAATCACCACTACCATGTCGCCCTTCTTAATGTTGAACTTAGGCTTGAATCTAGTTTTCATTTTTGTTTATTTATAAACGCCAAGCGAAACCCTCGTTTCGCTTGATAAATATTGACTCGTTTTTGTAAACGGGCTGCAAAGATACGTAAAAAAGGAAAAACTTTATATTTTTTCCTGCTTACAGTACTTCAGGCGCCAGGGAGATAATTTTCATGTATCCCTTATCACGCAGCTCACGGGCAACCGGACCGAAAATACGGGTACCGCGCGGCTCGTCAGAGTTGTTCAGCAATACAACGGCATTATCGTCAAAACGGATGTAAGATCCGTCTTTACGGCGCAGCTTTTTCTTGGTTCTTACGATAACAGCTTTGGTCACCATACCTTTTTTCACGCCACCAGCAGGAATTGCATCCTTCACAGTCACCACGATCTTGTCGCCCACTTTAGCATAGTCCTGGCCGGAGTTGCCCAATACTCTTATACACAGTACCTCTTTGGCACCGCTGTTATCAGCTACATTCAGCCTTGATTCTTGTTGTATCATCTTAGTAAGTTTTGCTATTTGTTTAGTCAGCGGCTACACCCGGGAACGCCGGCGTGCAGCTTGAAACAATCATTAAATTATTTTACTTTTTCGATAATCTCTACCAATCTCCAGCACTTGTTCTTGCTCAGCGGACGGGATTCCATGATCCTAACAGTGTCGCCGATGCTGCACTCGTTCTTCTCGTCGTGTGCCATGAACTTGGTAGTTTTCTTAACGAATTTACCATAGATCGGGTGCTTCACTTTACGCTCCACGCTTACAGTGATGGTTTTATCCATTTTATTGCTGGATACCACACCAGTCCTGGTCTTTCTTAAATTTCTTACTTCGGTCATTGTTGAAAGTATTTTTCCCTTCAAACTCCTCCATTGCTGCGGAAGAGTTAATTAATATTTATGATCTGACGGGCGCTGGATTGAATTACCGGTGCCCGTTTGGATTTAAAAGCCCAACTCTCTTTTATGCAGTTCAGTTTTCATCCTTGCGATCTCCCTTCTCAGTGAGCGGATGCTCATTGGATTCTCGATCGGCGTGATGGCATGACTAAACGTGATCTTCTTCAAGCGCAGTTGCTCTTCAGAGATCTTGTCTTTCAGATCCTGCTCGCTCAGGCCCTTCAGATCCAGCTTTACTTTTGCCATTTGTTTAAGTTTTGTTTTATTTATTACTTGTAACTAGAAGGCGGTTCACACTTACGCAACATAATCGTGGCGTACTACAAATTTTACCTTGATAGGCAGTTTCTGCGCAGCCAGTTCCATGGCCTCTTTAGCTACCTGCAAGGGAACTCCGTCTGCTTCGAACAGGATACGGCCGGGTTTTACCACAGCTGCCCAGTGATCGGGAGCACCTTTACCCTTACCCATCCTCACTTCCAGTGGTTTAGCGGTGATAGGCTTGTCAGGGAAAATACGGATCCACACGTTACCTTCACGTTTCATATGCCTTGTCAGGGCCACACGGGCAGCTTCGATCTGCCTGTCGGTGATCCATTTCGGCTCTAATGCTTTAAGTCCGAACGTACCAAAGGAAAGGGCAGCACCACGCTTAGCGTTACCTTTGATGCGGCCTTTATGCATTTTCCTGTGTTTCGTTCTCTTGGGCTGTAACATTGTTATATGTTATTAATTGTTAATCGATATTGTTAATTGCCTATCTGCGACCACCCCTGTCGCCGCCACCTCTTCTATCACCACCACCGCGGTTATCTCTTCTTTCACCACCACGATGATCGCCACCGCCTCTTTCAGGACGGCCACCACCACCACCGGTACGGCCTTCATTCTCTTTGCCGCTCAGCGTGTTCGGGTTCAGATCGCGTTTGCCCAGCACTTCACCTTTACAGATCCATACCTTGATACCAATTTTACCGTATACGGTCATGGCGAACAAGGATGCATAATCGATATCCATACGGAAAGTATGCAGTGGCGTACGGCCTTGTTTCATTTCTTCTGAACGGGCTATTTCCGCACCACCCAGACGACCACTCAGTTTCACCTTGATACCTTCAGCACCCATTCTCAATGCGGTAGCAATAGCCATCTTGGTAGCGCGCTTATAGTTGATGCGGCTTTCAATCTGTTTGGCAATTGTTTCAGCAACGATATTCGCATCCACTTCCGGACGGCGGATCTCCAGAATGTTGATCTGTACATCCTCCTTGCCGGTCAGTTTCTTCAGCTCTTCTTTAATGCGGTCTACCTCGTTACCACCTTTACCTATAATGATACCAGGTTTGGAAGTATGGATGGTAATGATCAGCTTACCCAGTGTTCTTTCGATCACTACGCGTGAAATGCCGCCTTTGTTGATACGGGCATTCAGGTAAGTCCTGATCTTGTTATCTTCGATCAGTTTGGTAGCATAGTCTTTTTTGCTACCATACCAATTAGAGTCCCATCCTCTGATGATACCTAACCTGTTACCAATAGGATTTGTTTTCTGACCCATGTTCCTGGTTTATTTATCTATTAGTTGAATAGTTTTTAGTTCTTTGCTACCTCGTTACGGCTGTCCACAACAATAGTAACGTGGTTACTTCTTTTGCGCACGCGGTAACCTCTGCCTTGCGGAGCAGGACGCATTCTTTTCAGGATGCGGCCACCATCTACGAAAATAGTCTTCACAAACAGGTTAGCATCTTCTACCCGTTGACCCTCGTTCTTCACTTTCCAGTTGGCGATAGCAGATACCAACAGCTTCTCCAGTGGAACGCTGGGATGTTTGGGATGGAATTTCAAAATATTCAAAGCCTTCTCCGCATCCAGACCACGGATCAGGTCTGCCAGCAACCTCATTTTGCGGGTTGATGTCGGATTATTACTCAGCTTAGCTACTGCTTCCATTTTTAAATATTTGATATTTGATGTTTGATGCCTGAAGTAAGAAGTATCCCTACTTCAGACATCAAGCTATATTAGTTACATTTTCTTGTTAGCGTGTCCTTTAAAGTTGCGGGTAGGAGCAAATTCACCCAGCTTATGGCCTACCATAAACTCTGTAACATATACAGGGATGAACTTGTTACCGTTGTGTACCGCAAATGTATGGCCCACAAAGTCAGGAGTGATGGTAGAACGGCGGCTCCATGTTTTGATCACGGTACGCTTGGCGCCTTCATTCATCTTCTCAACTTTCTGCTCTAATTTGAAGTCCACATAAGGACCTTTTTTAATGGAACGACCCATGTTTGTTTATTTAAAATCCTGATTCCGATTATAATTTCTTGCCGTTTTTCCTGGTAACGATCAGCTTATCAGAGCTCTTATGCGGCTTCCTGGTTTTCAGGCCTTTCGCATATTTGCCTGTTCTGGACCTCGGGTGACCACCTGACGCTTTACCTTCACCACCACCCATCGGGTGATCTACAGGGTTCATGGCCACACCACGGTTGCGGGGGCGGATGCCTCTCCAGCGGTTAGCACCTGCTTTACCGATAGATTGCAGACCGTGATCGGAGTTGGAAACAGTACCTACGGTTGCCATGCAAGAGATCAACACTTTACGCAGCTCGCCGGAAGGCATTTTCAGAGAAGCATATTTCTCTTCTTTAGCGTTCAGCTGGGCATATGTACCTGCGCTGCGGGCAATAGCGCCACCTTTACCAGGCTGCAGCTCAATGTTGTGAACCACAGTACCCAAGGGCATATTTTTCAGCAACAGGGCGTTACCTACTTCAGGAGCTACTTCAGCGCCGCTTATTACGGTAGCGCCTACCTGCAGTCCCTGGGGAGCCAGGATGTAACGTTTTTCGCCGTCTGCATAGTTCAGCAATGCGATGAATGCGCTACGGTTAGGATCGTATTCGATGGTTTTAACAGTAGCGGGTATGTTCTTTTTATCGCGTTTGAAATCTATGATACGGTAGTGCTTTTTGTGGCCGCCACCAATGTACCTCATAGACCTTCTACCCTGCGCGTTACGGCCGCCGGTTCTCTTGGCAGGCGCCAGCAGGCTCTTTTCAGGGGTATCCGAAGTCAGTTCGGCAAATGCATTGCCTATTTTCCAACGGGTACCGGCTGTGATCGGTTTGTACTTCTTCAGTGCCATTGTCTAGTTTCTTATTGCTAGTTATTATTTATAAAGTGATCTGTATATACAACCATTGTCCCGGGTGTTATGCCGGGAACAGGGCACTATATGTTAGCATACAGATCTATAGATTCTCCGTCTGCCAGTGTAACGATCGCCTTTTTGAAGGAAGGCTTCTTGCCGGCGATGAAACCTGCTTTAGTAAAGCGGAATTTGCTCTTACCGGGCATTACCGCAGTATTCACTCCTGCTACGGACACACCGTAAAAATCTTCCACTGCTTTTTTGATCTCCAGCTTGTTGGCTTTTTTGTCAACAATGAAGTAGTAGCGGTTGAATTTATCAGTGGCCTTGTTCACCTTTTCTGTTACCACCGGTTTGATCAAAACATCTGAAAGTTTCATTTTATATCGCTTTTAGCTGCACAGCGTTAGCTGCTCGCTGTTGTTATTTATTTGGTTTACGCTTCTACTTCTGCCGGTTCTTCGGTGAAGATCTTTGCTGCGCTCTCAGTGAACACCAGGTAATTGCTGTTCATGATATCATAGGTGTTGATATCAGCCAGTACTACACCGTCCACGCTGGGGATGTTCCTTAAAGACAGGTACACATTATCGTTGTACTCAGGCAGCACCACCAGGGTTTTCTTGCCACCAACGTTAATGCTCAGCTTATTCAGGATACCTACCAGCTGTTTGGTCTTGGGAGCGTCGATGTTAATGTCTTCCAGCACGATGATGCTGTTCTCTTTAGCTTTCACAGACAGGGCAGAGATCTTAGCCAGATCCTTCACTTTCCTGTTCAGCTTGAAGTCATAACCATGAGGCTTGGGACCGAAGATGGTACCACCACCTTTATATAACGGGTTACGGATGTTACCTTTACGGGAACCACCGGTACCTTTTTGTTTGTGCAGTTTACGGGAAGCACCTTTCACTTCTGCTCTGGTCTTTACCTTGTGCGTACCCTGACGTTGAGCGGCCAGGTATTGTTTTACAGCCAGGTAAATAACATGGTTGTTAGGTTCCACGCCAAAGATCTCTTCAGGAAGTTCAATAGTTCTTCCGGTTTTCTTACCTTCTATATTTAAAATATCGAGTTGCATATTACTTCTGGATTAAAACGATTGAACCAATGTGGCCGGGAACGGATCCACTTACCAGGATATAATTCTTATCAGGGAATATCTTCAGAATTTTCAGGCCTTTCACTTTCACCTGTTCGTTGCCGGTTTGGCCCGCCATACGCATACCTTTGAAAACGCGGGAAGGATAAGATGAACCACCAACGGAACCAGGAGCCCTGCTTCTGTCGTGCTGGCCGTGGGTAGCTTCACCCACACCGCTAAAACCGTGGCGTTTAACAACACCCTGGAAGCCTTTACCTTTGGAAGTGCCTACAACGTCCACCTTTTCACCTTCTGCAAAGATCTCGCAGGTGATGGTTTCACCGAGGGCTTTCTGTACATCTGGGTTACGGAGTTCTTTTACAATACGTTTGGGAGAGGTGCTTGCTTTCGCGAAGTGATTTATTTCTGCTTTGGTAGCGTGCTTTTCTTTTTTGTCGCCATATGCTACCTGGATAGCGGTATACCCGTCTGTCTCCTGTGACTTAACCTGGGTAACCACGCAAGGACCGGCTTCGATAATGGTGCAGGCTGTCTGCTTACCATTGGACTCGAAGATACTGGTCATGCCAATCTTTTTACCAATAATACCTTTCATGTTATATAGTTTTACCCAGCGCCTGGGGGTGTTCGTGCTTTCCCCAGGATGGGCGGTTTAAATACTTTATTGGGCGGCCACCCGGAAGGCGTGACCTGATATTTTTTATTAATATTATTGCATTGTCAACTAGCTGGCTATCAGCGCCTAAGCACTGTAACCATCGCAATACAACCGTATGTCTTTTCAAAACCAGGCCGGCCTTTTGCCTTGCTGGTTTATATCTCTTCAAAGGCCGTCCTACGCCTTGATCTCTACTTCAACACCGGAAGGCAGATCCAGCTTACTCAGGGCATCTACTGTCCTGGAGGAAGATGTGTAAATATCCAGCAAACGCTTGTGCGTGCACAGCTGGAATTGCTCTCTAGCCTTCTTGTTAACGTGCGGAGAACGCAGTACCGTAAAGATCTTCTTTTCAGTAGGCAACGGAATAGGACCAGTTACCACGGCACCCGTATTACGCACGGTTTTTACGATCTTCTCAGCAGATTTATCTACCAGATTGTGATCGTAGGACTTCAGCTTGATTCTAATTCTCTGAGACATATGCAATGAACTTCTTCTTTTTTACCCTTTACAATTTGGGAGGGCAAAGGTAACCCGTTTTTTAACAAATGACAAATTATTTTGCAAAAAATCGATGATAAAAATAGGGCCCCATCCTAATACCAGCCTGGCTGGACTAAAATGGGACCCTGCAAAAATACCGTAATTGCTTCGAAATGAAGGCGGCGGACCAGATTAAGCCCCGCCCAGCAATGATTGGAGCAAATCCAAAATAAATTTAATTAGTGCACTGAGTAAATCCATAAAAGGGTTTCATTCATTAATGCCTACTCTCTTCGCTGGTTTTCGGCAATCCCAGGAAAGTCTCTGCATACCCTGCCTTACAGGGAGTTCAGTAAACCGGTCAGCAGATCCATAAGGGCTTTGATCAGGTCAACAAGAAAATTTACCATAAGCATGATCAATTGGAAATTCACGCCTACTCTATCCTTTGGTTTTCGGCAATCCCAAATGCAGCGCTGGAAACTGCATAGTGTAAATTAAACGCTATTCCCCAGGAATTACCATTCATTTCCGTTCATTCTCAATGGGTTTTATCATCCTGTTCAGTATTACTGGTTCAAGTAAGCACAACGGGAGAAGTATAAATAGCATAAGCCCCTGCCCGTCTTGCAAATAAGACGAAACAGAGGCTTATACCCATTGTGTATGACCAACTTAACTATTTACGCTCTTCCCGGATGATCTCCCGGGCCTTCGCCGTTGGCAGGTATACCTGGAAACCGATCCCAAGGTTCAAACGGTTGGAGGTGGTAGCGCTGCCAAAACCAACCGTCAGTTCATATTTCAGCAAAGCTTCCAGCGCCACATTCGGCGTGATAAAATAGGCTAAACCGGGCCCAAAGCCAATATCCAGGCCGTTATTATTCACGCCCGTTTTGGAATAGTTATTCCCCCCAAAACCGGCGGTGGCCTCCAGGAAAAACCGGCTCCGCTGGGAGAATTCCATCTGCCGCACGCGCTTATCCTCAATAAAATACCTGCCCAGTGCACCAATGCCGTAAGTGGTATTAGTACCCTGATCCTTGGCAGTAGCCAGACTAAAGCGGCCGTATCCCCCCAATGCCAGGTTATCCCTGAAGAAATACGCTATTTTGGGGGTTAGGTCCATGGTGAAAGCGGTACCACCACCTCCTCCCAGGAAATTGAGGTTAAAATTCGAAATGTCCCCGCCTACCATCAGGTTTCCTTTTTGGGTCTGCGCCAGGGCTGCAGTACTGAATAATAAGAAGGCTACAAAGGCCAGGGTTACATGTTTCAATCTGTTCATGTCCGGAGTTTTGGTTAAGAAATACTTGCCATCAAAAAATATGAGTTAACACAGTACATAGAACCGTCAACAAATTATACGCCAACACTTTCCCGGTATTTTATTTCGTTATATAACAGCCGACACTTAAAACTTGTTTTATGCAAAGACCTTTATTCTTGCTGGCATGCCTGCTCGCCCTCTACACCACCGGCATGTCCTGCAAAAAAGACTCAAAACCCTCCAGTGGTGATGAAGACTGGCCAGCAGACAGCGTGAGAGTAGTGGCAGCCCAATTGAGCTTTCCCTGGGAGATCATCTGGGGGCCCGACAATCATATCTGGATGACCGAACGGGGCGGGCGTATCAGCCGTATCGAGCCTAAAAGTGGCGATGTACAGGAACTGCTGACCATCAGCGAAGTACAGAGCAATGGAGAAGGCGGCCTCCTGGGCATGGCCCTCCATCCCTCTTTTCCGCAACAACCCTACGTTTACCTTGTGTACAATTATGACCGAAACGGGGATTACCGGGAAAAGGTGGTGCGCTACACTTATGGGAACAACACGCTTTCCAGCCCGCAGGTATTGCTGGATAACATCAACGCAGCCAGTATTCACAATGGCTCCCGGCTGCTGATCAGTCCAGACAACAAACTATGGATCACCACCGGCGATGCATCCAATTCCCAGGATGCCCAGAATACCGGTATTCCAAACGGGAAAGTGCTGCGCATCAACCTGGATGGCAGCATTCCTGCAGACAACCCCTTCCCCAATAACCCGGTATGGAGCTATGGTCACCGGAACCCTCAGGGCCTGGTAATGGTGAATGATAAAATGTACACTTCAGAGCACGGACCCAATATTGAAGATGAGGTGAACATCATAGAAAAACAACGCAATTACGGATGGCCTGAAGTGAACGGGCCCTGCGACGAAGGAGGGGAAAACACCTTTTGCTCCCAGCACAATGTGAAAACACCGATCTGGTCTTCAGGCAACAGTACCGTGGCCACCTCCGGTATGGACTATTACAATAACGGCCGCATCCCACAATGGTCCAATTCCCTGCTGCTGACCACCCTTAAATCACAACGCCTGTACCAGCTGCAGCTCTCGTCTGACGGGCAAAGGGTTGCCAGCACACGGACCTGGTTCAACAATGCCTTTGGCCGCTTAAGAGATGTTTGCATTTCCCCGGCCGGAAGGGTATATCTCTGCACCAGCAACGGGAATAACGACAAGGTGATCGAGATCAGCGCTTTGGAGTAAACGAAATTGACATAAAAGAAAAGGGCGCGGATGATCTCCACGCCCTTTTTATTTTCTTTCTTACTGTTTACTTATCAGTCAGCATTCACTTTACCCTTTACCTTAGCCATCACTTCAGCAGCAATGTTGTTAGGAGCAGGTGAATAGTGAGAGAACTCCATGATGGAAGTTGCACGGCCAGAAGACAGTGAACGCAGCTGGGTTACATAACCGAACATTTCGCTCAGGGGCACTTTGGCTTTAATAACCTGTGCACCAGCCCTTGACTCCATACCTTCCAGCATACCGCGACGACGGTTCAGGTCACCGGTAACGTCACCCATGTACTGATCAGGAGTGGTTACTTCCACCTTCATGATGGGCTCCAGCAGTACGGGTTTACATTTACGGCCGGCTTCACGGAAAGCAGACTTGGCGCAAAGCTCGAATGACATAGCGTCAGAGTCCACTGCGTGGAATGAACCATCAAACAGGCGGATCTTCAGGTTATCCAGCGGGTAGTTAGCCAATACACCACTGCCCATGGATGCTTCGAAACCTTTCATTACCGCAGGGATGAACTCCTTCGGAATAGAACCACCAAAGATATCGTTGATGAACTGGAAGCTCTTGCCATCGTTCTCTTTCAGCCATTCTGCATCAGCAGGGCCGATCTCAACCTGGATGTCAGCGAACTTACCACGACCACCGGTTTGTTTCTTGTACACTTCGCGGTGCTCGATAGTAGCAGTAAATGCTTCTTTGTAAGCCACCTGAGGCGCACCCTGGTTTACTTCTACCTTGAACTCGCGTTTCATACGGTCAACGATGATCTCCAGGTGCAGCTCACCCATACCACTGAGGATGGTCTGACCGGTATCTTCGTCAGTTTTTGCCTTCAGGGTAGGATCTTCTTCTACCAGTTTGGCAATCGCCATACCCATCTTGTCCACGTCTGCCTGAGTTTTAGGCTCGATGGCGATGTGGATCACCGGCTCGGGGAAGGTCATAGATTCGAGTACGATCGGATGATCTTCAGAGCAGAGGGTATCCCCCGTTTTGATATCTTTAAAACCAACAGCAGCACCGATATCACCAGCTTCGATGAAGTCGATCGGGTTCTGCTTGTTAGCGTGCATCTGCATGATACGGCTGATACGCTCGTTCTTACCGGTACGGGTATTCAGTACATAAGAACCAGCATCCAGACGGCCGGAATAAGCCCGGAAGAACGCCAGACGGCCTACGAACGGATCGGTTGCGATCTTGAACGCCAGCGCTGCAAAAGGTTCTTTTGCATCGGGTTTACGTTCGATCTCTTCTCCGTTGTCGGGGTCGGTACCTTTTACTGCTTCGATATCTACCGGAGAAGGCAGGTAACGGCAAACAGCATCCAGCATTTTCTGTACGCCCTTGTTTTTGAAGGAAGAACCGCACAGCATCGGGATGATAGCGATATCGATGGTAGCTTTACGGATAGCTTCGTGAATTTCACCTTCAGAGATGGAATTCGGATCTTCGAAGAATTTCTCCATCAGCTTGTCGTCGTATTCAGCAACAGCCTCAACCAGTTTAGCCCTCCATTCTTCTGCCTCGTCCTTCATGTCTGCAGGGATGTCGATCTCCTGGTAAGTAGCGCCTTTACCTTCTTCGTCCCAGATGATACCTTTCATGGTGATCAGGTCAACCACGCCTTTGAAGGAATCTTCAGCGCCGATAGGCAGCATCAGGGGCACAGGGTTAGCACCCAGCATTTCCTTTACCTGTTTTACCACGTTCAGGAAGTCTGCACCGGAGCGGTCCATTTTGTTTACGAAACCGATACGGGGTACACGGTAGCGGTTAGCCTGGCGCCAAACAGTCTCAGACTGGGGCTCTACACCGGATACGGCGCAGAACAGGGCTACCAGACCGTCCAGTACACGCAGTGAACGCTCCACCTCTACGGTAAAGTCCACGTGACCCGGGGTGTCGATGATATTGAATTTATATTGCTTAGTATCGGGCTGGTTTTTACCTTGCAGGGTAGGGAAATTCCAGAAACAGGTGGTAGCAGCAGATGTGATGGTAATACCTCTCTCCTGCTCTTGTGCCATCCAGTCCATGGTGGCAGCACCTTCATGCACCTCCCCTATCTTGTGGGTTTTACCTGTATAGTACAGGATACGCTCAGTGGTAGTCGTCTTACCGGCATCGATGTGCGCCGCGATACCAAAGTTCCTTTGAAATCTTAAGTCTGCCATAAAATATAAATGACTGTATAATTAAATGCAATTTGGGGGGCAAAGGTAATCCTTTTTTGGTAATAAATAAAACTACTCCATATTGCCAAAATGTTATTTCCCTTTTAACAAATATGAGGCGTTTACGGATTAATAAATTGAGTCATAAGTAATAATGTCAAAACCAAATATGGTATTCATACGACCAACTACAACCCTATTTTAGCCAAACAGGAAGTACCGGTTGACCACCTCCTGTAATTGAACAATTTTTGTTCCGTGTTTCCCCTGGTTCTGTAGAGCATGAAACGTATACCTATTTAGTTTATAACCTCCAAACCACTACTGAATGATCAAACTGAACACATCGCCTATGTAATGCTATTTGTTTAAGGGCAGCCATCCGGCTCCCCCTGGCATCCACTGCAATATTTTTTATGGTACACCTAATGCCCAAGGCCATAAGGCGCTTTGAGGGCATAGCCTTGTTTTTGTCCAAACCAAACTACTTCATAAAACATAACTCCATGAAATTGATCTACTTATTATGCACTATCACCTTCATGAGCCTGTTATGGTCACTCCCCGCCAACGCCCAGCTTACTCTGAAAAGACAGGTAACGGCCAGTACCGGGGGCAGCGGTCTGATAGGCAACATCCTGATCCAGTATACCGTAGGCGAGCCCGCCGTCGGTACACTGTTAACAGGCAATATCATGCTGACCGAGGGCTTCCAGCAGCCTGAACTGCCTGCATTACCCCCAGGCGAAGACGCCATCAAGAATTACATACTGTAC
>AR_comb_assmDRAFT_10237829_pt1 | contig 12504 bp, 12 predicted proteins | sample ArasoioldDNA_FD_10543 | JGI IMG/M metagenome (IMG submission 10543) | reverse complement strand
CTGATCGGCACGCCCTGGCAAATCATGCTGGTAAACTGCAAAAGAATGCCCGCAGTAAAGGCGTAGGCGTGAACTTCGGCGAAGGTGCCCAAGCCTTCCGCGCCAAGCTCGCGCGACCAGCTCCGCGTTCCATGGATACCAAGCGTTGCGCCGCATCTCTCCGCCGCCGCGTACACCGGATCGTAAAAAGAATCGCCGAGCGCCACAGGCAAACCGACGGGCAGAATCTCGAAGCCTATCAGGCCACGCTCTTTGACGGCGCGCTCCAATTCTTCGGCCGCGGCCTGCGGTGAGCGCATCGGCAAAACTCCGACACATTTCACACGAGTAGAGACCGCGTTGTAGTCAGTGGCGAAGTGATCATTGCACGCTTGCGCTACCGCGATTTGAAATTTGAGCTCCTGAAGACGTACGACGCTCCCGGAGCCGGTAGGGAAACAAACCGCGGTCTCGATGTTATGTTCATCGAGGATCTCTTGCCATCGCGAAACCTGCTCGCGTGAGGAAAGCTTGCTCCATGTGCGCTCGGTCACAAAATGATCGAACATATAATTGTCCCACGGCTGATCGCCGGGCCGAAGCGCCGTCGAGCGCTGGTTCCAGGGCGCCTTCAAGTATTTGCGAATTTCGCTTTCTTTCTCGATCACGTGTCCGTCGGCATCGATCGCCGTGAGCTGGCTCATAAGATTTATCCCTCCATTTTGCCCGCGCTATGAAAACTTTTCCGGCTTACTCGCGATAGCGTGTCTGAAGCTGAGTGAAAAAACCACTCTCTTCGAGCTTGCGCATAAGAGTAACGTCGACGAGATTCGCGGCGTTCAGGTCCACCAATCGAGGATTTTGCATCGCTAGCAGCCGCTGCATGTTTTTGAGCCCTTCGATGGACGGGAACGGCCGCGGATCGAATTCTTTGATCGCGTCCGCATGACCTTCTTCTGCCACTGCAACATCGGTCAGCTTGAGTCGAGACATGATCGTCTTGATCGATTGCGCTTTGCCGCCAGGCGACATCATGTAATGCTCGCCCTCGATCAGCGCCTTCATGATATTCTCGAGGACCTCGGAATTTTTTTGCAGATAGCTTCTTCGCGTGACGATTCCAGTCGCCGCCATTGCCGGAGTTACTTCGTTCAGAACCGAAAACCCCTTTTGCTTTAGCCCCGGAATATAGGTGCGCGTCGTCAATACCGCCGCGTCGACGACTTGCGATTCCAGCGCCCGGGCGATGACGGTCTGATCGCCGATGACGAGCAAGCGAATATTGTCGCGAGCCGTATCCAGGCCGAGCTGATCCAGAGTCAGGATGACATACATCCAAAGTGTTCCGCCGATGCTTTGCACGCCAATTCGTTTACCAGCCAGATCCTGCGCTTTTTTGATATCCGGCCGAACCACTAAATAACCTCTCCCGCGACTGACAAATCCGGCAACGAGTCTTAGCTCCACGCCGGCAGCCGCGGCACCGAGCACGGTCGTTCCGCCGGTATAACCGATATCGATATCGCCAGCCGCCAGCCCCGCAGCCAGCATTTGATTGTTGCGCACCAACACGATTTGCGCCACGAGGTTATATTTTCCGAAGAAGTCGAGGTCCTGGGCGAGCCAGAGCGGCGCCACCCTGGGGGTTGGACTCGGATATGCGATCACCACCCGATTTAACGGAGTAGCGGATCGGGCCGATCGACTTGGGAGGAGAACCGCGACCAGGATCGACAACGTCGCGCAGCCGAGGCAAATCGAGAAGGAACGATTTGCGTGAGTGGAAAAGTGTGTCATCGGCTAACTCTTTCCAACTTGCCCGCGATCAATGACCCGCTCGAATGCATATCAATCCTTCGCGACAAAATAAATAATTATTTTCCGAGTTCGAGTATGCTAAGACGGCGAGGTCGTATCACTGCGCCGGGTTGGACAGGACGGATCTAGATTGCGCCGTATACAGCACGAATGGGTGATAGTAGAATCTTCACAACATTTTTCTTGATCTGCAGATTGCTAGTTTTCGCTCCGCTGCTTGGTTGCGTCGCTACGCAAGCAACACGCGAAATCCAGGAAGGCAGACGCGCGCTCCTTGGCGGTAACGCAGAAGCTGCCGTTCAACACTTCGAAAAAGCCACCGGGCTCGATAGCCCAAACCACGGCTCACGCCTGCACGAAAGCGCCTGGACCTATCTCGGACGCGCCTACTATGATGCCCGAAGTTATTTATCGGCTCGCCAGGCTCTCGATCGCGCTGTCGCCCAGAACCAAGATGACGATGTCGCGCGGGTATACCTCGGCCTCGTCGGCGTGCGCGATCGACCGAACGAAGCCGACCGTAAACAGCTTCACGCCGGACTGGAAGGGGTTTACGATCGCATCGACTACATTAAGCGTTTCACGTTCGCGGGCGAGTTTTGGGATCCATCAAACCAGTTGACCGCCGAGCTGCTCGATTTGATCAAGGCGGTATCAGCGCCGCAGGTCAACTGGAATAACGTTATTCCCCGAGTTGAGGAACTCATGCTGAAAATCGAATACGAAGTTGACCAGGCGCAGCGCGACGAAGCGACCCGTTATCGCGGCGGCTCAGATGGCGGAGATATGTGAGCTGTCCGAGGTTTTGCCTCCGGCAAATTAAATGGTCTTGCCGCCCCCGTGATCGCCGCAACCATTACAACGCGGTCGGCTCCACGACTGCGGAAAATGCGGAATTGGATCTGCATCATTGAGCTACACGCTGCGGCTTTATGATACCCCTCGTTCTGACCAGTGTGAGTCTTGTTTTTGGTTTAATCGCACCGGCAGGCCGAATCAGTCGTTCGCCAGCGCGCGCTTTAGATCCAAAAATTTTGCAAGCAACCGTTGGTGCGGCCTTGCCTGGCCTTCGCATCATTGACCGCGTAGGAATGTCTTTGTATTGTCATTCTCGGTTATACCTCGCCGAGAACTAGCACCGCTCGCCTCGCTGTGTAGGACGGACTATCACAGGGGACCTCAATGAAAATCCTGCTCCTCTCGATGCCCGACTCCTTCGAGCATACACCGACCATTAGCATCCGCATGCCAAACGGCGCTCTCACTTCGCTCGCCGGCAACGTTGATCCACATCACCGAATCGCCGTTGCGGACCTCGTTCTGGTCCAGAACCGCGTCCGCGCCAGTCTAGAGCATCTTCTGGACGAAATTCAGCCGGAAGTGGTGGGGCTCTCGGTCATGACCTTCCAACGGAAGACCTGTCGCAAGATTATCGAGCTTTTACGTTCGCGCCAACCAGCCATTCAAATTGTCGTTGGCGGATACGATCCGAGCATGGCTCCGGAAGCCTATACTTGCCGCGACGTCGACTTCATCGTACGTGGCGAGGGAGAGATCACTTTTCGTGATCTTCTGCGGTCGATGGAAACCGATCATCGCTACGAAAACATTTTAGGTTTGTCCTACCAGAATGCGAATCGGTTTCGGCATAATCCGGATCGGCCCGTCACTGGGCTTGCCGGCTGTGAAATCAAGCTGCCCAACCGTAACGCACGCGTTCTGAGCGGCTACACCATGCTTGGCCGACAGATCGACGTGGTCGAGACCTCCCGTGGTTGTACGTTCGATTGCAGTTTCTGTTCGATTATCGCCATGCGCGGTCGCCAATTCCACACTTTTTCCCTCGACCGTGTGCTCGCGGACATACGCGACGCCCGAGCCCACGGCGCCCGAGCGATCTTCCTTGTCGATGACAACATCACTCTCAACGTGTCACGCTTCGAAGCGATTTGCCGGGCGATCATAGAGGCCCGGCTCAACGATTTGGACTATGTCGTCCAGGCGATGACTTCGGCCATTGCAAATCACGCGGAGACCCTCGTGCCATTGATGCGCAAGGCAGGTTTTCGCTACGTTTTTCTCGGCATCGAGAACATCCTGGAAGAAGATCTAAAGTTTCTGCGCGCCGGGTCCAAAAACGCGCGGCGAGAAAATGGCCACACGGCGGGCAACGCCGCGGTCCAGGCCATCGATGCCCTTCATCGACATAAAATGTACGTTGCCGGCGGTCTTATCGTCGGCAACCCGGAAGACACTCGCAAGTCGATAGAAGCCAATCTGGATTTTGCGCGCCGCTATGTCGATTGGCCTTATATTCAGCATCCCACTCCCTATCCTCGCACACCGATGACAAAAGATTTTTATGAACGCGATCTGATCATCAACGAGAACTCTGAAGAGTACGACGGCACCACCGCGGTGGTCAGGACCGCTCACCTGACGGCGCGTGAAGTTGAGTTTCTACGGTGGCGGGCGGAGCGATGGATGAAGCTTCGTCACATGCCGGCGGTTTTATTGCACAGCCCTTGGTTCACACTGCGCAACGGGCCAAAGATGTTTGGCCATGTCTTTCGCGGCACCACCATCAAATCTTTGCTTGGCCTCGAAGATGAAAAAAGAGTCTTCGCGCGCTACTGCGCGATCCGCAAGGCTGAGCGGGCATATATCTAACACGACGCACGCGGTCTTAAAATATAATTTCACATAAGCAAAATGGCATCAGTTCGGTAGGACTCAATCACGCAAGAATTCTTGTGCGCGGAACACGATAAAAATCACATAAATCGTATGTACAGGCTCCTCGTCGAGCCGAACCTGGTCTGACCCTGCTGCGAGGCATACGGTAATTTCGAGCGCGCTCTCTCGGCTTACTTGAGTCGGTCCACAGAGCAAAGCGCTGAAGGCCGCTGCTCTACGCGAACGTATGCGCAGCGCTATCACTGAAAAAAGAGTCTCTAGATTTTTTTGGGCCGATAAAACTCAATCGCGTTCTGGTACAAGACTTTGGTCGCTTTTTCTTCTCCTAGTGTCTCCAGAACCAGCGTGTAATCATCATCCTCGTAAGGTCTCGGCGCACGAGTCGAAGGTAAGTCTGTGCCGAACATGAGCGCGCGCGGATTGGCCGAATACAGGTCGATAAGAGCCTGACGCACGTCGAAATCGACACGGCCGAATCCCGTGGCCTTGACCCGCACACCCCGCTCCGCAAGCTTGAGCAACGTCGGAAAGCCCGCTTTGGAAAGACCAAGATGATCGATGCTGACCGAGGGGAGCGAGACCAATGTCTCGAATAAGTTGCTTAGCTCGGCGGAATCGACATACAGCTCTGTGTGCCAGCTGACCAGCTCGTGTACGCGCCGCGCGAAGTTCTCCAGGTGACGAACATCCTCCGAACCGCCGCGCTTGACGTTGAAACGAACGGCGCGAACGCCAGCGCTGTCGAGTTCTTGCAGTTCCTGGTCCGACACGCTTTGCGGCACCTGAGTGACGCCGACGAAAGCTGCACCGAGCAATTTTAACGTGTGAAACAAGTAGGATTGGTCGAAGGCCTGAAATGAGCCGGAAACCACCGCACCACCGCAAAGCTCCACCGCTTTGAGCCGCTCCAGATAATCCTCGGCCGTAAACGAATCCGGCATGAAGCCCTGATTGGGGATAACGGGAAATTTTTTATCGATGATATGAAAATGGCAATCAAAATATTTTTGCTTCATGTAGATTTCTCCTCTTCAGTTTTCGCCGCGTATTCATCTTTGCGTCATCCATATCTGCTGACGAATATTTCAGCTTGGAGAGCTCTCGAACTAAGCGAGCCTATAGTACGCATTTTAAGTTGAATCTAGACTCGCAAGAGGGTTAATGGCCGAGATTCCTGCACCAGCGGTTCGACGCTCCCTTATTAACTATCGTTTCATCGATGCTCGGTCTATACTCGTTTCCGTGAAACACCTCATTGATGCCGAAGGAAAACGGCTGCCGGTCAAGTTGGATGCGACTTCCAACGGTGAGTTCGTACCGGTCCCACTATCGCCAACAAACCAGGCGGCTAATCGGTGCGCCCATGAGGCGGCGACAAAGAACGCGCAACGCTTGGGCCTGAGTCGCCGCGACTTTCTGATTTCCGCGTCCGGTGTTGCGACTACGTTACTTGCGTTCAATTCAGTCAATGCGATGGCAGGCAAGCGCGGCGGCTTTTTCGAAGTTGAATCCGAGGCGGCTTTTGAACCGCAGCTGGCGCAGGCCCGTGTTGGCGGCAAGGGCGAGTTTGTTTTCGATGTTCAGGGGCACTTCGTTGATCCAACGGATGCATGGGTAAAATCGGCACCATCAGATGCTTTCAAGTGGTCGCCCAAGGCGGGTTGCGAATTAGGCAGTAAGCCTGGCGCGCGGAGTTATCTCAATTGTCTCGGGCCCGACGAATTTGTCAAAGATGTGTTTCTCGATAGTGACACGGATATGATGGTGCTCTCGTTTGTGCCGTCGCGGCGCGATGCCGAACCAGTTACGATCCAGGCGGCTGATGCCGTGCGCCGTATCGTCGACCGCATGGAAGGAACGCACCGGCTCCTGCTGCATGGTCGCGTCAACCCGAACCAATCCGGCGATCTGGAATCGATGGACGAACTGAAAGAGCGCTGGAAGGTCAGCGCGTGGAAGACGTACACCCAATGGGGCGTAGACGGCAAAGGCTACTTTCTATCCGATGAGGTGGGCACACGGTTCATCGAGAAAGCACGCCGCCTCGGCATAAATGTCGTCTGCGTGCACAAAGGGTTACCTTTCGGGCGCGAATCCTACGAGCACAGTCAGTGTAGCGACATCGGCGTGGTGGCCAAGCGCTTTCCGGATGTAAAGTTTCTCGTCTATCACTCCGGTTTCGTTACTGGTGTCCCGGAGCGCGCCTACACCGGACGCGGCGCGAGCGACGGCATCGACACACTCATTCGCTCGCTGGTGGAAAACGGCATCAAACCCAACAGCAACGTTTACGCGGAGCTCGGTAGCACCTGGCGTTTTCTTATGCGCGAGCCGACGAGGGCGGCGCATGCGCTCGGCAAGCTGATCAGGTATTGCGGGGAAAACAATGTGCTCTGGGGTTCCGACTCGATCTGGTACGGCTCACCGCAGGATCAGATCCAGGCGTTTCGCACGTTTCAGATCGCGCCTGAATTGCGCGCCATGTATGGTTACTCAGAAATCACGTCGGCGCTCCGCGCCAAAATTTTCGGCCTCAACGCGGCACGCGTTTACTCGATCAATCCGGACGAGGTGAAAAAACACACCCGGGCGGATCGCATAGCCGAGGAACGCTTTGCATACAGCGAACGTCCAGAACCGCACTTTCTGACGCACGGCCCGAAAACAAGACGGGAGTTTCTGAACCTGCTGCGCTGGGATCGCGAATCTCGGCTTTGATGGATTTGAAAGGAACGGAAATTCATCCGAAGAAACGCCGAGATCACGCCGCCGGCTATTCTATGCTCCCTTCATCTGACTAACGGTGGGCGTGTTCATCGCATTCCCGCTCCCAATGAACGCTGTGCCCCTATTACCGTTCTTTTAATGAGTCACAATCAAGGACAACAACAACTCCAGAGATGGCATCGAAGAGATCACCATTTCGCGACTAACTCCTCACCCAAAGCTTCGCGCCAGTCTACGATAGCCGGGATCACACTGTCGTGCGGGCGAACCGTTCTGTAGCTGTCTGGATCAAGCCCAGGCGGCTCTTCACCGCGCTCGACGGCGTAGGTCGCTTCGAGCATCATTCGACGCATAGCGATGATGGCCTTATCCGAGGCGACAAGAAATTCTTTGCTGCGATCGGGAATCGCTCCCATGCCTTCTTGAATTGCCAGGTCTTGTGTCTGCACCCCGTTGATGCCGGTAAAGGTTTTCGTCTTTTGCAGTTGTCGGTCGATGCGATGATGGTTGGACAGGTTGCTCAATAGCTTGAATGTCCCGGGAACAAAATCGTCGCGGCCGCGCCCCGCTCTTTTTTCATCCCGCTCCGCGAATTCCGACGTGATCGGCACGCTCTTGTCGTAGCCGTACATCCAGCTCCAAGTGATGGTTTGATAGTCATCAATTGGCACCCAGAAATGTCCGTCGATCTTGGGCACTTTGCTGCGCTCGCCTGCGTCGTCGGTAACGTCGCCGCGCATTTGCTGAAACGGCATGACGTAGTGATACACTCGGACGTAGGTCTTTTCATCGTTTAGTTTTCGCACCGATACGTATTGGTAGCCATAGTTGGTCGGATAAACTTCGATTGCAGGATTGACGTCCGCGTTGCGGACGGTGAAGCGTTTAAGGCCCAGGACGTTGTTATGGAGAAACGAAGTATGAGCCGTATCCAAACCGCCTTCCAAGGCCTGCAGGTAATTACTCTCCTGGTAGTTCTTAGCAACGTGTCGGTGAGTCGGCAGCGCGCGCATCCACTCATAATCCGGCAAGGGTGGCACTCGATCAGTCGAACCCATGTAAACCCATATCACGCCGGCCTTGTCGACGGCGGGATATGATTTGATGTGAACTTTCGCTTTGACGGGACTGTCGGCCGGCAGAGACGGCAGGTCAACGCAGTTACCCTCAACATCAAATTTCCAGCCGTGATACACGCAGCGAATGCCACAATCTTCATTGCGGCCATAAAACATCGGCGCGCGCCGGTGCGCGCAATAGGCGTCGATCATCCCGATGCGATCTTGGGTATCACGGAACGCAATCAAATCTTCACCGAGGAGACGAACGCGGACCGGCGGCGCATCCCTCTCTGGAATCTCGGAAGACAGGAGTGCTGGATGCCAGTAGCGCCGGAGCAGTGCGCCCATCGGAGTGCCGGGACCAACGCGGGTTAGGCGCTCGTTGTCTTCCGTTTTTAACACGCCAGGCTCCTCCTTGATCTGTCGTTCGCCTTATCAAGGACTCGCGCTAAAATCTACTATTCATTGCGGCGGCGAATTAGACAACTTGTTGCCCTTTGCCAATCACGGTAAAAAGAACCTTCGCGCAATAAAATTGAGACAACGCTATGACAAGCACATACGCTTCGGAAAAACAGCCCTTCGCCGCGCTTTCTGAATTTGCCGCGCTGCAATCCTTCGACCGACTGCCTGTCTCCGTGGTTGAGACCACGAAACGGATCATACTGGATTCTTTGGGTTGCGCTCTTGCTGCCACAACACTTGGCGACGGTTGCCGCGAGACGATGGCGGTTATGAGCCGACTGGGCGGCCAGCCGGAAAGCACCATCCTTGGGGTGGGAACGAAGGTGTCGCCGACCAACGCTGCCTTGGCTAATGGTGCGCTGGTTCATGCATTGAATTACGACCCTATTGGTTCTGAAATTGGACATGTCGGTGTCGTTGGGCTTGTCGCACCTTTGGCAGTTGCCGAAGCGGAGGGTAGCATAACGGGAAAAGAATTCATCGCCGCGTCCGCCGTGGCTTGCGAGATTACCGCTCGCATAACGTCAGCGATCGTCCGCGCCGGTCGCCGACCGAGTGAGAAATTTCTTTCCGGCCAACTGTTAAACTATTTTGGTGCCGCTGCAGGAGCGGGGCGCGTTTTAGGACTTACTGCGGAGCAGATGCGCAGCGCCTTCGGCCTGGCATTGATGCAAATGGCTGGCTCGCGCCAGATCGTACTCTCGGGTGATCCGCCGGCAAAGGCGATCTATGGCGCCTTTCCCAACCAGGCTGGAGTTCTAGCGGCTCTTTTGAGTAAAGAAGGTCTTGGGGCGGATTGCGATTTTATCGCTGAGCCGGCGGGACTTTATGCGATGATTTACAATGGCGACTGTGACGCAAATGTTTTGACCGAGGGGCTCGGCACCCACTTTCGCTTGGAGGAAGTCGCGTTCAAGCCATGGCCGACCAGTAACAATCTGCACCCTTTCATCGAAGCAGCCAGTGAAATAAGCCGCAGTGGACTCGATGTCGGGAAAATTGCTGAGGTAGAGATCCTCGCTCACAGTAAATTGCGTCCTTGGTGCGAGCCGCTCGAGGTGCGCCGCCGCCCTGACAATCCGGCAGCCGCTGCCAACAGTATTCCGTTCTGTGTCGCCAAGTCGCTCGTGCACGGCAATGTTACGTTGGCGGATTTCACGTTGCAGGGTTTAAAGGATACGCCCACGCTCGAGGTGAGCGAGCGCACATCCTATCTGCTGGACGATGCGGTAAAGGGCGCGGTCGTCAACGTTGCACTGAATGACGGGCGCCGCCTTGAAGCACGCGTCGAAACTCCGCTTGGCGATCCCACGCGGCCGGTCCCCATGAAACAGCAAAGAGAAAAGTTTCGCGATTGCTGCCGACACACGATAAAGCCCCTGCCTTCCAACCGAGTTGGCGAACTCGTCTCGCTGGTCGAAAACCTTGACCAACTCGATGAAATGAGAAAGTTCCCGCCTCTCACGACGACTGCTTGACGATTCGTCGATGCAGCGATATAGCTCGCGGCGAAAAAAAAATCATGCGGATGATCTAGGCCACGTTGAGATCTGAGCGGTCATAATTTAGGCTGCCAACACGGAAACAGGGAGATTAAACGTGACACGCATTGCCATTTTGAAGCCCGAAGAGATGAACGACGAACAGCGCGCAGTGATCGAGGGGGCCAAGGCGAATGGTAAGCCGCACGGCGGGCCGTTCTGGGCCTACATCCGTAATCCCAAACTGATGCAGACCCTTCATAGTCTCGGTGACTGTATCGCCGAGAGCACGTTGTCGCCGCGCGAACAACAGATCGTTGTCTTAACCGTGGCGCGCTTCTGGAACGCCAAGTACCCGTGGGCTGCTCAGAGCCGCAACGGTCTCAAAGCGGGACTCGCACAAGAAGAGATCGACGCTATCAATGCGCGCACCGCGCTGCCCACCGAAAACAAGCGGGAACTGCTCGCGCACCAAATCGCCAAAGAATTGCTCGCCGACAAAGGATTAAGGAACATCACCTATGCAGCTGCTGAAACCTTGTTTACCACAGAAGAGCTGGTCGCTTTGGTAAGTCGGGTCGGCTCGTTTTCGATGACCTGTTGCACCGCCAACGCGTTCGACATCACGCCGCCGGACGACGCACCAGCTGGTCTTAAGCCCTAGCAATCGCGCGCACATTCGGCCAGTGCACATTGCCACTAATCCCGGTGCGATATTCCCGTTAATTCCGGCGCTTTGGCGTCGTGCCAATCCTCGTCGTAATATTCAAACGCGTCGAAATCGAGGATCACGCCTTCACTCTGTTGCTGTAGTTTGTTGTAGAATTGCCAACAACAAAACGCCCCAACCTCTCTCGAAGTTGTGGCTCTCATTTTAAATCCGGCAGCGTCCTACTCTTCCATACGGCGACCGTATAGTCCATCGGCGCTGGAGGGCTTAACGGCCGAGTCACAAAAAGTCTGTTATTCGCAAGGCCAATCGTCTTTATCCATCCGAATCCGAGTTGGTCAACTTGATGTTACTGAATTCTTTCGCCGTTTGCTCGTGCTGCAAACAACAGTGAACGTATTTCATGCTTTTGTCGTCAGGGTTGTGCTTTGGGGCAGGATCACTAAACGTTTGATCGGTTTCCCTCAGAACGGCCCGCATCATTTAATTGAACAGCCCTTAAGATTTCATTGTCGGCTGAACTGATTCCGTGACACTGCGGCTCAACAATGCGCAACTCATTATGGTAACAAAAGTCAGCACGACTTTCTTCTTTATCGCATTGAGTGAGGCTTATGAGTTCAGTTTTGCCGTTAAAATGAGGCACGTCATACCCTCGGCCAAAACAGGTTCAGAAACTCGACTTCCTCATCCTCCACGATGCGATAATGGATGAGCAGTTGTCCTGCTCGGTAAAGATAGCTGGGAGCGGTTGGGTCGTAATAACTTGGCATCCTGCCGCGCAGGTTTGGGTGTTCGACAATTGCGGCGAGGGATCTTTCCAGAAGGTCTAAATCACCAGGACTGGCGTTCTTTTGAAAGAGGGCGAGCTCTTCGAGAAAACGGCGACTGAGAACAAACTCAGCCACGCAGCAAACCTTTTTTACGTGCTGCAGTGAGTATTTTTTCTACATTAGGCGCTCCAGAAAATTTGAGACGTCGGTCCGCTTTCGAGTCCTCCAAAGCGACACGTATCGACCTTAGTGCTTCGGGGTCTTGCCACAGCCGCGCGACAGCTTTTAGCGTCTGCAGCTCTTCGAAACTTATGATGGCAGCTTTAGGGACGCCATGCTTGGTGATAATAACCTGATCGCCGTCTTCAACATCGTCAACAAGGTTCAAGAACTTCTGTCTGGCTTCACTTGTGGTTAAGAATCGATCCATACTTCACCTCAATACAAAAAAGTGTACAATTTTCTGATACATAGCGCAATGGAGGCCGGTGGCGATTGCTTGTGCTCGACCCACGACCGCTCCTCGTGCGTCAGGAAAATTGCTTAATTGTTACAGTGAAACAACGAGCTTTGGAGCTTTTAATCGAGCAGCTACAGGTGCGATCGGCGAGCCAGCCTGAGAATCGAAGAAACGCTTGAATTCCGTATATAAACCCCAGGGCCCTGCGGAACGGAAGTCTTTTTCACGGGCCAAAACGATAAGAGCCCCAGCCTCTTTCGAAGCTGGGGCTCTCTTATTAAATCCGGCAGCGTCCTACTCTTCCATACGGCGACCGCATAGTACCATCGGCGCTGGAGGGCTTAACGGCCGAGTTCGGGATGGGATCGGGTGT
>AR_comb_assmDRAFT_10564362_pt1 | contig 12505 bp, 10 predicted proteins | sample ArasoioldDNA_FD_10543 | JGI IMG/M metagenome (IMG submission 10543) | reverse complement strand
CATTTCGCGAATGTCCCGGGGCCGCAGTGAAGTGGGATCTGGGGGTGTGCGCATCAGCAACGGGCGGATGAACCTGCACTGACGCATGACATCCGTCGAATAGCGGCCGTAGGCGTCGGCATCGCGGGCGTTGTGGCGAGCGAATTCCCGACGCTGTACATGCTCGTCCGTGTAGTTGCCGAGGATGTCGCCGGTGCTGGTGATCGTCACGCCACCGCCGTAGGGCACAACCTGCAGGCCGTGTCGCGCGAGCTCCAGATCGCGAAAGATTTCCGGACGCAACAGGCTGCACACATAGGAGCAGTTCGAGTACGTCCAGCCTTTCTCGATCTCGCGGCTGACAGCGGCGCCGCCGATCCACGGATTGCGCTCGAGTACCAGCACCTTGAGACCGGAACGCGCCAGGTACGCGGCGTTGGTCAGACCGTTATGGCCGGCGCCGATCACGATTGCGTCGTAGTTCTCCAAAGTCGAGTGCCTCTATCCCGTCCGATGCGCGGAGCCGGGATGCGCTGTGTTCACGACGCGATCGACGGCGATCTCGAAGCGCTCCAGCGTCTCCTTGAGACAGCGCTCATCATGCGCCTCGCAGACGAACCAGGGCTCGCGTGAATCCGGCTCGCACAGGACGCCCAGATCGTGCAGCTCCGGCGCCAATGCTTCATAGAAAGTGTAGTCGCTGGTCTTCCAGTCGCGGTAGTCGCGCGGCGGCTGCTCCTTGAAGAACAGCCCGCTCATCGACGGATGTCCGCTGAAGGAATGCTTGATGCCACGCTGAGTAAGGATCTGGCTGATGCCGGTGCGCAGCCGTGTGCCGTATTCAGCGATAGTCTGCAGCGCCGGGGTCTCGGCGAGAATCTGCAGCGTTCTGTCGGCGGCGGCCAATGCGACGGAATGGGCGGTGAACGTGCCGCCGTGCACGACTCCCTTGCCAAGGCGGCGCATGATGTCCTCGCGGCCGGCCAACACCGAGATCGGATAGCCGTTGGCCATCGCCTTGGCGAACGTGCACAGGTCGGCACGCACGCCGAACAATTCCTGGCAGCCGCCGCGCGCCACGCGGAACCCCGTCTTCACCTCGTCGATGATCATCACGATGCCGTAGCGGTCGCAGAGCGCCCGCGCGGCATGCAGGTATTCGCGCGTCGCCGCAATCGAGCAGCAGTTTCCCATGATCGGTTCGATGAGAAACGCCGCAATCTGATCGCCGTAGGCCTTGAAGACGCTTTCCAGCCGGTCGGCATCGTTCATCGGCACCGCGTGCAGGAGGGCGCGCAGAATGCCCGGCACCCCTGCGCTGTAGGGCACCAGGTGCGGATCGCCCGCCGCAGGACGCCAGTCCTCGATCAACGTGGTCCACAGCGCAGCGTCGAAGACGCCGTGATATCCGCCCTCAATGACCACGTACGCATCCTTGCCCGTGTGCGCGCGAGCCAGGCGCAACGCGGCCATGACCGCCTCGGTCCCGGAGTTCGAAAAGCGCACTAGTTCTGCTGCCGGCACCATCCGCGAGATGCGCTGTGCGACCGTGTACTCCCGCTCGGTCCCGAGTGCGAACACGCCACCCACCTCGATGCCTGCGCGTGCGGCCTCGTCGACTCGCGGATCCGCGTATCCCAGGATGCAGGGCCCGTAGGCGAGGCGGTAATCGATGTACTCGTTACCGTCAATGTCGCGCAGACGGGCGCCCTTAGCGGAGGCGGCGTAGATGGTCTTGTCGTCTCCCCAGTAACGGAAGTTCGACGAGACGCCGAGCGGCAACCGGGTGACTGCCTTCTGGAAGTGTGCGTTGGATTTGCTGAGGCTGCGTGCCATGACCTGACCCTCCTGTCGGGCGCGCCGCAGGGGCCTCCCAACCGCCTGACAAGGGTCCCATAAAACCGGCCTCGGCGTCCATCCGACTGAATAGTCATTCATTCATTGCAATGCGGCCGGAAGCGGTTAAGATCTGCGCCAAACGCCCTGCATGGTGGGCCCTGAGGGTTGCTGGCTTTGCCGGAACCGGACTTGAAGACTAAGCGGCGGCGCCCGGCCAGGGTATCGCGCCGCACCGCTGCGCCCGAAGAGCGTCGTCAGCAGCTGATCGAAGCGACCATCCGCTGTGTCGCTAACCAGGGCCTCGCCGAAACGACTATCGCTACCGTGGCGCAAGAGGCGGGCCTGAGCCAGGGGATCATCAATCTGCATTTTCAGAGCAAGGACCGCTTGCTCGTTGCGACGCTCCGGTACCTGGCAGACGAATACCGCAACGCCTGCGAGGAAGCCGCTGCCGCTGCGGGAGCTTCGGCTGTGGCAGGGCTGCAGGCGATGGTCGACCTGGATTTTCGCCGCAGCATCTGTACGCGCGACAAGCTCGCCGTGTGGTTTGCTTTCTGGGGTGAGCGCCGATTCCGACCAACGTACCGACGGATCTGCGCGGCGCGAGACAAGTCCTACGAGGACCGCGTGCGTGTGCTGTGCGCCAAGCTTTGTGAGGAGGGCGACTACCCAGACGTGGATCCGGCGCTGGTGGCGGATGGTCTCTCCGCGCTGACGGATGGCTTGTGGCTCGACCTGCTGGTGAGGCCGGACTCGATGAGCCGCGACCTCGCGCGTCGCATCAGCATGTCGTATCTCGCGGACGCATTTCCGCGCCACTTCAAGCGTCCCGCCACGCAACTGCGTATCGCGGCGGATGGACTCGCCGCCGCGAACCGCCCCGTCGCGACGGCTGCGAGATAGTCCATGCAGGTCATTCTCGACGAGACAGCCTCTGCGTGGCGCGATCGGGCGGCGCAATTCGCCAGCGAGGAGCTCATCCCCTGGGAATTGGAGGCCGAGCTCAACGAGGGGCGCTTGCCACCGGAAGTCAAGGCGCGGCACCGCAAGCTCGCGATCGAGCTCGGGTTCAGCGCGATGGATGTGCCCGCAGCTCACGGTGGGCGCGATGCGCGCGTGATCGACCAGGTCGCGGTCTGGGAGCAGCTTGGCAGGGTCACCAATGCGCTTTGCTGGTGTTTTTCCGAGCCGCACCGCTGGATGTTCGAGGCCTGCACCCCGGAGCAACTCGACCGCTACGTGCTGCCACTCATGAGTGGCAAGCGCAAAGAGTGCTACGCGATTACCGAGAGCGGCTCCGGCTCGGATGTCGAGATCCGGACCAGCGCACAGCGGTGCCCCGAGGGGTATCGCATCCGCGGTGAAAAGTGGTACGTCACCAGCGCCAACCATGCCGACTACTTCATCCTCGAAGCGTGTCTCGCCGATGGCCCGCACGCGGGCTCGCACTCACTCTTCTTCATCGACAAGGGTCAACCGGGGATCGAACTTGTACGCACACCTGTCTTCAGCCACACCTTCAGTGATCATCATCCGATCTACCGCTTCGATGTCGTGGTGCCAGAGAGCCAGCGATTGGGCGCGGAAGGTGCCGGCATGCAGCACTCGCACAGCTGGTTCCGGCGTGAGCGCCTGATGATCGCCGCGCGCTGCTGTGGCGCGGCCAGCCGGCTGATCGAGGAGGCGAGCGAATTCGCGAGCACGCGCATGATTGGAGGCGAACCGCTGGCCGAGCGGCAGATGATCCAGGCAATGCTCGCCGACAGCGTCACCGAGCTTTGGGCGGCGAGGTTGATCACGTATGAAGCCGCGCAAGCGCACGACCGTGGCGAGGAACTCAGGTCTCTGCACGCACGCTGCGCGATCGCGAAGCTCTACGCTTCCGAAGCGGCGAACCGAATCGTCGACCGTGTCCTGCAGATCTTCGGCGGACGCGGCTACATGCGCGAGAACTGCGCGGAGCGGTTCTTCAGAGAGTTGCGCGTGGACCGGATCTGGGAGGGCACCAGCGAGATCCAGCGCCTCATCATCGCGCGTGCCCTGCAAAAACGCGGGCTCGAAGGGATGTAGCCGTGAGAGCACCCGCGTTCCTGGTCCTTGCCGTCGCTGCGCTCTGCGCGGTTACGGCCGGGAGCGCGGAAGAAAAGATCCTGAATGTTTTCACCTGGCCCGACTACATCGGTCCGAACACGGTCGCCGACTTCGAAAAGGAGTACGGCATCAAGGTGAACTACGACACCTACGATTCCACCGAGATGGCGGAGGCGCGCCTGCTCGCAGGCCGGACCGGATACGATGTGGTCGATCATGCCGAACGCTATTCGGCGCGCCTGATTCCGATCGGCGTGTATCGCCCGCTGGATCGCTCCAGGCTCACCAACTGGAAGAACCTCGATCCGTGGGTGCTCAAGACTCTGGACTCCGCGGACCCTGGCAATCGCTACGGCGTTCCGTATCTGTGGGGCACCACGGGGTTCACCTATAACGTCAAGATGATCCGGGAGCGCATGCCGAATGCGCCAGTCGAGAGCGCCGACATGATCTTCAAGCCCGAGGTCGCGCGTCATTTTGCCGACTGCGGGATCAGTTTTCTCGACGAGCCGACCGACGTGATCCCGATGGCCATGATTTATCTCGGCCACGACGCCAACAGTGTGGATTCTTCCGACCTGGCGGAAGTAGAGAAGCTTCTCAAGGGTGTGCGCCCGTACATTCGCTACTTCAGCTCGGCGAAGATGCTGGTCGACCTCCCGAACGAGGAAGTGTGCATCGCGATGAGCTGGTCTGGCGACTATGCGCAGGCGATGTACCGTGCGCAGGAGGTGGGCAAGCCCGTGCAGCTCGCCTACACGATGCCGCGCGAGGGCACGCTCGCCTGGTTCGACCTGTGGTTCATTCCGGCCGACGCTCCGCATCCCGACAACGCTCACCTGTTCCTGAACTACCTGCTGCGTCCCAAGGTCATCGCGGATGTCAGCAACGAAGTCCGGTACGCGGCGCCGAACACCCCGGCCATGCCTTTCGTGCTGCCTGAGGTTCGCAATGATCCGGCCGTGTACCCGCCCGAGGCAGTGCGGCTCAGCCTGCACAAGGGCGTTCTGCACAGCCCGAAGGAGGAACGCGCGAGGTCGCGTCTGTGGTCGCGGGTGAAGACCGGGCTATGAGCGAGCCTCCCACATCGCCCCTGGTGGAGATCCGTGACGTTTCCAAGCACTTCGATGGTGTCGTGGCAGTGGATCGAGTGTCACTCGACATCCTGCGCAACGAGTTGTTCGCAATCCTCGGCAGTTCCGGATGCGGCAAGACGACGCTGCTGCGGATGCTCGCCGGGTTCGAGCAGCCGACGTCGGGTCGAATCATCATCGATGGGGTCGATGTGACCGACGCTCCGCCCTATGAGCGCCCGGTGAACATGATGTTCCAGTCCTATGCGCTGTTTCCCCACATGACGGTGGCCGAGAATGTCGGCTACGGGCTCAAGAAGGAGCGCGTTCCTGCGGCCCAGATCAAGCAGCGGGTCCGTGACATGCTCGCGCTCGTCAAACTCGACTCGCTCGCGGATCGCAAGCCGGAAAAGCTCTCAGGCGGGCAACAGCAGCGGGTGGCGCTGGCCCGCGCCCTGGTCAAGCGGCCCAAGCTCCTGCTCCTCGATGAGCCACTCGCGGCGCTCGACAAGAAGCTGCGCGAGCACACGCAGTTCGAGCTTTCCAACCTGCAATATCAGCTCGGTACCACTTTCGTCTTCGTGACCCACGACCAGGATGAGGCGATGACGCTGGCGAGTCGCATTGCAGTGATGGCCGATGGGCGCATCGCGCAGGTGGGCACGCCCGGCGAGGTATACGAGTACCCCACGAACCGCTACGTCGCGAACTTTGTCGGCAACATCAACCTCATCGAGGGTCGGGTGTCCGGTGCGAGCGCCGGTCGCCTGTCGCTACACTGTGAGGCGCTCAATGCGGAGCTCGCGGTGCCGTGTGACGAGTCGCTGGCGTCAGGCGAAGCGGTTTGCGTCGCGGTGCGTCCGGAAAAAATTACGATCAGCCGCACAGCGCCAAACGGCGAGGATCGCAACGTCGTCAAGGGCACCGTGTGGGATCTCGGCTATTTCGGCGACCAGTCACGCTATCGCGTGCGGCTGCAGAATGGAGCGGAGCTGCAGGTCAGCGCGCAGAATCTGCGGCGCTCGGCGAAGCTCACGGTCGAATGGGATGACGAGGTGTACCTGTCGTGGGAAGTCGCGAGCACGATCCTGTTGCGCACATGAGCCCCGAAACCTCCAAAGCAGGTCCGCAGAGTGAGCGCTGGCTGCGCAGGACGGTCACGCTGCCGTACGTGTGGCTGCTGCTGTTCTTCCTCGCGCCGTTCCTGATCATCCTCAAGATCAGCTTCGCTGATCCGGTGGTTGCTCAACCGCCGTTCACTGCATTGCTGCAATGGGGACAGCAGGGTTTCGAGGGCATCAAGGCCACGATCGAGAACTACCTCTTTCTGTTCGAGGACGGCTATTACGCGATCATCTACCTCGCCTCGCTCAAGATGGCTGCGATCGGCACGCTTCTCTGCTTGCTGCTCGGCTACCCGATGGCGTATTTCATCGCACGGCAGCCGCCGCGGCGCCGCCAGATCCTGCTGCTTGCGGTCATCCTGCCGTTCTGGATCTCGTTCCTGTTGCGCGTCTACGCCTGGATCGGCTTGTTGAGCAACAAGGGCGTGATCAACAACTTTCTCATCAGCGTGGGGCTCATCGATCACCCGCTGACGATGCTCTACAACGACTTCGCGGTGTATCTCGGCATCCTGTACTCGTATTTGCCATTCATGATCCTGCCGCTGTATGCGAACCTCGAACGGCAGAACCTGGATCTGATGGAGGCGGCCGCGGATCTCGGCGCCCGGCGCTGGCAGGTATTTCTCGACGTCACGCTGCCGCTGTCCAAACCCGGGATCATTGGCGGCTGCCTGCTGGTGTTCATTCCCGCCGTCGGAGAGTTCACGATTCCGGCACTGCTCGGCGGCGCCGACACACTGATGATCGGCCGCGTCCTCTGGGATGAGTTCTTCGTCAGTCGCGACTGGCCAGTGGCGTCGGCAGTTTCGGTGATACTCCTGCTCTTGCTCATCGCCCCGATCCTCTGGTTCCAGCACCACCAGAATCGCGAGCAGGAGGCAGGCCGATGAAGCGCCGCTCACCCCTGTTGCTGAGCATCGCATGCTTTGGCTACGCGCTCCTCTACGTGCCGATCCTGTCGGTCGTGATCTATTCGTTCAACGACTCGCGCCTGGTCACGCTGTGGGGAGGCTTCTCCACGCGCTGGTACGTGAGCCTGCTCTCGAACGACGAGTTACTGGCGGCGGCGCTCCTCAGTCTGCGGATCGCGGTCGTGAGCGCCACGCTCGCGACGGCGTTGGGCGCCCTCGTGGCGCTTGCGCTGCATCGCGTGCAGAGGCTTCGCGGGCGAATCCTGCTGAGCGGCATGGTGACTGCACCGCTCGTGATGCCGGAGATCATCACTGGGCTGTCGCTGCTATTCCTGTTCATCTCGATGGCCGAAGTGATCGGCTGGCCCGCAACACGAGGGGCGACCACGATCACGATCGCACACATCACGTTTTCGATGGCGTACGTAGTGGTCGTCGTCCGCTCGCGACTCGCAGCCCTGAACGAGTCGCTCGAGGAAGCGGCCATGGATCTCGGCGGCAAGCCCGTGGCGGTGTTCTTCGACATCACGGTACCGATGTTGCTGCCGGCGTTGGTCTCCGGGTGGCTTCTGTCCTTTACCTTGTCACTCGATGACCTGGTGATTTCGAGCTTCGTTTCCGGACCCGGGGCCACGACTTTGCCGATGCTGATCTTTGCCAAAGTGCGCCTCGGCGTGACCCCCGACATCAATGCGATCACGACGATCATCATTGCGCTGGTCGTGGTGGCCGTGGTGACTGCTGCCGTAATCACGGCCCGGCGTCGCCCCGCTGCGGGATGAGAGACGATGAGCGAAGCTGAAACCAGAGGGAACGGTGTCGCGCAGCGAGTGCTGCAATCCTGGAAAGCCGATAGGTCGCTACCCGGCAGTCTGTATCACGATTCGGCGGTCTACGAAGAAGAGATTCGCCGAATCTTCTTCAAGTCCTGGCTCTATGTCGGGCATGAGAGCCAGATTCCGCAACGCGGCGAATATTTTCTGTTCGACATCGCCGGCGAGTCCGTGATCGTCGTGCGCGATGGCGAAGGTCAGATCAATGCATTGCTGAATGTGTGCCGCCACCGTGGATCGCGCATCTGCGATGACGCGACCGGCCGCGCATCGCGACTCGTATGCCGCTATCACGGCTGGACCTATGGCCTCGACGGTTCGCTCAAGGCGGCTGGTCACACGCCGCCGGGGTTCGATCGCTCACGGCTTGGGCTGCGTCGCCTGCATTGCCGGGTGTTCGTCGGACTGATTTTCATCAATTTCGACGTACAGCCCGCGCCGTTCGAAGCGATCGCAGAGGATCTCGCGGCTCCGCTCGCGCCCTATCAGCTCGATCACAGCAAGGTCGCTCACCGGCAGAACTATCCGATTGCCAGCAACTGGAAGCTCGCTGTCGAGAACTACTGTGAGTGCTATCACTGCGCGCCGGCCCATCCTGAATATTCCATCGGGCACGGACGTGCCATTCCACGTGCGGAACACGCAGCACTGCTCCCTGACGTGATGGCACGCGCCTCGGCGGCCGGACTGACACAGCATGAGGTGCGCCGTTCGTGGCTTGATGCCGGGACGCTGGGTATCGAACGCGGCTTCGAGCGCTATGCCTTGTTGCGCGGGCACCAGAGCGGGAGCCGCGAAGGCAAGCCGGTGGCGCCGTTCCTTGGCACGATCAAAGCCTACGATGGCGGTGCAACCGACCTGCACCTCGGGCCAGTGACCTTCGGACTGGCGTATTGCGACCACGTGGTGCTGTATCGATTTACGCCGCGTGGGTTGCGCAGCACCGATTGTGAAATCACGTGGCTCGTCAACGAGTCGGCCGTCGAGGGGAAAGACTACGACCGAGCCGAACTGACCTGGCTGTGGGACATCACGACCATCGCGGACAAGGAGATCATCGAGCGCAACCAGCTGGGTGTCGACTCGCGGTTCTATGAACCCGGGCCGTTGTCGCCGATGGAAGATTTTACGCTGCGCTTCCTGCACTGGTACGTCGCAACGATGGGCGATGCGAATGGCAGGTCCGTTTGATGAGCAGAAACGCTTCGATCGGTGATTGCGATTGGGGCGATCGATAGTTACTCTCGAATGACACCAGGGGGTGAGTCATGGCAGGCCCGAACAAGAAGTCTCCAGGCATGGCTTCACAGGAGCTGACCGCGGCGATCTCGGCCATACTGGCGGTTACCGGTACGGCATCGGCTCAGGACCGACCGTCATCCGGCGCCACGCTGGAGGAGGTGATCGTCACCGCCACCAAGCGTGAGGAGCGCTTGCAGGACGTTCCCGAATCGATCACCGCTATCGGCTCGGACGACATCCTGAAGCGTGGCCTGCTGCAGATGGAGGATTACGCGCGCCTGGTTCCGGGCCTCTCCATCAGTGATCGCGAGCCTGGCGGGACGACGATTGTGTTCCGCGGCGTCGCCACCTCCGGCCTGCAATTTGGTTCTGTGTCATCCTCGGCGTTGTACCTGGATGAGCAACCCATCACGCAGAGCGGGCGCAATCCCGACCCGCGACTGATCGATATTGAGCGAGTTGAGGCCTTGCGCGGACCCCAGGGCACACTCTACGGCGCGAGCTCTCAGTCCGGGACGTTGCGCATCATCACCAACCCGCCAGACCCCTCGAAGCTCGAGAGCTGGTTCGACGCGCAACTCAACACCGTCCACGGCGGTGACGACGGCTACGACGTCAGCGCCATGATCAACGTGCCCCTGGCAGAGGATCGGGTCGCGCTGCGGCTGGTGGGTTTCACTTCCAAAGATGCCGGGTACATCGACAACGTGCTGAGTGACAGTCAGGGCGGCACATTCGACAACGCGAACGTGGTCAGGAAGGACGTCAACGACACTGAGACCACGGGTGGGCGGGCGGCACTCGGTTTGAATGTCACCGATAACGTCCATGCCACGTTGGCGGCCGTGTTCCAGAACGTCAGTGCGGATGGCCATTCCGACATCAATCACGGCGCCGGGGACATGCACCAGGTCCGCTTCGAGAAGGAAAACCTCGATGACGAGTGGTATCAGGTTGCGCTGACTGTCGATGCAGCATTGCCGTTTGGAAATGCTGTGTTCGCGGCTTCCTATTTCAATCGGACCTTCCGCTACGAAGCCGATGCTACCGACTACGAGTTCCAGTTCAACCAGAGCTTCGTCAACTGCGATCCCGGGTTCTACGAGTGTTCGGCCCGGGTGATCTATGACTTTGGTGGTGATCCCAGGGGCTTTGCGACCAATAAGGAGGAGACGGAAATCACGACGCTGGAGGCGCGACTGTCCTCACCGACGAATCCGGAAAGCCGGTGGTCATGGCTGGCAGGTGCCTTCTACAGCGAGGAGAAGGGCAAGACCGCGTTCGACAGTTTCATCCGCGGGTATGAGAACACCAACTCGTTCGCGTACTTCAACTACTACGAGACCAATCTGACGGGCAATCCGCTGAACCCAACCCAGACCTGGTTCCTGGGCCGTTATGACACCGAGCTCGACCAGGTGGCGGTGTTCGGCGAATTGAGCTTCGATGTAACGGAGAACTTCACCATCACGGCCGGCGGACGCTGGTTCGACTACGACCGCAAGTTTGGGCAGATCCAGGAGCAACCGCAGGGGTTCACGGGCGCGACGCGTCTCGACAGCACGCAGAAGACCAGCGAAGACGGTACTGTCTGGAAGCTCAACGCGACCTACCGATTCGATCGCGATCGGCTGGTGTATGCGACCTACTCCGAAGGCTTCCGTGTCGGAGGTGCCAATCCGCTCAAGGGCAACACGCTGTTGCCACGTTTCTTTGACTCGGACGACCTCAAGAACTACGAGGTGGGTGCCAAGACCGAGTGGCTCAATCACCGGCTGCGATTGAACGTGTCCGCCTACTACATGAAGTGGGACAACTTCGCGGTGCAGATCGAGGATCCGCAGCCTGCCGTTTTCCAGCTCGGCTATGTCAATCTGGCGACCGCCGAGATCACGGGGTTCGAAGCGGAATTCGCGGTCACATTCAACGAGTACTGGCACCTCGACGGCTCGCTGGCGTACAACAACGCAGAAACCTCGCAACCAACCTCGTTCTCGGTGACTGATGAGAACGGTGACACCTTCTCTTTTGATGTACCGAAGGGCTCACGGCTGCCGCTGTCACCGGACTGGAGCGCGGCACTCGGCATCGAGTTCCGTCCCGGCGGGCTCATCTTCAATGCGCATCCGTACCTGCGCTTCGACTATTCGTACGTGGGAGACTCGGTCAACTCGTTGGAGGGCATCGAGTCGGTCGTTAGCGCCAGGCCGGTCGAGAACCAGGCCGCCTACCAGATTGGCGATCTGCGCTTCGGGCTGGAGGGAGATCACTGGAGCGGCTCGATCTTCATCGACAATGTCTGGGATGAACGCGCGGATCTGTTCCTGAGCAACCGCTGGGGTGTGCAGCGGCAGGCGATCAATCCGCCGCGCACGCTCGGGATACAGGTTCGTTACAGTTATTGATCGTGCCCTGACCATTCTCGTCGCAACTTCGGTCGTACGCGGCAGCCGCCAGGGCGAGAGTCACGGCGGGGTGTATCTGGTCGACTTCGGTGCTGACCGCGCCGTACAGGTACTCGACTGGAACACGATGGATATCGATTGGCAGGGGCGCGGCTGGGATCGCGGTCTGCGCGGCATCGCGTTCGACGGCGAAGTCGTATTCATCGCAGCGAGCGATGAACTGTTCGCGTACTCGCCGGACTTCGCCCTGTTGGGATCATGGCGCAACCGCTATCTCAAGCACTGCCACGAGATTTATCGGCATGAGCGCACGCTCTTCCTGACGTCGACCGGCTTCGATTCCATCCTCGCCTTCGACCTGGACCGCAAGGATTTCGTATGGGGCCTCTGCATCGCGGCAGAAGGCGATGCGTTCATCGGAAGACCGTTCGACCCCGGGTTTGACGACGGTCCGGCAGCTTCCAACGCACTGCACCTGAACAGTGTGCATTGCGAGCGGGGCGGCATGTACATCAGCGGCCTGCGAACAACCGGAGTCCTGCTGTTCAACGGTCGGGAGCTGCGCCGCTGGGTCACGCTCCCGGTCGGCGCGCATAACGCGCGCCCGTTCCGCGATGGCGTGCTGTTCAACGACACTGAAGCGGATGTGGTGAGGTATGTGTCGCGCGAACGGGAGCGCGTATTTCCGGTGCCGCGCTTCCCGGAGGGAAGCCTGACTCACGTCGATCCCGCGGACACGAGACTCGCGCGACAGGCCTTTGCACGTGGGCTATGCGTGATCGACGAGGAGACCATCGCCTGCGGCTCTTCGCCATCGACGATTACGCTGCGCGACCTCAAGCCTGGCGGCACAGCCCGCAGCGCGACGCTCTCGCACGATGTGCGCAACGCGATTCACGGGCTGGAAGTCTGGCCGTTTGGCTGGAACGCAACCGGCGGCGGAACTATCTGACGGCCTGCCAGGAAGATTTGCCCCGGCTGTGCAGGCAACTATAGGCTTTGCCC
>AR_comb_assmDRAFT_10035511_pt1 | contig 12506 bp, 10 predicted proteins | sample ArasoioldDNA_FD_10543 | JGI IMG/M metagenome (IMG submission 10543) | reverse complement strand
TTGGTCCTAGACTAGCAGGCTGCTAAAAAACTCTGTCGGAGTCCTTCGACTGGGCTCGGGACAAACGGAGGGTTTTCATACATGAGGATTTTCCGTTCATGCTGAGGGTCTCGAAGCATTCCGAACCTTTTCTCAGTGGGCTTGCAGTTATCTAATGTGCTGTGGTCATCCCGGCACTGGCTCCACGTAACAGGACCTCCTCTTTATAGTCAAGCATCAGCCATTGTTGAATTCACCGTCGCTAGCCAATATGATTCATCTCAACTAGAGATCGGGAGCACACATGGATACCATTCGATTTGTTGATACCACCATTCGCGACGGCCATCAGAGTCTTTGGGCCGAAAACATGACCACGGGAATGATGCTTCCGGTGGCGAAGCGAATGGATGATGCAGGATTCGAAGGCATCGAGTTGATTTCGGGCTCTCACCTCAAAAAATGCGTCCGCGAGCTTAAGGAGGATCCTTGGGAGCGGGTCCGTCTGGTAGCCAAAGAAATCACCAAGACACCGCTGCGGGTGATCGCCGGCAGGGTCAATACCTTCGAATACAATCCGCCGTCCATGTACTGGCTCTTCATTGAACGGATGTTTGCCAACGGCATTCGTGAGGCGCGCATTTCCGACGAATGGAACGATTACGTGGGCTGGAAGTTCAGAGTCGGCGTGGCCCACGCTGTGGGCATGAAAGTCATCTTGAATCTCATTTACTCCGTCTCGCCCAAACATTCGGACGAATACTTCGCCGAGAGAACGCGCCAGGCGGCTGCACTCAAGCCCTACCGCCTCTGCCTCAAAGACCCCGGCGGGCTACTGACACCGGAACGCATGCAGACCCTGGTGCCAACCATCTTCGCCAACGCCAACGGTGTGCCCGTTGAGCTGCACACACACTGCACCACCGGACTGGGTCCCCTTTGCTGTCTGGAGGGCATGAAGCTTGGCATCCGTTCCATCAATACCGCGTTGCCGCCCCTGGCGGATGACTCCTCAAACCCCTCTCTATTCAACGTCGCCAAAAACGCCCGCGCAGTGGGATATGAAACCGCCATCGACGAAGAGGTGCTCAAACCGGTCTCGAAACACTTCACGGCCATCGCCAAGCGCGAGGGCTTCACCGTCGGCGCACCGGTGGAATATGATTTCTCCCAGTATCAGCATCAGGTGCCCGGCGGCATGCTTTCGAACCTGCGCCATCAACTGCGCAAGGTCGGCTTGGAAAACAAGTATCCAGAAGCTTTGGAGGAGACGATCCGGGTACGAGCAGAATTCGGCTTTCCCATCATGGTGACTCCGCTTTCGCAGTTTGTCGGCAGCCAGGCGGCAATCAACGTGATCGTCGGCGAACGCTATAAGGAAGTCACAGACCAGGTGATCAAATTCGCTTTGGGACATGCGGGAGCGGAGGGCGCCCGCGACATGGACCCGAACGTGAAAGACAGAATTCTCGATCGGCCGCGAGCCAAGGAATGGGCAAAATGGCAGCCGGATGAGCCAAGTGCGGACGATATGCGGCGGCGGCTCGACGCGGTCGGAACCTCCGATGAGGAGTTGTTGCTCCGTTGGATCGTCGGCAAAGAAGACATCGATGCGATGCGTGCAAACCCGCGCCCGCTGGAATATCTCAACGCTGAACAGCCACTGGTCAACCTTTTGCAGGAACTGAGCAAGCGCACAGATTGCAATCAGATTCATTTTCAGAAGCCGGGATTTTCGATCACGTTGGAGAAGCGGATTTGAAGTTCCGGGTTCAACGTTCACTGTTCCCAATGTTCAAAGTTGCAGACTCAAGCTCGTGACTTAAACTTTGAACATTAAACTTGGAACCTTGAACTAAATTGGTACCAGTGCAATAAGGATGGATAATCAAATTCTGCAGTCGCAATAGAACGGAAAACAAGGAGGTCACAAACTATGGCTAACGACATCGTCGCAATCGACGTTCACGTTCACCTGTCCGATGAATTTACTCAGAAAGCCAAAGGCTCGCGCACGGCACAAATGGCGAAATACTTTGGCCGTGAGAGACCGCCGGTCTCCATCGACGAGATGGCGGACCAGTACCGCGCGCGCAAGATGATGGCCGTCATCATGAATACACGAGACGAAACGGTTACCGGTCTCACGCCTGTGCCCAATGATCACGTTGCCAGCGCAGTCAAAAAACACCCCGATGTGTTTCTAGCGTTCGGCGCTATCGATCCATGGACCGGAAGAATGGCTCTGGACGAAATCAAACGTTGCAAAGACTTGGGATTGTCGGGCATGGGGGAGCTTAATCCGGCGCGGCAGCATTTTTTCCCCAACGACGTGCGCTTTTACCCTCTCTGGGAGGAGTGTGCGAAACTCAATATGCCGATTCTCTTCCACGGCGGCATGGCAGCGGCGGGTGCAGGGACCCCGGGCGGCATGGGCATCAAGTTGAAGTATAGCCAGCCCATCGCCATCGACGAGGTCGCCGCGGACTTTCCGGAACTGAAAATCATCAGTGCCCACCCGACTTGGCCGTGGACGGCGGAAAGTTTGGCCATCGCCCGCCACAAGGCCAACTACTACATCGATCTCTCCGGTTGGGCGCCCAAGTATTTTCCAGCGGAGCTCGTTCATAACATCAACACGTTGCTCCAGGACAAAGCCATGTTCGGCTCCGACTGGCCGGCCATCGGCGTCGAGCGCTGGTTGGAAGAGTTTCAGCAGGTTAATATGAAACCCGAAGTGCGCAAGAAGATCATGCTGGATAACGCTAAGAAGTTCTTCGGTCTGGAATTCTAGGAGGCTGCTGAAAAGGACTCATAGGCTTCGTTGCGCTCAATCGCCTCGCTACAACGTATCGGTAAATACGCCTCCGCTCGTCGATTCTTCGCGCGCCTTGCCTCTGAGATCCTTTTGAGCACCCTGCTAGAACAGTTTTTCAGGACTCAGCGATTGAGGGAAATAAACACGGGAGTATGGACGGCATTAAATTCGTCGACACAACCATCCGCGACGGGCATCAGAGCCTCTGGGCGGAGAACATGACCACGGGCATGATGCTGCCGGTGGCGGAAGCGATGGACCGGGCGGGCTTCGACGCCATCGAGCTGATCTCGAGCTCGCATCTGAAAAAGTGCGTGCGGGAGCTCAAAGAGGATCCGTGGGCGCGGGTCAAGTTGATGAGCCAACGCATTACCCACACGCCGCTCCGGTTAAACGCCGGCCGGTTCAGCGCCTTCGACCTTACCCCGAGATCGATGTACCGGCTCTTCATGGAACGGATGGCCGCCAACGGCATCCGCGAGGCGCGTATTTCCGAAGAGTGGAACGAATTGGAAGGTTGGACGTGGAAGACGAAAGTATCCCGGGATGTCGGCATCAATCCTGTTCTCAACATCATTTATTCCGTCTCACCGAAACACACCGATGAGTATTTCGCGCAGCGGACCCGGGATGCGGCGTCGCTCAAAGTCAACCGGCTCTGTCTCAAAGATCCGGGAGGTTTGCTTACTCCGGAACGGGTAAAAACGTTGGTGCCGATGATGTTTGAAAACGCCAACGGCATTGAAATCGAGCTTCACACGCACTGTACTACCGGGCTTGGACCCCTGTGTTGTCTGGAGGCAGTCAAGCTTGGTATCAAGATCATTAACACCGCTCTACCACCCCTCGCCGACGGCTCGTCGAATCCCTCACTCTTCAATGTGGCGAAAAACCTCCGCGCCCTAGGTTACAAGACGTTAATCGACGAAGAACTGCTCAAGCCGGTTTCCGATCATTTCACGTTTATCGCCAAGCGCGAGGGGTTTCCCATCGGCGCGCCGGTGGAATACGACTACTCCCAGTACCAACACCAGGTGCCCGGCGGCATGATCTCCAATCTGCGGCACCAACTACGCAAGGTCGGTTTGGAACAAAAGATCGATCAGGCATTGGAAGAGACCATGCAAGTGCGCGCGGAGCTCGGCTACCCCATCATGGTCACGCCATTGTCTCAATTCGTCGGCAGCCAGGCGGCCATCAACGTCATCGTCGGCGAGCGCTACAAAGAAGTCACTGACCAGATCATTCAGTACGCGCTCGGTTATTGGGGCCGCGAAGGCGCCGAATTGATGGAGCCCGTCGTGAAAGCCAAAATCCTCGATCGTCCCCGCGCCAAGGAATGGGCTCAACGTCAACCGCCGGAGCCGACGGTGCAGGAGCTGCGCAAGAAAATGAATGCCGAAGGTGTATCCGATGAAGAGTTTTTGCTGCGCTGGAATCTCAATGTCGACGAGATCGAGACCATGCGCGCCGCCGGGGCACCGAAGGAGTACCTCACAGCGCGCCAGCCGCTGGTCAACCTCATCGATGCGCTGAGCAAACGCAACGATTACCGTCAGATCGTCATACAAAAGGGGGCAACGGTCATCTCGCTGCAAAAAGGCGCACCAGCCAGCTGATTGGCTAGAATAAGCTCGCCAACGCTCGTAGCACGCGCACGGATCACGATCACCGCCCCCTATGGATCGATTCTTCTTCGTCGCCGGCTCTTTGATGGCCTTCTTAGCTGTGGCACTGGGCGCGTTCGCAGCCCACAGCCTCAAAGCTCGCCTCTCCCCGGACATGCTCATTATCTTCGAAACCGGCGTGCGCTATCACATGTATCACGCTTTGGCCCTGCTGGCCGTCGCCTGGGCAGCCTCGCGCTGGCCGGAAAGCAGCGCTGGAACCGCGGGGTGGGCGTTCATTATCGGCATCGTGGTCTTTTCCGGTAGTCTTTACATCCTGAGCTTCACAGGAATGCGTTGGCTAGGGGCCATCACACCCATCGGTGGTGTGGCCTTTCTTTTGGGTTGGTTACTCCTCGCCTGGGCTGCCTGGCGATAGTAACGAAGCTGTTCAAAACGTTCCAGCCGTTCAAATCGTTCAAAACGTACGCCCCAGTTCAGGCGGCCTATACGTATGGCTAAGGCTCCGTCTATACGCCATAGGCGAGCTGCCATACGGTTCTGCTCGCGTTGACTCCCCGTAGACCTTCACGTACTTTGAATTCGTGATCGTCGGCGTTCCTAAAGAGATCAAAACCGAAGAGAACCGCGTTGCGGTGACTCCTACCGGTGTGGCCGGTTTTGTCTCCCGCGGGCACAAAGTGTTGATTGAAAAAGGCGCGGGGCTCGGGAGCGGTCTCACGGATCGCGCCTATGAAGTGGCCGGGGCCACGCTCGTCGAATCGGCGCAAGAGGTTTGGAACCAGTCCGACCTGATCATGAAGGTCAAAGAGCCTCAGGTATCGGAATTTCCACTACTGCGCAGGGGGCTCATTCTTTTTACCTACCTGCACCTTGCGGCCAACGAGAGCGTGACGCGGGAGTTGCTCGAGCGAAAAGTCACGGGCATCGCCTACGAAACCATACAGCTCGATGACGGCTCGTTGCCGCTCTTGACACCGATGAGTGAAATTGCCGGCCGGCTCTCGATTCAAGTGGGCGCCTGGTGCCTCCAGGCGGAAAACGGCGGACGCGGCATCCTCCTCGGCGGCGCTTCCGGCGTTCGTCCCGGCAAAGTGGTCATCCTTGGGGCGGGCATGTCCGGCACCGCCGCCTGCCAGGTGGCAGCCGGCATGGGTTCCTATGTCAGCATTCTGGATATCCATCCAACCAAGCTGCGCTACGTGCACGATATTCTCGGCGGTCATGTAACGACGCTGATGTCGAACCGCGCCAACGTCGAAGAAGAAGTCGTCGATGCCGATCTGGTAATCGGCTCCGTTCTGATTCCCGGCGCCAAAGCACCCAAACTTATTTCCCGCTCTTTGGTGCAACGGATGAAGCCGGGTTCGGCGTTCGTCGATATTTCTATCGACCAGGGCGGCTGTGCCGAGACTTCCCATCCTACGACCCATCGCCAGCCCATCTATGTAGAAGAGGATGTGGTTCATTACTGCGTGACGAACATGCCGGCCAGCGTGCCCAACACATCGACCTATGCGCTGACAAACTCGACGCTCTCCTACGGGCTGGAGCTGGCCAATCGCGGCTTTCCGCAGGCGTTGATCAGAAACAAGGCGCTGGCCAAGGGACTTAACACTTATGACGGCAAAATTACCCATGAAGGGGTCGCCACGGCCTTCAACTTGCCGCTCGCACCGGTTGAGGAGGTGATTCGCCAATGAGACTGGTCACGCGCGCCGATTTCGACGGGCTCGTCTGCGGCGCGCTCATCACGAAGTTCGAGGAGATCGACTCTTATCTCTTTGTCGAACCCAAATTCATGCAGGACGGATTGGTGGAAGTGCGCACCGGCGATATCATCACCAATCTCCCCTATCATCCCAACTGCACACTTTGGTTCGACCATCACATCACCAACACGACGCCGCGGTTCGACCACCCCATCATGCCGGGCAAAGGGGGATTTCGATTGGCACCGAGCGCCGCCCGTGTCGTTTGCGAGTACTACACCGAGACATCTAAGCCGAACGAACCTGCCGCAGCGGCACGCCTGGCGTTCCTGAATTCCCAACGGATGAAATATCTTCTCGAGGAGACGGACAAAATCGACGCCGGCAAACTGACCCGAGAGGATGTCCTGAATCCTCAAGGCTACGTCTTGATCTCCATGACCACCGACGGAAGAAACGCTGGGGACGAGCCCTACTGGCTCCGCGTCATTGAGCTGCTGCGCGAAGAAACATTGGACAACATGCTCAACGACTCTGAAGTCAAACGCCGCTGCCGGCAAATCCTCGACGAGCAAGAACAACTACGCGGGATCCTGCGCCAACATACAGCCCTGAAAGGCAATGTGATCTACGCCGATCTGCGCGGCATCGACCATATTCCGGATGGTAACCGCTTCCTTGTTTTCACGCTGTTTCCGGAGGGAAATATTCAGGTCAAGGTCGCCAATGATACCCAAAGACCGAACACCACGGCGATCTCGGTGGGTTACAATATTTTCAATCCGACATCGAAGGTCAACGTTGGCGAACTGCTGCAAGGATACGGCGGCGGCGGTCACAGGGTTGTCGGCTCCTGCCGGGTCCCCAACGAGAAAGCGGAGCAAGCGATCAAAGAGATTGTTGCGGCGGTCTCCGAAACGAAATGAACGATTGGAACTAGTCGGTTTGTGTCGCAACGAATGCCTTCTTTTTAAATGAAAGTCATCAGTCTCCAAACCGCTCTCAAGCGCTTACCCAAGCTCAATAACGAGATCCGCTACCGAAGTTGCTTCGAGGAAAAACAATTCACCAGCGGTCTGATTGCCTTCCGTCCGAACAAAAGCTTGGACGCCAAACAGATCATTCACGCCGACAAAGACGTTGTCTGCCACGTGCTCAAAGGTCGCGGCCGGCTGCGCATCAATGGCCGCCGGATTCAGTTGCGCCCCGGAATCATCTGTCACATCCCTAAAGGAACCTCACACGACTTTGCCGCGGGGAAAACCGGCGAGCTAGTCTTATTTTATTCGTTGATCAAAACCGGATAGGCAATAAGCGAAGCCGGCGAAGAAAGGTTTGAACGGCTTGAACGACTGGAACGATTTGAACACGCTTTGCGTTGTGGCTCACCAGACGCGAACGAGTTTCGCGTTGAAGTAGGCGTCCCAGTGAGCCTGGGCGGGCTTGGGTTTTTTATCACCGCTTTGCATTCCGGTATAGGCCCAAATACGGGCGATGTCATCCTGTGGCGGGCGAAGTTTGGCAACCAGTCTCTCGAAATCCGTCGTCGCGAAATTGATGACAAACTCGTATTTCTCGCGAGCAGCAGTCTTGAGCAACAATTCGGTGAACTGCTCCTGATCGGTATCGGAGCCACTAAGCACAAGCCCATAAGATTTCATGGCCACATTCCGGGACGTCATGCCGCTCTCTGACACTGCGACAGGTTTCTTGAAGCGAGTTGCGAAATCGAAGAAGTTCCCAGGAACCGGATGCGGCAGTTCCGTGCTCATGTGCGGATAGACGCTCATGGCAAAGAGATCGCTTTGTTTCATGAGGTCCGTCACCTCGCGCTCCTGGTCCGTCCCTTTCGCCTCTTTTGTGAGTTTCTTGTAATGCAGCACTTCGGTCGTGAAAAAGACCGGCAAGGTTGGGTGAGACTTCTTCAAGGCCCGATAGCTTTCACGATAAAGCTCCTTGAATTGTCGCCACTTGTTGGGCTCACGTGTCAGCAAAACATTCGATTCCACCCCGATGGCCAGGTAATCCGGGCGCATAGCTTGGACAGCCCGTAGGAGAAAATTTAAGTACGCTTTCTTTACTTTGGGACTATTGAGCGGCTCTTTGTCCCAGGGCTTGGGCAGCGGCAGATTGTCTTTTTCCCCCCAATAGGGAGCGAGCAGGCGCCGGTCCCTGTCAAGCGGCGAGATCGCCAAAAATACTTTCTTTCCAGAGGGGGGGCGATAGCTCAAGCTATCCTGAACGTTTTTCGAAAATGGTTTCGCGTCAAGCGCTTCGGGCCATGGAACACCGCCGATGAGCACAATCGAAACGATGTCACCATGCGCATAAGCAAAATTCTGCGCTTCTCGAAGGCCCTCATCGGATAGATCGGCTGGCCATAGAGTGAAGCCCATGTAGAAGGGCCGCGTCGGCGGCCCGGTAATCACCGGGAGGGGCGGCGGTGGGGGCGCGGGTTCCGGCGCTGGGAGAACGACTGGCGCAGGTGGAGCAATGTCGGGCTCAGGACTATCTGAAGTGGTCGATGCGCAGCCAAACAGGGCAAGTCCCAAGGTAAACATGACTACAGCGAACCCTGGCCCGACGCCCATTTGAATTCGCTTAACTCTAGGCAACATGGGGAGCTTCATCCGTCGATCTCTCTCTACAAGTGTAACTTGCTCAGACTGACAAACGCAATAAAAAATTCAACCGGCGCGAAGCCCGATCACGTCTGGGTATTGAGATTGTCCGCATTGGGGATCAACCTGTATCGATGCGCCGCTCATTACTCTCCGTAGTCTCGGCAAATTTTCGCTTGACTTTGCCTGAAAACTTCGGAAACTAAGCGGGATACGCCGTTATCCGGATCTTTGATCCTTTCACTCAAGACACTGTGTTGCTGCAAACAGTCAGCAAGTCCAGCTCGCTCCTCAAAAACGCAAAGAATATCTTGCCGTTAAATTTGAAATTGCGCCAGACTTTCATCAGCCTTGCAATCATGATCACGGCTGTTTCGGGCGCGGGTTGCTCCCGGACCGTTTCACCGGAGATTCGCTATGTCCCAGCCGGGGACCTGCTTGATATCGTAAAAGACTTCCAGCGCCTCGCGCGAGAAGACACCTATCGATTCCCTATCCCTAAGGACGTCACCGGTGTCAACATTATGAAAGCCACCCTGGTGCGACTCGACGACTACGAAAAAAAGAACCCTGGCAAATTCACCGATATCATTCAATTCAATAAAGCATTGGCTCTGGAGCGGCTACGGGAATATGAGCAGGCGGCGGCTTTGTATCGAAAGGTAGCCGAGACCGAAGGCCGTTTAGGCAAGGAAGCAGCCAAAAACGCCGAAATTCTCGACTCGTTCCTAGTAATCCTGGATCAACCGCTGGCGAGTGAAGACCCGTTTGAATATATCAAGGGGCTAGATGAAAAGGTGATCGCCTGGAATCAACTCATCACCAAGAACCAGGGGACCGCCTACGAGTTTCTCGCGCGCGTGGAAGAAGAACGGGTCGATCGCGCCAAAGTCGCCTTCGTCGAGGCCAACCGATACCGCCTCAAAGAAGGCAACCAGCTGGTGATTCTGGGCTACACTCAGCTATCGACCAAACACCGGCAAAGCAAAAATATCTATCGTTTTTTGCTCGACTTTGGGGATTTCTACGAGCTACTTGCAAAAGAATACGCGTCTCAGTACGATCCAGAGAGCCTGAGCTTCGATATCAAAACCTTCGAGCTGTTCGTCAAGTCGGCCCTCAGGCTTTATAATGAAGTTGCCCGAGTGGATGGCATCCTGGAAAAGATCGAGGCTCAGGGTAAGATTGAAGCCCTGCGGGGACTGCTCGAAAAAACCACAAGATTGAGCCGATGACGGCGAAATTGATCGCAACCTCTATACTCTTCGTAATCCTGTACAGCGCGCAACTTTGGCCTGAGCCCTGCGGCGCTCAGGAGCGCGAGCAAGTGCTCGACAAGATTCTCAATCCAATGCCGGATTACGATCCCTTTGAAAAGTCGACGGCAGCGCCGCCGCAGTTTTTTCCCGACGCGGTGGACAAAAGATCTCGCGAGCTGCTGATCGACGCATTGACCAATCAACAGGAATCGCTCAAGGACCACCTGCAGTTTTTTAAAGACCAGGACAGCCAGCTACAAAAGGAATACAGCACCTCTACCGGGTTGACAGAACGTGCGTTGGATCTGGTGAACAATACGATTCAAGATCGGCAGCGGTATCTCGCCGCGCAGCAAGAGGCTCTGAAGAATGCCTCAGCGCCGGAACGAAAGAAATATCTCCAGTCGATCATCGACAACGATGACTTGAACCAGGCCGATGATTTGATGCGGCAAAGCTCGACGAATCAATGGGGCGGTATCCTTAATCGTATGTTGAGTTCGGTGGATCTGGCCGGGGTTGCGTCGGGCAATTACATCGGCGCGGCGGCGGAGACCGTCATTAGCCAAGTCTATGCCCTCACCGATCCGGACATGGCCATCGAGGAGCGGCGCGCGCTATCGCGTCACCTCGATCATCTCAAACGTTTTCCCAATGATCCGCGGAACGCCGAGATCCTCCGCCAAGTGGAAGGGATTGAGGGAAAAAAGAAGAGCGTTTTGGTCAAGAAGCAACTCGCCAGAGGCGACGAAGCTCTTGGCAAGGGGGAGGTGGAGAGGGCCATGTTTTATTACGAAATGGCATCTTTCATCGATCCCGAATCGAAGACCGCCGGGAATGCTTTACAAAAAGCCACCAAGCTCTACCAGGAACAGCAAGAGGTAAGAAACAAAGGGCTTGCTTCCGGCTCGCCGGCGGCTTTCTCCACCGACCAGCAGCAGGATGTGGCAGGATTGTTGGGCGCGCTCAGCCTGCGTGATCCCGCTCTCATTGAGCGCTACTCCATCGATGTAGAAAAAAAACATCAGGGCAAACCGCTCGGGGATGCAGCATTGGATAGTGAAGCCGTCGCTTTGGAAATACGGGGACAGCACGAAGCGGCCAAAACAATTGTCGACCAGCTCGCGCGGTCGTCGAAGGACTCCGACCTGCAAAAGCGCGCAGCCGCGTTACTGGGGAGTCCTGAATACAATCTGCTCGGCACCTTCCAGGACGCCCGCAATGACCGCCGCGTGGAATCCGTTAAATATGTTTTGTTGGGCGAGGATCTGTTGAAGAAAAGCTTGCTCTATGGCGCGGGCGCCATGGCGGCAGCGGGTCCCGGCGCCGCGGTGACCCTTGGGATCGTCAACGCCATGCTGTTAGCCAACAACCTGGCTACTGTTATTTCCAACAATCCGGTTTCCGCCCAACCGGTGATCGACGCGGGTGTGACTTATATCCGCAACCATCCCACGTCGGAAAACGCTTCTGAAGTGTATACCGTGCTCGCCGATGCTTACGCGGAGCGGGGTATGTTCGACAAGGCCGTTTATTTTCACCAGCTAGCCGGGGCGCCAGCAGAGAAAATTGCGGCGCTTAAGGAAAAGGCGGCCGGCGGCATGCTCAATGCCGCCACAAAAGCCAAAGGCCGGGGCGCTCAAGAGTACTACTTGACGACTATTATCGATGAATATCCGGAAAGTCCTGCCGCAGCGGAAGCGACTAAGAAACTCGCGGCGCTGGTCAAGAACGACAATCAGGGGTTGCGCATGAGTAAACAATTTCTCGTGGAGAACCCCGAACTCTACGGACCCAACGGACTCGGGCTTAAACCCTCGCTCTTTGACGGCAATCGTAACAATATGGAGCTGGCGGACCGCGGCGTCAATCTCCTCAATGACAACGAGATCCTCGTTCACTACCAAACACCGTGGGGGGTACGAAGCCAGAGTTATCCGTTGTCGAAACCAGCGACGGAACGTTTTTTTGCAACTTTGCGTCAAAAAAACCACGAAGTCGCGATGGCCGATATCGATCAGCGAGCGAAGGGAACTGTCGGCGGCATCAAGAACATGCCGACGCCGATCCTGGAGGGGGTTCGTGGCAAAAACGCCGAGAAGCCGGATGACAATCAAGACTCCAGTTTTGCATTCATTCGTCAGGCCGACGGCACGGTACCCGGCTTTCCGCGTGTTTTGGATCACGAGTTGTTGAGCGAGAACGAGCTCAATCCGGGAAGCAAATATTTACTGCCGCCGATTCAGGGAAGCATCTCCGCCACACGGTTCAGCATGACCGGCGCATTGCCAACAGGTTTATGGGGCAATCAAGTCGCCATCGGTAACGATCCGAAAAGTCCCTATGCCGGGGTTCAACTACCGATTCCTCTGCTCCAAGGTTTCATCCCTGTTGATTTCATGGTCCAGGGAAGGCCCGGAGGTTTTTCGATTTATCCCAAGATTCACACGCGCGCCGATAAGGGCGCCGATCCGGAATTGTACAAATAG
>AR_comb_assmDRAFT_10337536_pt1 | contig 12508 bp, 12 predicted proteins | sample ArasoioldDNA_FD_10543 | JGI IMG/M metagenome (IMG submission 10543) | reverse complement strand
CGACTCAGGTAAGCATTTTTTCTTCACCGCATCAGCCACATCGAGGCCTCCACGATCTCGCGACGATCGTGATGCAAGCCGATTTGCCGCAGTCGATTCAGCAGCGCGCGATTGGGGCGTTGCAGCTTCTCGCGGAAGCGGAAAGTCAGGTACACGGCGTACCCATCGATCGCATCCATTTTCACGAAGTCGGCGCCGTCGACACGATTGTCGACATTGTGGGCGCGGTCGCCGGATTTAGTGAGTTACAAATCGAAGAAGTTCATTGCAGCGCGTTGCCCTGGTCGCGAGGAACGGTGAAGACTGAGCATGGTGTGCTTCCGGTACCGCCGCCGGCCGTCGCGCTTCTGTTGCGCAATGTGCCGGTTGTCGGCGTTGAAATTGAAGGCGAAACGGTTACGCCGACGGGTGCCACGCTTGCGCGCACCATCACTAAACAATTCGGCACGATGCCGGCGATGAGAGTCGATCGGGTCGGCTATGGCGCCGGGCAACGCGACTGGCCCGATCGGCCGAATGTTCTGCGCTTGACGATTGGCGAGAGCAGCGACTCAGCCGGTTTGCACGTCGAGCAACTCACAGTTCTCTCATGCAATATCGACGACATGAATCCGCAGTGGTACGAACCGCTGATGAAACTTCTGAGCGAAGCAGCCGCGCTGGATGTCTGGCTAACTCCTGTGCAGATGAAGAAGAACCGGCCCGGGACAAAGATCGAAGTGTTATGTCGGCCAGATGATTCAGACAATCTGCGCGCGCTGCTTCTGCGTAACACATCTACGCTTGGTGTCCGCGAGACATCAGTCGCTCGTCACAGTCTGCCGCGCGAGGTTCAAACCGTGCAGACTGAATATGGCCCGGTGCGCGTCAAAATCGCGACGCTGCCCGACGGCTCCCGCAAAGCTGCACCGGAACATGACGACTGCGCCGCGCGCGCTGAAGAAAACCACATTACCGTGCGCGAAGTGTGGCTGGCCGCAATCAATTCCCTGAGTGCTTCGCGCTAGGTGATTTCTGTCGCAGGAGAATTCTGGAGAGAGTCTTAATTTCCCTTTGCGGAACTTTGCGTCTTTGTGCCTTGGCGTGAAACTGACCGGTTTTTTCGATTACCTCACGCCAAGTCGCAAAGGCGCAAAAAAACCGGAAAGTAAAACACCAGCGAATTCTGCTTTCGGTAGCGGAGGTGCGAGCCACCTGTTACTCCGCACCGGCAGCCATCGCTTCCGCTTTAAGTTTTTGCTGGAACGACGAACGCCAGGCGCGCTCTAAATCTGCAACTGGGAGGTCCACTGCTTCCTCACCATCGCTCGTTATTCTCAATCGGTTAGAACCGACTGTGCCAAGAATTGTTATCGGACAATCGGCAGCTTCAGCGATGCGTTCGATTTCTTCGCGCGCCGACTCGGCGAAGCTAATGATGATGCGGGAAGGTGATTCGCTAAACAAGAGTAGTGCGGAGTGCTCCAAAGTGATTTCAGCGCCAATCGCTTGCCGATTGAGAGAAGAGAAGCACGATTCTGCAAGCGCAACGGCGAGTCCTCCGTCCGAGCAGTCGTGAGCGGATCTCAGCAAGCTTGCTTCAGCGGCGCGGAGACAGGCGGATTGAACCGCAAGTTCAGCATTGAGATCGAGCTGGGGAACCCGCGAGCCGAGTGCGCCCTCCCTGACGGTCGGGCTACCGCCCCGCGTGGCGGCGTATTCGCTCAGCGAAAGATCGTCACTGGTTGTGCCCAGCAGCGCGATTAAGTCACCCTCGGTCTTGAAACCCGGCTGCACCACGCGCTTCACGTCTTCGATCAAGCCGACCATGCCGATGACGGGCGTCGGCAACACCCCGCGGCCTTCAGTCTCGTTGTAGAACGAGACGTTGCCGGAAACGACGGGCGTGTTGAAAGCGCGACAGGCTTCCGCCATGCCGTCGATTACTTCGGAAAATGACCACATGACTTCGGGTCGTTCTGGCGAAGCAAAGTTCAAACAATTTGTAATCGCAATCGGCTTCGCGCCCACGCAGACAACGTTGCGCGCCGCTTCGGCGACGACCAGCTTCGCGCCTTCGCGCGGATTCACTGCGCAATATCGTCCATTGCCGTCGAGGGCGATTGCGAGAGCCTTCCGCGTTTCCTTGATCCGCACGACAGCGGCGTCGGCGCCCGGCAACACGACCGTGTTGGTCCGCACCATGTGATCATATTGCCGGTAAACCCATTCTTTTGAAGACAGGTTTTCGGAGGACAGCAGTTTCAGTAACGCATCGTTGTAATCTTGATCTTTCGTCTTTGTACTTTGATCCTGGAGGTTTGTCCCAGCTTGAGACTTTGGACTTTGGACTTTGGACTTTGGACGGTCGTAGATCGGAGCTTCGTCCGTCAATGCCTTTACCGGCACGTCACAGACAACTTCACCTTCGTGCATCACGCGCATGCGGCCGTCGTCCCGGACGTGGCCGATGACGACCGCGTCGAGGTCCCACTTCGCAAAAACTTCGACGATCTCTTTCGAGCGTCCTTTGTGCGCGACGATGAGCATGCGCTCTTGCGATTCCGACAAGAGCATTTCGTACGCGGTCATGCCGGTTTCGCGTTGCGGCACAAGCGACAAGTCGATCTCGATGCCTGTGTCGGCGCGCGCCGCCATCTCGCAGGTTGAGCACGTTAGCCCGGCCGCGCCCATGTCCTGAATGCCGGCAATCGCGCCGCTGCGCATCGCTTCGAGGCACGCCTCCAGCAGAAGCTTTTCGAGAAACGGATCGCCGACCTGAACTGTCGGACGTTTTTCCAGAGCTTCTTCGTCGAATTCCGCCGATGCCATCGTTGCGCCGTGAATACCATCGCGGCCGGTTTTCGCCCCGACGTAGAGCACCGGATTGCCGACGCCAGTCGCTTTGCCGAAGAAGATTTGATCCTTTCGCACCAGGCCAAGGGCGAAAGCATTCACGAGTGGATTAAGCGCGTAAGCATCGTCGAAGGCGACTTCACCGCCGACTGTCGGCACGCCGAACGCGTTGCCGTAGTGGGCGATGCCGGCTACAACGCCCGCCAACAGCGAACGGTTGCGACGGCCATTCTTCGGATCGTCGAGCGAACCGAACCGCAAACTGTTCAGCGCCGCCACGGGGCGCGCGCCCATCGTGAAGATGTCGCGCAGGATTCCGCCCACGCCGGTGGCCGCGCCCTGAAACGGTTCGATGAAGGACGGATGATTGTGCGATTCAATTTTGAACGCGGCACACCAGCCGTCGCCGACATCGACGATGCCTGCGTTTTCGCCGGGTGGAACAATGACGCGCTCGCCCTCGGTGGGCAGGCGCTTGAGATGAATGCGCGAAGACTTGTACGAGCAATGCTCGGACCACATGACGGAGAAGACACCGAGCTCGACCAGATTCGGGTCTCGTCCGAGCAGTTCTTTTATGCGGTTAAACTCATCGAGAGTGAGATTGTGTGCGGAAATAACTTCGTTGGTAATCGAATCCATGATCTCAAAAAAAGTGAACAGTATCGCTTCGGAGGAGCGAAATGTTATAGACCGAGTCCTCTGCTTCAAACAACTCGGCGCGACATCAAGCGGATGTCGCGCCGAGTAAGAGAGTATTTGCTTCCGCGCCCTTCTATAAACATTCTGCTCTTAACGGAGCGAAGAGGACGAAGCCAAGTACGCCGCCGTTTACTGCTTACGGCTCACTTCTTTATCGATTGCGGCGCGCAGTTCTTCAGGTTTAATCTTTCCAAAATGGCGATAGACAACCGCACCGGTGCGATCGAAGATGAAAGTCGCCGGCAACGCGCCGTCCCAATTCATGTCGATCGTGTGAATCGCCGGTTCTTTGTCGGCGACGTTCAGCAGCACCACCGGCATTTTCGCTTTCATCTCTTGAATGAACGAAACGGCGAGTCGTTTGTCCTCGAGTTCATCGACAGTGACTGACAAAAAGCTCAAGCCTTTCGTCCGATAGTCATCGTCAATTTTGACGAGGTCAGGAAACTCTTCGCGGCAACCGTCACACCACGTCGCCCAAAAATTCACAAGCAGTGGCCGCGCTTCTTTTGGATCACGCTGCAAAAGCTTCTTGAGTCCGTCCAGGTCGACGACGGTTATGTCAGAAGCAACACCGGCGAGCGCGCCGTTTTGTGAAGTGTTAGACGATGGCGCTTGAGAGCTCTGCGACTGGGCCGCGATTACTCCAAACGCCACCGCCAAAACGATTGAAAGTAGAAGACGCATTTTTAATGTAGCGCAAGTTGGAAACTTGCGGAGTTCCTGTTCAGGTCGGCACGCAAATTATCAATTTGCGCGACGCAGCTTACGAAACTCGCTTAATCGTGCAGCCGAACGCGGCGCCACCGGTCTTGGTGACCGCTTTGCCGGCAAGCATTTCATTGAGCGCCTCACGCAAATCTTCAGAAGTGATGCCTTCGGTTTTTTGCGAGTTGTCGATACGGCCGTGATAGACGAGCTTCATGTTCGCGTCGAGCACGTAGGCTTCGGGCGTCCGCGTGGCGCCCAGTCGATCCGCGATCTTGTTGCCGTCATCTTTCAGAATCGTGAACGTCAAACCTTTTTCCGCCGCGTGTGACTTCACTTCCCCCGCCGGCTCAGTATTGTTCGAGTTAATGCCGACGACGTTGATGCCTTTCGCCTTGTAGTCCTGCGCCAGCTTTTCCATCCGATCGTTATAAGCGTTCGAGACCGGGCATTTGGTGGCAATGAACATGATCACCACGCCCTTCGATCCGGCGAGCGACTTGAGCGAATGCTCTTTCCCGTCCGCGTCCGGTAGTTTGAAGTCGTCGATCACCGTGCCGATAGTCGGCGGCGCCGGAATGTCGTTGTCAGTGCGGCCACTGCCGGCCACTGCCGCCAGCGCAATCACCACCAGAGAGGTAACCAAGAGCGAAACTGCGTACTGCTTTTTCATACGGACTCCTTTCGGACGGTTGAATTGAAGTCAGAGATTAACAGTCAAAACTTAGACGTGGCAAGCTGGCCGGTGGTTCGCACTAGCCGCACCAGTCACATAGTCTTTTTGGCAGGTTGGAGAGAAAAACAATTAGGGTCAGAGTAATCGTCACGGCGGCGGACAGGAGGCAATATTGGCAGAAGTGATGAATTACAAATGCCTGTAAGTACAACAGCCAAAGTGTCGTCAAAAACATTATTCCGAGCAGGATTTTGAGCCAGAGCCTGACGAGTGGATAACCGAACGCAGCGAGAATTGCGAGACTAAAGACGACAAAATACGCAGCGGCTCCAACGGCGGCGAGCGGCACCGGGCCGGCCTGCGCGTACGGGCTGCTTAAGACTTCGGAGCAGCCTGAGATGACTGTGCAACGAAGGCTCGCGCCGGTGATGTGTTGGACCGTCAGATAAATGGCGTCGGCCAGGCCGATGAGCGAGACGAGCGCGGCGATGAGATAAGTCCAGGAGAAGCCTGAACGGGTTGTTGTGTTAGTCATAAGACGCCAGGTGTCAGAACCGAGAGCGGTAGCGACCGGATCATCATTCAACGTCGCACAATGATCCCGTCGCTACCGCTCCGGGTTCTGACACATTTTTCGATCTAACAATCTACTGGCCAGCGTTCAACGCGTCATTGATCATCTTGCGCAATCCATCGGGCTTCCAGGATTCGCCGGTAGCTTCCTTGCCATTGACGAAAAAACTGGGCGTGGATTGAATCCCGAGCGCATGTGAGCGTTTGCCGTCCTGGAAAATGCGCGCCGCCACCGCTTCACCATTCAAATCGCGCATGAACTGATCGGGATTCACGCCGAGTTGCTTTGCGTAATCAACGAACATGGCAACCGCGGCGTCCTTATCCTTGGCCTCGGACCAGGTGGTCTGAGTCTCAAACAGCTTATCGTGCATTGCCCAGAATTTGTCCTCGCCTTGCAGTCCGGCGGCTTCGGCGGCCTGAGCGGCAATGGTTGAATACTGATGGGTTGGGTACAGCGGATTCTGGCGATAGATCACGCGCAGTTTTTCACCGAAATCAGCTTCCATCTTTTTCAATTCGGGGTAGTAAGCGCTGCAGGAAGGACACTGAAAATCGGCAAACTCTTCAACCGTCACCGGCGCATTTGCATTACCGCGAATGTGCGCAGGGGCTGCACCCGGTGGCAGGGAGCCCGGCGGTGGCGTCGCGACTCGCGGAGGACCATCTACCTGTCGCGAACCGGAAGAGAGTTTCCACATCGCTGCGAGTGCCGCGATTAGGACAATGGCGATGATCAAGAAGGGAACGAGGCGTTTCATGTTCAATGGGTACTTCTTCGTTTACGCCGCCGCCGCGAGCGCGCCCACCAAAGAATGAAATAGGGCACGTCCATCGCTCGATCCAAGGGCGTCTTCGCAGGCGCGCTCCGGGTGCGGCATTAGTCCGAGCACGTTCCGGCCTTGGTTGCAGATGCCGGCGATGTTGTCGCGCGATCCGTTCACATTTGTTTGGTCGGTGACATTGCCCTGAGGGTCGCAATAGCGAAAGACGACTCGGCGATCGCGTTGTAGCTCCGCGAACGTGGCATCATCGCAGACATAGTTACCTTCGGCGTGCGCGATCGGCATGCGCAGGATCTGGCCACGTGTCAGTTCGTGAGTGAAGGCTGTGTCGCTGCTTTCCACGCGCACGTTCACATGTTCGCAAACAAAGTGCAGTTCGCGATTACGAATTAGTGCGCCCGGGAGCAAACCCGCTTCGCACAAGATTTGAAAGCCATTGCAAATACCGAGTACCAGCTTATCCTGCGCTGCAAACTTCTTGACTGAATTCATCACCGGCGAGAAGCTCGCGAGCGCGCCCGCGCGCAGGTAATCGCCGTAAGAAAATCCACCCGGAATAATCAGGGCGTCATACGACGAAAGTTCGGTGTCGCGATGCCAGATGAAATCGACCGGCTGCCCGACATGTTTCGAGATCACGTGATAAGCGTCATGATCGCAATTTGAGCCGGGAAAAACGATGACTCCGAATTTCATATATGGTGGCGCAAATTGGTAATTTGCGCGCGCAAGTTAACAACTTGCGCCACTCTACTTTTCAATTTCCACACGAAAATCTTCGATGATCGGATTCGACAAGACTTCACGCGCCATGCGCTCGGCTTCCGCGCGCGCATCGTCGTCGCTCAATCCGCCGTTGAGCGCGATCTCGAAATACTTTCCCTGTCGGATGTCGCTAACGCCGCGATAACCAAGCAGCTCGACGGAGTGCTTGATCGCTTTGCCCTGTGGATCTAGGACACTTGGTTTTAATGTGACGTAAACTTTCGCTTTCATGTCCGATAAGCTTCAGCTTGTCGAGTTTCAATGCGGGGCGACAAGCTGAAGCTTGTCGGACTCTCCAGGAGAACGCAAGATAATACGGCAAAACATTGCGCTAACGGTAGCCGATATCATAGTATTTGCGCCGTCGCCTTCAGGCATACATAGGTTTCGAGGAAACAAATTCAATGTCAGCGCCATACACACCACCATCGCCGCCGCCAGAGACAAACGCTCCCGGTGGCCAGGCCAGCATCGGCATGGACGCCAATCTGGCGTCGATGATTTGTTACCTCACGATGATTTGTTGCGGTCTCGGCATCGTCATCAGCCTGGTTTTCTTTCTGATTGAAAAGACCAGCCGGCTGCTGCGCTTTCATGCGATGCAGGCGTTGTTATATGGCGCGGTTTGGGTCGTGTTAGGAATCGTCTTTAAGATCTTGTCATTGGTCACCGACATCGCCGTGGGAGACACTCTCGGCTTCTTCGTCTTTTTTGGCTGGCTCGCCGTCAGGCTCTTAGTGGCCGTGGTGCTGCTGGTCTTTTTGATTATTGCCGCGATCAAGGCGTATCAGGGTCAGTACTACAAGCTGCCGATCCTCGGAAATATCGCCTGGGGAATCGTCAACAAATAGTCATCATCAGTTCAAACGATCTACTACTTTCAAACCTGCAGGAGAAACTGAAATGGATACAGGCAAGTCTGCCCTGGGACTCGACGGAAATGTGGCCGCCGCGCTCGGGTATCCGATCGGCATCATCGCAATCATTTCCCTAATCATGGAGAAGGAAAATCGCTTCGTGAAGTTCCATGCGCTGCAATCGATTCTGTTGCACGTGGTGATTGTCGTCGTCGGTTTTGGCTTGGGAATACTGCTTTTTATCATTGGAATCCTGTTAGGCATTGGCGCCACCGCGGCCGGTAGTTCCGCCGTCGGCGGGCTAGCCGGAATTTTCAGTTTGCTCTCGATGCTTATTTGGTTCGCGATTTTCATCGCGTACATCGGCGGGCTGATTTACGGCGCAGTCAAGGCCTACCAGGGTGCAATGTTCAAGCTGCCGATTATCGGCGGGATGGCCGACAAGTGGATTACATAGGATTATCCGACTAGCGAGGCCGGGGATGGGACTGGTTCAGTCGCTCAGTGCTGGCCGGCTGATCCGGTTGCTACCGCTCCTGGCTCTGACACTGCACTAAAAACTCTGCCGAAAACTTGATCGACATTTCGCAAATATCGATCAAGCGAGAAGACTTCATCAATTTGTTTCGAAGTCAGGTGGGCGGCGATATCTTTGTCGGCTGAGACAAGCTCTCTGAAGTCGCCACCCTCATCCCAACACTTCATCGAGTTTCGCTGCACCCACTCATAAGCCGTCTCGCGCGCGACACCGGCGTGCGTCAGTGCCAGAAGCAACTCGCCACTGAAGACCAACCCGCGCGTCGCGTTAAGATTCTCAAGCATGCGATCCGCATGAACAATCAAGCCGTCGATGAGCGAAGCTGCTTTCTCCAGCATGTAGTCCGTGGCGATACTCGAATCAGGCAACACGACACGCTCGGCTGACGAATGCGAGATGTCACGTTCATGCCAAAGCGCAATATTCTCCAGGCCGACGATGCTGTTCGCGCGGACAACACGCGCCATGCCGCAAAGCCGCTCTGAAAGAATCGGGTTGCGCTTGTGCGGCATCGCACTCGAGCCCTTTTGACCTTTTCTAAATTTCTCCTGAGCTTCGCGAACTTCGGTGCGCTGCCAGTGGCGAACTTGCAGCGCGAATTTGTCGATCGAAGAACTAATAACGGCCAAGGTGCAAAGATATTCGGCGTACGAATCGCGCTGTACGACCTGAGTCGAGACGGGTGCGGCTGTCAATCCGAGCCGCGCACAGACCTTCTCTTCCACCTCAGGTGTCAGGTGTGCGAATGAGCCAACCGCGCCACTGAGTTTTCCCACCGCGACCGCTTCGCGCGCCCGTAAGAGCCGCTCGCGATTCCGCTGCATCTCGTCGTGCCAAAGCGCAAAGGTCAACCCGAATGAAGTCGGCTCTGCGTGAATACCGTGCGTGCGGCCGATTTGCGGCGTGTGCTTGAATTCGAACGCCCGGCGCTTCAGCACTTGGAGCAGCGCGTCGATTTTCTTGAGCAGGATGTCGCAAGCGTCGCGCAACAACAGCGCGTTCGCGGTATCGACGACGTCCGACGAAGTCAGCCCGTAGTGGACGAAGCGTGCGGCGGCGCCGATTGATTCAGCGAGGTTCGTGGTGAACGCGATGACATCGTGATCGGTGGTCTTCTCGATCTCGTTGATGCGATCGACAGAAAACGCTGCGCGCGCCTTGATCTCCGCCAGTGCGTCACGAGGAATGATGCCTGTCTCGGCATGGACCTCGCAGACGGCAATTTCCACGTCCAGCCATTTCTGGAACTTGTTCTGTTCAGACCAGAGCGCGCCCATCTCGGGCAGGGTGTAACGTTCGATCATAGGTAAAATAGTAAATCCTGAATCGTAAATAGACGTCCGGAAGCGTGATCTATTTACGATTTACCATTTACGATTCACTACCTCAGCGCCGTCGAAGTCACAAAATATTTCGCCAGAGACCACTTGCCGCCGTGTTCGATCAACGTGAAGGTTTCCATGGCGTCGCCCCGCTCGAATTGCGTTTGGTAAACGGCGATTAGCGAGTGACCGGGAACCGGCGCAGTTGCTGTCTGTTCTTCGCGTGCGGTGTCCAGGTTGCGCACTTGCGCGCGGCCCAGCTTATCGTGCACGCGTTGCAGCGTGGCTTTGGATTCTTCGAGCGTGGCATCCTTGCGCCACTCATCACCGGCATCATTGTAAATCTTTTCGTAACGACCTGCGTCAATGTCCTGAATCGCTGTGTCGATGACCGTCTGCGCGTCGGCCGGAATGCCGGTCCGTCGTGCGGCCCGACCGCAGGAAACTGAAAGAGTAACGACGCAAAGTGTCAGAAGCCCGACCGTCAGGGAGGGCAACCGACCGAAGTTGCCCTTGCTTACGCGCGGGCTTCTGACACTTCTCAGACTTCGATCCACGCCGTCGGCTCTTTCGGAAATGACAAAGTGACTTCTGTATCGGCGCGAAACAACGGCGACCGTTCGTACAACGCGGTCTCTGCAGTGATTTTCGCGAGATACGGATTGTTCGCCCGCTGCGAAAGGTGCGCCAGCACTATGTGCCTGGCGTGGCCGTCGAATCCGTCGACCAGCCATTCCGCCACGTCTTCGTTCGATAAGTGCCCGAGCCGCGAAAGGATGCGCTGCTTCAATTCCCAGGGATAGTTTTCTACCGTTTTCAACATGTCGCGGCTGTGGTTCGACTCGATCACAATCGCCGCGCAGCCGCGCAGTTGCTGAGTAATCAGCGTGGTGATGTGACCAAAGTCCATCAATGTCGCTACTTTTACGCCGTTGTGCGTCGCAGTGAAACCAAAGTTATCCACGGCATCATGCGGCACGGTGAATGGGTGGAAATCGATATTGCCGATGCGAAAGTCTCTTCCCGAATCGATCTCAACCATGCGATCGCGCAGCGCATCGGCACGGCGCCGCCGTTCATCATTGACCATGCCCGAGCCCGATTCGAGAACGTACGCGGTGTGCGTCTTGGCCGAAATGTAAACCGGGCAGTCCAGATCTTTCATCAACACGCGCAGTCCGCCCACGTGATCGCCATGCTCGTGGGTTACCAGAACGCCGTCGAGTGAGTTTGGATCTTCGCCGAGCTGATTCATGCGGCGCGCGATCTCGCGAGCACTAAGGCCGGCATCGACCAAGACGCGCGTGCCATTAGCCACCAGCAGCACTGCGTTACCGGTCGAACCGCTGCCAAGAACCGAAATCTTCATTGCGAGCGAATTATACGGGAAGTCTCAGCGATAGAGGCACCGAGAGACTGAGAAATTCAAAAAAAAGTTTTTGACAAGCTGCAGAGAACGATTAGATTTCAAGCCGTGATCGATCGACAGCAAAGCCGTTCAAGTTACCGAGCGCGCCGACCGCGAGTGATTCTGTGGTGAAGTGGGTCTGCGCCAGGCACAGCATGTCGTCGCGGGTAACAGCTTCGATTCGCTGAATGATTTCATCGGGCGGAATTCTGCGTCCATGCACGATTTCCTGCCGCGCGAGAGCGCCGACGCGGGCGCTCGAAGACTCGAGGCTTAACAGGATGGTTGAGACGGCCTGGTCCTTGGCCAGTTTGAGTTCGTCTTCAGTCGCCGGTTCGCTCGCTGCGCGCCGCAATTCTTTCAACGACAAATCCAAAACTTGATCGATGTGCGCTGGCGACGCGCCGGCATAGATCGTGAACATGCCAACATCGGTAAACGTGTTGCCGCCGGCTCCAATTGAATAGGCCAGCCCGCGCTCTTCACGTATCGATTGCCATAGGCGGCTGGAGGTGCTGCCGCCGATAATCGTGCCCAACATGGTGGCAATGTAGCGGTCATCGCTGGTCGCCGACGGCCAGGGAGCGGCGATGATCAAATGTGCTTGCTCGAGCTCGCGCTTGCGCTCGATGAAAATTGGCGCTGCCGCGGCAGGTTTCGTGGCGGTTATTGGCGGCGGAGGTTGGCCGTTAGTCTGCCCGAAACTTTTCGTCGCCAGGTCCACTAGTTGATTGTGGTCGATATTGCCTGCAGCCGCGATTACAAGATTGGCCGGTGAATAGTTTGCGGTATGGAAACTTGAGGTCTTGGCTCGATCGAAACTCGAAACAGTGGCCGCGGTCCCTTCGATCGGTCTTCCCAGCGAATGATCCGGAAAATAGGCGGCGTTGAACAATTCACCGAGAAATTCTTCCGGCGTGTCCTCAACCATCTTCATCTCTTCGATAATGACGTTTTGTTCGCGCTTCAAATCAACTTCGTCGAACCGAGGATTCGCCACCATGTCGGCGATAAGATCGAAGGCGGCCGGCATCGCCGAGTCCACCACTTTCATTGAGAAGCCGGTCATTTCGTGCGTTGTGTACGCATCAAGATGCCCACCTAAACGGTCGGATTCCATGGCAATGTCGTGGGCGGACCGCCGCTCGGAGCCCTTGAACAGGGCGTGTTCAATAAAGTGGCAGATGCCGTTTAGTTTGGGTGATTCGTGCCGGGAACCCCGCCGCAGCCATACCCCGAGGGTTACCGACCGCAATCCGGGCATGTGTTCCGTCAGGATGGTCAGACCATTCGGAAGTCGGGTTGTCCTTATCTGGTCAATCATGGTTTGCCTAAGAGG
>AR_comb_assmDRAFT_10124709_pt1 | contig 12508 bp, 9 predicted proteins | sample ArasoioldDNA_FD_10543 | JGI IMG/M metagenome (IMG submission 10543) | reverse complement strand
CGGAACAGGAAACAAGGGCGGAGGACTCGGCGGCCCAATGGATGTTGGCGCCCCATCAGCACCGCCCGGCGGAGGCGGAGGCAATAACAGCGGGAAAGGCATTGTTCTTTCCGGGCAGCCCGGCTTGGTGGTAGGTCGTCCCGGATCCGGTGGACCCGGCAACATTGCTATGTCTCCCGCGGGCACGAAGGACACTGGACTTGGAGGTGGCGGCGGAGGCACTGGCATCGGGCGCGGGGACGGTCCCGGCAGCGGCTTGTCTGGCGCAGGATCAGGCGGCGCGCGCGACGGGACCGGCAAAGGTGTCGACCCGAATGCGAAAGGCGGCATCTCGCAATACGGCGGACCGGGCGGTGCGGGCTCGGGAACAAACGGGCAGCCGGCAATTCCCGGAGTATCTGTTCAGGGTGGCAGCACTACTGTGAACCTGCCCAGTTTCGGCGGCGGAAACGGAAACGACCCGAACCCGCCTGGACGATCCGCGACCGCCAATGCCAACCCCCGATTCGACGTGACCATTGTCGGCACGTCGCGCTCCGGAGGCGGTTTCAACATGTACGGTCTGCTCAAAGGAGATAAAACTTATACGAAGTACTTTGAGACGACGGCTGGAACTGTGACCATGTGGTATTCCGATCCAGTCTCGGCGACGCATCCCTATGCCGAAGAAATCACTGCACCGGAACCGATGCGGGCAGACTTGCCCGCGGGGCTGAGCCGTTCTCGCCTGGTGATTGCCTGTAATCTTGATCGATCGGGCGTAATCAAGGATCTTCGTGTGATCGATGCCGGCCCCCCGCAGATGACGGCGAAGATTATGGCTTCCCTTCCCAACTGGAAGTTTCGCCCCGCATTCCATGGGAATGATCCGATCGAGGTCACCGCTGTTCTAGGCTTCAATATCGACACGAACCGGTAGTTGTCATCCCAAGTCTCACAATCAATTAATCGAGCGCCGAAACAGCACCGCAGTTTCGTCGTGGTATTCGACGTCCCAGCCCGGAATACTCTCAAGCGCACCTGCCAACGAGGAATTGGAAGGCACTAATATGAGTTGTGCGTTCATGGATTGCAGGTCCTGCATCCACCCCGGTTGAACGCGGACAATATCCAGATAACGCTGGAAAAACTGCGCGCCATACAAATCATGGCGGTCATCCACCATTACCTTGGCGGGATACAGTCGGAAGACGAGATATCCGCCCCACTGATCGATACTGAATACGGGATCGGTGATCCTCTGAGATTGGATGAAGTTCACCGCTTCGACGGGAAACCGCGCAGGTTCGAATTGTGCCGCCATGCGGACGGGCCCCAGAGTGCCGCCACGAAACGTGACGCACAGCAAGAGCGCCACCCCAACGGCAATCCACAAACCATGGCGGACTTTCTCATCTGTTTGCGCGACACGATCCTGCAAAGTCAGAATGCGGCCAAGTGTCGACGGAATTGTGCTTTGACTTCGGTCACGCTGCAGAGTGCTTGACAACAGTGGACCGATCACGAGCGCGATCAGCATCGAGGAGGTTGGAATATTCCTCGAGGCGAACACCCCAGCGTAGATCGCAAACAGAAGAATTAAGAGATGCCGCGCTGTCAGCGTGCGCTGCGATACAGCGATTCCTAGCACTGCGAGCAAGACCAGAGCGAGGAAGCAGCGCTCCGCAGCGCCATGAAAATTCGGTGACTGGAACTCTTGGATGTGATTCATCAGAAATGAATCTCCAAGATATTGATAAATATGGGTATAGATACGGTAGCCGAAGGGATTTATTAACGATGTAAACGCGCTTGCCAAGGTCACGTAAGAAAGCATGCGCTCCCCGTTCGAATGACCTAACCGCGCATCCTCGCTGTCCACCCATTTCGTGTCGCACCAATAGATCGCTAGCAGTACGAACCCCAACAAGAAGCCACCGTGCAGGTTGACCCAAATCAGCATCACTGCCGGCAGCCAGAACAATCGGCGGTACCTTCCCGTTTCGCGCGCGGATTCCAGAATCCGCAGCCAAAGCAGCATCAAAAGCCAACTCGCCACATGGGGGCGAGCAAACATGTGAATGGTTGACCCAGAGATCGCAAGCAACACAAGAACAACGGAGAGGAACAGTCCAGTGTGTCGCTGGCGTAGCATCGTAAAGAGCATCGCGAACGTGGCGGCAATGATTAGCGCCGCAAGGAAGGAGACACCGTAGAGGCCGGCCGATTGAAATGCCGCGCCCATCGCGACATCTGCCAGCCACTCCCATGCATACCACGTCTTGCCTGTCGAAGAGACTGAGAACGGATCGATTCGAGGAATGGCATGCGAGGACAAAATAATCTGACCCGTTCGCACGTGCCAACCCGTCCCGCCGTCGCGAAAGAGTCGTGGCGCCAGGGCGCCCAATGTCAGGGAAAGAAAGACGGCGAGGAAAATCAAATCGCGAAACGATGGCAGCGTCCAGGCGAGCCCTGAACCCATCAGATGTGAATCATTCCCTGCGCGAGGTGAATGCGCGGCTGAGGACATGGTTTCGTGCATTTAGCAATCCGCTGCCGGGTCATGGTATCGCACACAGAGCGAGCCTTGATGGCGTGAGTGCTTTGGCAGTTAACGGAATGACTGAGCGGAACTAGCGGTGGAGATATGAGATCAGAACTTTCCGAATGACAAACCGACACGCATATGGTGCATAAGGCTGTCCGGGAAAGTGTAGGCCACTGCGATCCCTAGCATTGCATGCACGATTCCGAGCGGATAGATGCTGCGGAAGCGCCGGAATAAATCTGTGAAAAATAGCGCTCCGAAGAAGGTCAGAGCGGTAAGTGGAAGGTTCGGCAAGTGCGCAACGGTAAATAGCGCGGTGCTGAGCCACAGTGCCGCGACCGATCCCACCGCGGACTCCATGCGCAAAAAGAAGAACGATTGCAGCAGAAACTGCTGAAAAAACGCCCACAAAATATACGGAAGGATATTATTCAGCCTTGGCCAATCGGGATTCGCAGGAACAGGATGTCCGGTCAGCACGGCGACAATCGGGAAAGCCGTGGCAATCGCCGCTCCTGACAGAATAATCCAGCAAGTCGCGGTGAGCGCAGGCCAGGTAAGTCCCAGTTCCTTGCGTGACAAACCGCTTCGCCAGCTGAGCCACAACGGGCTGATAGTGACCAAGGCAATCAGGATGGAATGACCAAGGCTTCGGGGCGTCCACATGACCGCCTCGAGAAGCGTAAAGACCCAGAACGTTTCGAGCCAAGGCCTCCAACTCGAAGTGGAGACACGGATTGGGGCTGCCAGAACTGGCCCTTGTGACCCTGACTCCTTGGGTAATTCGGCAGGAAAACTTTTGGACCCCGCAGCCATTTGCACAATCTTATAAGCAGGGAGCATGACCAGCAACTCTACACCTCGGGTGGTGATCGTTGGCGCCGGGTTCGGCGGCATCAATGCTGCCCAGAAACTTGTCGGCGAGCGGGTACAGATTACGATCATCGATCGTAAGAATCACCATGCGTTTCAGCCTTTGCTTTATCAGGTAGCCACGGGCGGCCTCTCGCCTGCAGAAATTGCTGCCCCGGTTCGCGCAATTTTTCGCGGCGATACCAACGTGACAGTCTTGCTCGAAGAAGTGACCGGTTTCGACACCGAACAGCGGCTCGTGAAGACCTGCGAGCAACAGATTCCATATGACTTCCTTATCGTAGCCGCCGGTGCGACGCATGCATATTTCGGCCATGACGAGTGGCAGCCTTTGGCGCCGGGCCTGAAGACCATTGAGGATGCCCTCGAGATTCGCCGACGCGTTTTGCTGGCTTTCGAGTTGGCGGAGCGGCAAACCATCTCGGGAGAAGGCGCCGCACCACTCAATTTTGTGGTCATCGGCGCTGGTCCAACCGGAGTGGAACTGGCAGGCACCCTGGCAGAGATCTGCCATCACGTGCTGGCTCACGAATTTCGATCGATCGATCCCAGCCGAGCGCGCGTTCTCTTACTCGAGGGTGGGCCGCGAGTATTGCCGGCTTATCCGGAGGATCTCTCGCGCAGTGCCGAAGAGCAACTTCGCCGTCTCGGCGTCGAGGTGCGCACGAACGCGATGGTCACGAATATCGAACCAGGGGCGGTGCATTTTGGAGATACACGTATCGCGGCGCCGGTCATTCTATGGGCGGCGGGCGTGGCCGCTTCCCCACTCGGAAAGATGTTGGGCGCCCCTCTCGACCGTGCTGGCCGCGTTATGGTGGAACCCGACCTTAGCATTCCCGGCCATCCTGAGGTTTTCGTCGTGGGCGATCTAGCGTCGCTGAAAGATAAGCACGGCCAAATGCTTCCCGGACTCGCCCCCGTCGCGATTCAGGAAGGCCGATACGTGGCGAAGGCAATCCAGCGCACGTTGCAAGGCAAGCCGCGAGAGCCGTTTCACTACTGGGATAAAGGAAGCCTTGCCACCATCGGACGCGCGGCGGCAGTTGGGCAAATTGGGAAGCTGCACATCTCGGGATTCATCGCTTGGTTGGCATGGCTGTTTGTTCATATCTACTTTTTGATCGGTTTTCGAAATCGGCTGCTCGTGATGATTCAGTGGGCATGGTCATATGTTACGTACGAGCGCGGCGCCCGTCTGATCACTGGATCCACGGTCCTTCCCGGCTGGGCCGGTACCCATCCAGCAAAATCACGTACCCCTGAGCCGGAGCACGCAGAGCCCACGTCCGTAAGTTCCTAACGCAGAAATTTCAACCGATATAATGAAAGAACCTTGTGGACCTCAAGGCTCTTTCTTCTCGCACTGATATTTTTGGTAGCTGGCGCTATCTGCGGACGCGCCCAAACCACGATCAGTCCCGGCGAGACCGCTATCGTGATGCCCTTCGAAAATCAGTCTGGGGCTCCGGGAATCGAATGGATCGGTGAATCCTTCCCTTCAGTGCTTGGCCAGCGTCTGGGATCGCCTACTCTATACGTGCTTACCCGCGAGGATCGCTTGCGAGCCTACGACCGGGTTGGCATCCCCGCCGAGCTTCATCCCTCCAGAGCAACCGTGTACCGCATCGCAGAGCAGATGGATGTCGACTTTGTCGTGCTCGGACGCTATTCATTTGACGGGCGCGTCTTCACCGCCGCGGCACAGGTACTGGATATGCGCAATGTCCGCTTGCTGCCGGAAGTGAGCGAGTCCGGTCCACTGCTTGACCTCATTCGTGTGCAAACCGCTCTGGCATGGGACCTATTGCATTCTCTGCGCGCAACCGTGTCGGTGACGAAGCAGGCGTTCGTCGATGGGGCGCCGCCCATCCGGCTTGACGCTTTCGAAAATTACACGCGAGGCATCCTGGCAACTTCAAATGACGAAAAAGTGAGGCGCTTGCGGGAGGCGGTTCGGCTCAATCCGACGTATGGGGATGCGTGGCTCGAACTGGGCAAGACTTATTACAGCCTGCAGCAGTATGCGCAAGCGGTGTCGGCTCTGGCGCAGGTTCCGGCTACAGACGCCGTCGCACGCGAAGCCAATTTCTACCTCGGACTGTCGGCGTACTACCAAGCCGATTATGCGAAAGCGGAATCGGCATTCAGCTTCGTGGAAGCGCGGTTGCCGCTCACCGAGGTTTACAACAACCTCGGCGTCGTCACTTCACGACGCGGGAAAAAGAATGCGGCGGACTACTTTCAAAAGGCCGTTCAGCTGGATCCGAACGACGCCGACTACCATTTCAATCTGGCAGTTGCCCTGTTCCGAAATAACGACACGGGCGGAGCTGCACGGGAACTGAAGGAGTGCCTTGCGCTACGCCCGAACGATGCGGAGGCGCGCAGTTTGGCCGACGCGATTACCGGTTCTCCAAAAGGCTCGTCAGGCGCGGCCCCTTCAAATGCCACCCGGGTTCCGCTGGAGCGTATCAAACGAAACTACGACGAGAGTTCTTTTCGGCAACTCTTCGTAGAGGTGCAGGCAGCCGCGGAACAGCGTCTGGCGAAGGCCGACGCCGCCACCCGAACGAAGTTCTACGTGGGCCGTGGTCAGGAGCTTTTGACGCAAGGCCTTATGGCAGAAGCGGAGAAGGAATTCCGCACGGCAATTTCGCTCAGTCCGGAAGATGCTCAGGCACACTCCGGTTTGGCGCGTGTTCTGGAAGCTCAAAATGACGCCAACGGCGCCCGCAGCGAGGCCGAGACCGCGCTCCGTCTAAAACCGCTTGCCGAACCTTTGCTGGTTCTCGCGCGCCTCGATTTGCGCGACAATAAAGCTGAAGCTGCCGCCCAGAGCGTGGACCGGGCCTTGCAACTGGAACCAAACAACGCAACGGCCCTCGCTCTGAAACGCGCCGTCGCAGCCAAGCTCGCGGAGAAAGCGCAGCCGCTGCCCAACCGATGAAAAGTCAGGCCGTCACCCGCCTGCGTCTCGTGCTCCCTCTCTCCCTGGTAATACTCGCCTCCTGCGTAGTGTCATCCGCGCAAGTGCTCAAAGTCGTGTTGAATGACACGATCAATCCCATCACAGACGAGTTCATCGGCCGCGCATTGGCTCAGGCCAAGGATGAGCGCGATCAGGCCGTGCTGATTGAAATGAACACCCCGGGAGGTCTAGCTGACTCGACTCGCGAAATTATCGAGAAGATCCTCGCTTCGCCTGTTCCAGTGATCATTTATGTCACGCCTAGCGGCAGCCGCGCAGCGTCCGCCGGCTTTTTCATTCTTGAGGCCGCCGATGTAGCGGCCATGGCCCCGGGCACGAACACAGGCGCGGCCCACCCGGTCTCGATCGGCGGCGGCAAGATGGACGACGTCATGAAGCAGAAAGTCGAGAACGACTCTGCCGCACTGATGCGCTCGGTCGCCGGCAAACGCGGGCGGAACATCGACGTCGCCGAAAGCGCGGTACGAGAGTCGAAGTCATTTACCGACCAGGAGGCGCTGTCCCAGCACCTGATCGACTATGTTGCTACGAGTCAGCAGGATCTCTTCCGCCAGGTCTCTTCCAAGCCGATCAAACGGTTTGACGGGACCACTGCCACCCTCGATCTGACCAAGGCGCCCATTCGTGATGCCAACATGACGCTGAAGCAAAGGATCCTCGACTTTCTCATGGATCCGAATATTGCCTTCATCCTGCTGGCGGTCGGAGCGCTCGCCCTCTATGCGGAGTTTAATCATCCTGGAGCCGTGGTCCCGGGAACGGTCGGCATCGTGTTCATTCTGTTGGCGTCGTTCGCGCTTAATCTTCTTCCAACTCGCTTTGCGGCTCTCGCGCTCATTGCCGGTGCGTTTGCATTGTTCGCGCTCGAGGCCAAGTTCGTATCACACGGTGTTCTAACGATTGGCGGGATTGTGCTGCTTACGCTTGGTGGTCTTCTGCTAGTGGATGCCCCCATTCCTGAAATGCGGGTGCGCTTGATGACAGCATTGGCGGTGAGCATTCCCCTGGGGATCATCACGGCCTTCCTCATGTCGATCGCCTTGCGCGCGCGTCGAAACAAAGTGGTCACGGGGATCCAAGGGCTGATTGGAGAGATCGGCGTAGCGCAAACTCCACTAACCCCACAAGGCAAGGTTTTTGTGCACGGAGAGCTCTGGGACGCCATCGCTTCAGCCGCTCTCCCCGAGGGAAGCAAAGTGATTGTCGAGAGCGTGAATGGCCTTCAGTTGAGGGTAGGGGCCGCTCAAGCTTCCGAATCGGCTCAGATTTCAACGCCGGTCAGCCAGCTATAGAACCGCTCGTCGCATCGCTTTGCGATGTACTCAGGAGCCCGGCAGCAGTCTCTTCAGGCACCTTCCGCGACACTGCCCGACACCGCGAAAACCGCGGTATTTGCGATACAATCCGCGCAGGAGCACCTGGAAAACTTGGAGGCACCGATGTTATCGCTACCTGTCATTGCGATCATCATCTTCGTTATTTACGTATTCAGCTCCATCAAGATCCTCGCGGAATACGAACGCGGTGTAATTTTCCGGTTGGGGCGGTTGCTTCCGCAAGCAAAGGGTCCGGGCATAATTCTGGTTTTTGCTCCCTTGGATCGCATTGTGCGCGTATCGCTACGGCAAGAGGCCCTGGAGGTTCCCCCGCAAGACATCATCACCCGCGACAACGTAACCCTGAAGGTAAACGCCGTCATCTTCCTGCGGGTGATTGAACCACGCAAAGCGGTGGTCGAAGTTTCCAACTACGTGTACCAGACTTCGCAGTTTGCGCAGACTACGTTGCGATCCGTACTCGGCGAATTGGAATTGGACGAACTGCTAGCACACCGCGACAAGATCAATCTGCGGCTGCAAGGCATCCTCGACACCCACACCGCTCCTTGGGGCGTAAAGGTGGTAAACGTTGAGGTAAAGCAAGTCGACATGCCCGAGTCCATGTTGCGAGCCATGGCCAAGCAAGCTGAGGCCGAGCGCGAAAAACGATCCAAGATCATTCACGCAGAGGGCGAGTTCTCCGCCGCCCAGCGCCTGGTAGACGCTGCGAAATTGCTGGCCACTGAACCCGTCAGCGTTCAACTCAGGTATCTGCAGACATTGACCGAAATCGGCGTAGAGAAGAATACGACAGTGGTATTTCCGGTACCGATGGACGTGTACTCAGGAATCCACAAATTACTAGGCAAGTCCGAAGGATAGAGTGCTCCGACTTCGGCTGTTCAGACCCAATCCGGTCGCAGCAGCCAGTGGGAGACATCACATGGAGCGCGCAATGGCTTCGCAGGATACAGAAATTACTCTCGGCACGGGAAAAATGCTGGCCTTGTTTTTCGGGCTGGTGATGTTGTGTGCGGTGTTCTTTGGCCTCGGCTTTTCTTTGGGGAAAAACTCAACGCGGCCTTCGCTCCTGTCCGATGCGAGCGGCAGCACGACGTCCCCGGGAATTCGGCCCGCCGCCAGCAAGTCTACGAACGCTGCCAACTCGCAAGGCGACGGGATGACGTTCTACAAAGCGGTTGAGCAAAAAGACCCGGCTCCTGCGCTCAACGAGGCCCCAGCGAAGAGCGCACCAGCACCCGAAGCATCAGCCGATGATGCAAAGCAAAACCGCTCCGGTGCCCCGGATCCCCTGCTCGCTGCGGCGACAACCAATGGCTATTTCGTTCAGGTTGCCGCTGTGAGCAAGCAGGACGACGCCCAAGCCTTAGTCGAAGCCCTCAAGAAAAAGCAGTACTCCGCCTTCTCCGCGAACACAGGAGGATCCGACAAGCTCTACCACGTGCAAATCGGCCCGTTTAACGACATCAAAGATGCCGAACTCACGCGCGGAAAACTGATCAGTGACGGATACAACCCGATCCTCAAGAAGTAGCGGCCTTCTGCCCTCGCCTGATATTGGTAGCCAGGTGCCGCAGCATTCACGCTTCTTTAACGAACCTCACATTCCTGACGGTTCAGCAGAGTGCCGGGATCGATCATGCAGATCGATCCCGGCCTTGGTTTGTGGCGGACGTGTGGTTCTACAACGAGCGCAGGAAGTTCAACATGTCCTGCACCTGCGATGGGCTCAGCATATTGAATTGACGGATGACCCCGTTTGCCTCCGAGCCTTGGCTGGCATGGGCACGAATGGCTTGCTGAAGATCAGCCGTCCGCCCGTCATGCAAAAAGAACAGCCGTTGACCGGCGCCCCATAGCGGCGCAGTCCGGAATTGATCCGGTCCTGCACCACCCTGCGAAATGCCGTCCGAAAGCCCGCTTCCCATGTGATGGAGCGCGAAATCGGAGTACGGGTGATACGGCACATTCGACAAAGCCGCATAACGCGACTTGCCGGACGTGAGCGTTTGGGTATGGCATAACGCACAACCGATACGGCTGAACAACGCAGCCCCATTTGTTGCGGAAGACGAGAATGCCGCCGGGGTCGGCGGCGCCAAAAACTCGATAAATACCGCGAAGTTGATCAAGTCGGAAGAGACCGCCGAAGCGGACCCGCTGGCGTCCATGTGGGTCGCATCCTCTGGTCCACCGTTGTACGAGCAGCCCGGAACTGCGGAGCGTTCATTGGGAAATAGCTCGTTTCCAACTCCCTGCTCCACGTTATAGGCCTCGCCAGAGAACATGAGCAGCGACTTGTTTTGCGCCTTCCAGCCGAAACGCGTCACGGTCCCATCATTGCCGCTGGTATTCAGCTTGCCATGGATCCCAAAGAAACTCTTTGGACCGCTATCCGCTGCGAGATTTGCCTGCAATGTGGCATCCGGCGTCGCCTCAACCAGCCCAAGGCCGAAGGTGGGAGTCGGAATGCGAAATGAGACATTGTGTTTTGATAGTTGTTGACCGAAATTAGGTTGCGCCAGCGTACATCCCGGCGCGTCGTTACGTCCGGCAATCGTGTACAGCCCATGTACGCCGCCGTCAGGTGATCCATCAGAATTCCGCACGAACCGTGCCTCGCGAACCGGTCCATCCGCCGTGATGAACGGTGGCACTACATTGGACGCGCCGTTAAGTGTCGCCAGTGCAACTTGCGGGTTTGGTACGGAGCTTTGCGGGCTGGCGAGTCCGGGACTCGATCCGCCAACTGCAGGCTCGGCATGACACTGCGCGCAGCTGTTGCCGTTAAACGTTGGTCCAAGACCGGCGCCCTCTTCACCGGGTGTTGTACCGGAGACCGAGTCAACCTCCATGAACACTGGCTGCGCGCTACTGAATACATTCAGCTCCGATGCCGCCAAGCCTTGTAACGGACCTCCCGCACCGGCCGAACCAGCCCTGGGTCCGGGATCAGTGGCGCTACTTGTCGAACTCGGCGACCCACGGCGGGAACTCTGGTCGCCGAATTGATGTTGCGCGATGAGGGGCACCGATCCGGTTAACCCAATCGATAGGCACACGAATACCGCAGCAGGCACACTCCCACGTTTCATTGAGTCCTTCCTCCAGGGGCGCAGGTTGAGCGGGCACACTTCTGGCTTGTTCCGAAGAAACCCGTCTTTGCGGACACAGCGACTCACGCGTCCGCGGTCTCGACGAACGAGCGGACGCCGGCCTTGTCGCTACGAAACTTGCTGTTCAACGGTGGAACCGGCAGTTCCACGCGGCCAGTTGTTTGGGAGATTGCGGCTCACTTTAAACCTAAATTCGCAAGAGTCAATACTCAGAGGTGCATTTCCCGGTACGTGCCATGGAACAGTGTCGCACTGTGCGAATCGCTCAAAAGCCGCGTCCAGAAGGCGAAGTCACGCAGTGGTCAACCGACGTAACATAGGCTCGCTTTGTTGATTCGACAACCGAAGAAGTCTTTGCTGCCTAACATCCTCTGCTTCAAGCAGAACCGGGTAGCCACATTGACATTCATCAATTTAAGGTTTACTTCTTGGACATCATGCGAAGCTCTGATCCGCAGTTCGATACCTTCTTGCAAGCGATCTCCGACCCGACTCGACGCCGTATCCTGCAAGCCCTTAAGACGAGTCCCACGAAGCCGGGTAACAAACCCGCGGGTCTGTGCGCGTCCGACATCGAGGGCCGCATACGGCTCTCCCAGCCCACGATTTCTCACCACATGGCAATTTTGGAAAAGGCTGGCCTCGTGGAATCTACTAAAAAGAGCCAGTGGCGCTGGTATCGCAGGAATGAAAGCGGCATCCGCATCCTGTTTCGCAAGCTTCGCGAAACCCTTTGAGTGAGCGGATAGATCTTGGATGTTAAGAGCGCTTCACCATACTTGGGAGCTGCGCTTACGCGCCAGCGTTGGAGAGGAATGTTTCCGAAAGTCTGGCCCAACTGACTAGCGGAAAAACTATTGAGCCGCCGCGGCCGCTGCATGGGCCTTCTGCAAAAGCCGACGCGCTTGCGAAATTAGGTCAGCAATCTCAAACGGTTTGACCAGCGAAGATAGCTGATGCTGCTGCAGGTATGCCCGCACGTCGTGCTCTGCCACGCTGGAGAACGTGAACAGTACTTTCTTTTCGAGCCCAGGACATGCCGCGCCGATCCACCGATGGGCGTCCGGTGCAGCCCATCCACCCGGCATCTTCCCGTTCATAATCACGGCATCGAATGTCTCGGCTCTCAGCCTTGATTTTGCTTCGTCATTGGTAAGCGCCGTGACAACCTGAGCTCCCGCCCCCACCAGCACATCGCGCTCGAATTCGAGAACCGCCTCTTCGTCCTCGACGAGCAAGATGCGCCCTTCAATGGCAGACTCGCGCCTGGCGGATCCCATCGAGCTGTCTTGCTCCACCACTTGTCCGGAGGCCGGCACCCGAACCTCAATCGCAGCTCCGCCTTCAGGCCGATTGTGTGCCGTGATGTCGCCGCCGTGCTCTTTGATGATTCCGTAGCAGATGCTCAGTCCCAGGCCCGTGCCCTTGCCCACACTCTTGGTGGTATAGAAGGGATCGAAAATCCGGTTCGGATCCTTGATACCGACGCCGCTATCGAGGAACTCGACGCCCAAGTGGCCATCGGCGTTATGCACACGCACTTTAAGCCTGCCCCCGCCCTTACCCGTTTCCAGAATGGCATCGACTGCGTTGTTGATGATGTTAAGGAAAACTTGCTCGAGCTGATGCGGATCCGCAGTGACCGCAGGCACTTCCG
>AR_comb_assmDRAFT_10224599_pt1 | contig 12509 bp, 7 predicted proteins | sample ArasoioldDNA_FD_10543 | JGI IMG/M metagenome (IMG submission 10543) | reverse complement strand
GCTAACTGGCGTGAAGGGACAGACCGTACTCCTGGTAGGCGCGGCTCAAACTGGCCAGCTCGTCGAGGCGGATACTACCGGTGCCGACAAAAATTACACCACCGTGGGGAATTTGAGCTGTCTCGATGTCCGACCCACGGCGGTTGTCACGGCGAATCCGATGTCAGGAAATGCTCCGCTGTCAGTCACGTTTAGCGGTGCGGCATCAAGCACTGCCAACCCCTGCACCACGATCGCCGCTTACACCCTGGACTTCGGCGACGGCAGTGCGCCGGTTACCAGGACGGTGGCGCAATTCGGCGCTAACGCTTCGCAGTTCTCTCACACCTACAACAATGCCGGCGATTATGCAGCACGGTTAACCGTGGCCGATTCAGCTGGCCAAGCGAGCGACGCAGCGAAAGTTGTAGTTTCGGTCGGGACCGGCCAGGTCCAGCTGGTGGGTGTGGTGTCGAGGAAAGTTCACGGCACCACCCCGTATGATTTCACTCTGCCGAATAATACAATCGGTGTGGAATGCCGCGGACCTGGAGACAGCGCGAATGCGAACGTGGATTACCAGTTGGTATTCGTGTTTCCTAATACCTTGAGCAGTGTTGGCAGTCCCAGCGCCACCGCCACCGGCGGATCCCAACCGAATCAGCCAACCGGCGCAATTGGAACGGATACCCACGAATATGTGGTGAATCTCACCGGCGTGCCGAACGCGCAATATCTCACAGTCACGTTGAACAACGTGCACGATTCGACGGGCGCAACCGGGAACGTCTCCATAACGATGGGTGTGCTCAGAGGTGATGTGAACGGTAATGGTGTCGTCAATTCCACCGATACCAGCCTGGTCCAGGCCGAGTCGGGCAAACCATTAACAGTGTCAAATTACCGGCGGGACGTTAACGCCAACGGCGCAATAAACAGCACTGACACCTCGATCGTTCAATCGAAATCAGGCACTGGTCTGCCGCCGGCTCCGTAACCCAGGGAACGTCGCTGGACGCGGTCCTACGCCGCGTCCAGACCTGATAGTCCTGGCATATATCCCGATTCAGTTTCCATTTTTGCGATGTAAACTGCTTTCGACAGGAGAGATACGATCAGTTACAACGTGAAGCGCGATTTACACAATAACCTCACCGGTGACCGCTCAAACGAATTGTCGGACGCGGCACTTGATAACTAAACAGGTTCGCGAAAAATGACCGAACAAACAATGGAAGCGATGGAAGTGGAGGCTCCGCCCAAAACGCGCCGAATGGCGTTTGTTTTGCCATTCATCATTGTCGTGCTGGTCGGAGTAATAACCGCGGCCAGCGGAATCGCGCTATATCGTGCCAAGCTGCCGGCCATCCTCGAAATAACCGGAAAGGGCGTGGGAAACAATCCTAACGAGTCCGTTCATGTTCGCGGGCGGGTTGATGCGCCGGTAACTATTGAAGAATTCGGCGATTTCCAATGTCCTCCCTGCGGGACGCTTTCCGGCCCGATCAAACAACTGGAAGAGGATCACAAGCAGAACCTGCGAGTGATTTTCCATCATTTCCCTCTCATCACGCATAACCACGCGCGGGAAGCCGCCTGCGCAGCGGAAGCTGCCGGGTTACAGAGCAAATTCTGGGAGATGCACGACATCCTTTATCGCGAACAACGGGAATGGAGCAAGGCAGCGGAAGCGCGCCCCCTGTTTAACGCGTATGCCAATCTGATTGGTCTCGACATGGAACGATTCAAGCAGGACATCGATAGCGAGAAGGTAAAAGAACGCGTTTCGGCCGACCAGGCTCGCGGCACTTCGTTAGGCGTGGAGAATACGCCGACCATTTTCTTAAACAATCGCGCGGTGGAACCGGCAAATCTCAACCCCGAAAAACTGCGCGGTGCGGTTGAGGAAGCGATAAAAGCAAAAACCACCCCATGAGCGCAATTGCCGCCAGCAGTACCACCACCAGCATCTCGCGACCCCGAATGATCGTTTACATCATCGCCGCCGCCATCGCATTGACTGGACTGGCGGACGCGACCTATCTGACGGTACAGCATTTCACCGGGGAGAATATCCTGTGCGGCGGTTCGGCTGATTGTGCCAGGGTTCTGGGAAGCGCTTATTCGCACCTCGGACCAATTCCTGTGGCCGGATTAGGCGTGCTCGCCTACTACACGGTGTTTAGCCTCGCTACTTTCGCCGCGTTTGGGCATCGACGCGCCGGCCGGCTTTTTGTCTGGGTCGTCTGCCTGATGTTTGTTGGCACTCTTTGGTTTCTTTTCGTGCAGGCATTTCTACTCCACGCGTTTTGCCGGTTCTGCCTGTTGTCGGCGGCATTTGTGTTCTTGCTCACCGGCATCGTCGTGGCGATGCCACCACCGCAAGATAAGGATGGAACATTGGATTGAGCGACCGAGGGAAAGATTTATGACGATCAGAATCCTGTGTTTGATATTTTGCCTTGCATCACTGGTCTCCTGTAGAAAAAACAACCAGGTAACGACTAACGATTCGGGAAATTCTTCCAACAGCCAGGCGACAGCCGGGACGCTTGATGCGTGCTCGTTGCTCAAGAATGAAGAGATCGAAGCGATCCAAGGATCGCATATCAAGGAGGCCAAGAATAGCCAGAGTCCTGGGAGCAACCTTCAGACAGCGCAATGTTTTTATCTGGCGGAGGAATTCAGCAAGTCAGTAAGCCTGTCGGTCACCCGCGCTGTTTCCGGTTCCTCAAACAAGACCTCGGTAAGTGACTTCTGGAAACAACGCTTCGTCAACGCTGAGAAGCACGAGGAAAAAGAGCGGGATGAAAAAGAACGCGAAGGTGATCGTGAGAAAAAAGAAAGCCTCCGCGAGCAGCGTGAGGAACGTGAGGAAAAAGAGGGCGGATCCGTAACGAAGATTGAGGGCCTTGGCGATGAGGCTTTTTGGAGCGGGACGCGCGTAGGCGGAGCGCTTTACGTTTTGAAGAATCAGGCATTCGTGCGCATCAGCCTCGGCGGCGCCGATACAAACGAAGTCAGGATTGAAAAAGCGAAAAAGCTGGCAGCCAAAGCGCTCGAGCGAATGTAACTCGCCGGACATTGTCAAACTTCGGAACGTGCAAGCGCTGGCCGAGAAAGCAATTCCACGCTTGTAGGCAAAACCGGACATCAATGTCCGGTCGGCGCCCGCACGGCGCGATAATCCCGAACCGGTACTACCGAGGGGACAGCGTTCCGTTTCATGACAACACCGTAATTTATGCGGCATGGGCTCGCGCATGCGCCGGCCTTGAACCAGATGCGTTAACGCGTCCACCGGTCCGGTGATTCCCGATTCACAAAAAAGCACTTTAACTTCCACCATTGTTGCCATGAAAAAAGCTTCTCCCTCCATCAGCGCTCGCGTCGTCGCGGGACTTCCATTCCTGGTTGCCGGCATATTCCTGTTCGCCTTCGCCTTCTCCAATTTATTTGCCGGTCACCGCCAGGCCCGAGCCTTCAAGAATTCACCGGCTAGTCCGGATCTCGCGGTTCCGGTGCCTTTCAACGGCACCTACGACCCCACGGTATTCCCATGTGCGACACCGAAGCATTCCTTCGTGGTGCTGCCCAACCAAGTTCGAATCATCGTTCAGGTGAGCGCGGAGGTCCCGACTAACGACCTGACCGTTACGCTACTTTATGGCAGTGGACCCAACCCGGCCGTAGTGGCTGGGCCGGAAGATACCGGCATTTCAACCGAGCTATTACTCTATCAGCCGCCCGGCGGAGTCCCAGCCGGCACCTATCAGGTCCAAGTGTGCGAAACGCCGAATCCGGGAGCGGTTCCGCAGGTTGCGCCATTTGATTATAACGGAACCTTCACGACAGACGATACCGGACCGGCGGGCGGTGTGCCGTTACCAAAGATAACGACTGTGCCGCCGGCAGTTCAGGACAATGGACCAAAGGTCGGTTTCGAAAACTTCATTGCGCCGGGTTCGCTGATCCCGGTGAAAACAACCGAAGCCGGCCAGCAGCCAAACTCAGTTGAATACATGGGCCGCAATGCCGGTGAGCCGTCTATTGGAAACAACTGGTTGACCGATACCACGATTTTCTATTCCGGCCTCGAAACGCTGTTCATCAAATTCGACGACAGCTGCCCGGTAAGCGGATTGAGCTCGACCTGGGTTAACCGCGCGGCCCCCACTCAAATTGCGGTGGATTCCGATCCGATCGGCTTCACCGATTCCGCTCTGGGCCGGTCTTTTGCCAACGAACTGACGTTGCTCTCACCTACCTCAAAGATGTCGCTTACCGACAACGACGGTCAGACCTGGGTCCCCACGCAGGGCAGCGGGCTCGCCTCGGGAGTCGATCACCAGACTGTCGGCGGTGGCATTTACCATGCGCCAATACCTTCGCTTCCGACCCCATACAATCACGCGGTTTACTATTGCTCGCAGGAAGGATCTCCCGCCAGCGGTCCACCGTCCTTTTGCTCGCGAAGCGATGACGGGGGCTTAACTTTCGGTCCTTCCATTTCGGTAACAACGCCGCCGGTCAACGTATGTGGCGGGTTGCATGGCCACGTGAAGGTTTCGCCAAAAGACGGAACTGTTTATCTTCCATTCAACACCTGCGATGGAGTTGGCAGCGTTGTGGTGTCAGAAGACAACGGGATCACCTGGACTGTTCGTCATGTCGGCTCTAACGGTTTGTCGGCTTCGCCCTCAGCTAGTTTCCAAGACCCGGCAGTAGCCATCGACGCCAACGGCCGCGTTTATTATATCATTGCCAATAACGATACTGCGGCTTCGATCTACACCTCTGATGATAATGGCGTCACCTGGCAGAATCGCGGCGACGTAGCCGCTGTTTACGGTCTCAAGAATATTCGGTACCCGGCGGCTGTAGCCGGCGACACCAATCGCGCAGCGGTTGCGTTCCTTGGAACAACCACTGCGGGCGACGCGCTGCAACCCGATTTCAAAGGAATCTGGCACCTTTATGTCGCCAGCACTTTTGATGGAGGTGCCACCTGGTCGACTACGGACGCAACACCAAACGCGCCGATGCAGCGCGGATGCATCTGGGCGAAAGGCGGCGCGAATATTTGCCGAAACCTGCTCGACTTCTTTGACATGACCTCCGACAAGGACGGCCGGGTTCTGGTCGGCTATGTGAATGGTTGCGAAGGTGGCAATTGCGTCCAGGCGCCAATCAGTTCCGGCCAAACTCTCCCGATGCAGGGAAATGCGTACACAAGCGCAGCCGAAATCGCGCGCCAATCAAGCGGCCGTCGTTTATTCGCGGCCAAAGATCCAGCCGGAACAACCTCGAAACCAGGCGTGCCGTTTCTGACGCAGCGTCGAAATGGCAACGTGGTTACGCTTCAATGGTCTGAAGCCGATACCGGCAATCTGATGATCAACAGCTACCAGATCTGGCGCGGCACCGCCAGCGGAGCCGAGGCGTTTTTTACCAGCGTGTCAGGAAGTCAGACAGGCGGTAGTTATCCCGACGTTCTTCCGGCTAACGACACCCAGACATATTTCTACAAGGTGTTCGCCATCAACAGCGCTGGAACTTCGTGCGGAAATAATGAAGTCGTATCGTCCTACACTGGGACGACCTGTAACGGGCTGATCATCCATCGAAACGAGCCGGCTCATCCGGAAGCAAACACGCAAAGCAACACACCACCGTCGTTGTTAATTGACTATGTGGCGGTGGGTGAGCCACCCGCGACTAACACTTTCCTATTCAAGATGAAAGTGAACAGTCTGGCCACACTACCGCCTAACAGCCGCTGGCGAATCGTCTGGGACTCTTTCTACGCTCAGACGGTTGGAGGAGCCGACGCAGCGCAACAGTTTTACATCGGTATGAACACCGATGCGTCCAGCACGCCCTCATTCGAATGGGGAACGCTGGCTGACGCTGGAGTTCCAGCGGTGTTCGTCATTTCCGAAACAAAACAAGGCGTGCCAGACTCAGCGAGCTTCCAAAGTGACGGCACCATCACGATGACTCTTTCCAAGTCGCTGGTGGGAAATCCGGCACCGGGCGCACTTCTGGGCGGGGTCAATGGACGCACAATCACTGGAGACGATCCTAACAGTCCGCTGAGAGCCGAACGATCGAACGCCTTTGCCGATCACACCTTTGTTAAGGCCCAAACGGACAACAGTTATCCGGCATCAACCTATCTGGTCAGCGGCAACACATCATGTCTCTCCACCGGAATCCCGGTAGTGGGCGCGGTTTCTAGAAAGACTCACGGCGGCCAGGGAGACTTTGACATCGACCTGCCGCTCTCGGGTGGAACCGGAATCGAGTGCCGTGACTATCCCGGCGCAAATTCCCGCCGGCACAAGATTGTGGTTACGTTCCTGGTCCCCGTGCAGTTGACTGGACCGACGCCGGCCACCTTGAATGCTCCAAAAGGCGGAACAATTGATGCCGTAAGCGTCAACAATTCCGTCGTTACCGTCGACCTGAAAGACGTTGTGAACGAGCAAACGCTGCTTTTGACGTTGAAGAGTGTGTTCGACGGAACAAACACCGCCGATGTCAATATTCCCATTGGAGTGCTGCTCGGCGACGTTAACGGCAATCGCCTCGTCAACTCGACTGACACCAGCCAGACGCAGGCGCAGTCAGGAAGGAGTGTTGATCACACCAATTTCCGCATAGATGTAAACGCGAACGGACTGATCAACAGCACCGACACATCGATCGTGCAGTCAAAATCTGGCACCGGATTGTAGTTCTCGCGCTGGCTGCACTTGGGCCAGCCACACCATTGGAAATCGCGAACGGCTGGCGCCCGGTAGGCGAGGTGCGGGCGTAACAGTCTTTCACCGAACTATTTGTCGCCGCGCAGCGCTGAATCAAAAATCAGCCTCCGGGTGAGAAATCTGCGCGCGGGGAACGGCTGAACAGCGACTTCAGCACGATTAACCAAACATAACCATGGAAATCTGCGACGCACGGAACCCGATCGGCCAACAGGGCTGATCCTGGTGGGCGCGTCTGCCTAACGATTCTAATCATCATGCAAAAACGCTCGTCCTTGCAAACCGGTTTATTCAACCCGCGAGTCATGGCTGCATTCAGCCTCACCTGCGCTGGCGTTCTTCTGGCCATGTTCGCTCTCGCCGGCACGCCGTCCAAAGGCTGGCGCGCCACGGTTTCACCGTCGAGCCCCGCCGAACCGGCAGCTCTTTCAGTGACCGGCCCCACTGCTAACTTGTCGAACGGAATCACCTTCGACCATTCCACCTGGAACGATCCGATCCGTATGGTGGGCGAGCCGGACATTGTGATCGACAATCAGGGCGGCATCTATGTGAGCGGGCCCGGTGGCAGCACCACGCAGGCATCCTGGTTCTGGAAATCCAGCGACAAAGGTCTGCAATGGCATCTCATTGGGTGTCCTCTGAAGTCGAACTGCCAGAACGGCGGCGGAGATACTGAAATCACGATCGCGCGCAACAACGATGTCTTCGCCTCCGATCTCCAGACCCTTACCTGCAACAGCGCGCTGCGCTCATACGACAGTGGCGCCACCTGGCTAACGAGCGAAGGTTGTTTCCCAGGGACCGACCGGCAATGGATGGGTAATTACGACCCAAACGCCAGCGCAACCGGGCGACGTATTTATCTTTCAGCAAACGGCCAAACGCAGGGCTGTTATTTTCTTGTCTCCACGGACAATGGAATCACCTACACCGGCACTGACACTGTCAACAACCCCACCGCCGTGGTCGACACACAAAACGGCGAAAGCTGTATCGGACGATTCGCGGTAAACCAGGTTAACGGCCACATTTACGTGCCGGGGGATAACCATACCTGGGTATCGACTGATGGCGGCGTAACCTTTGTTGCGCGGCCACGAGCAGCGGGTGTCGACGGAAACTTTTTTGCCAACATCGCCATCGATACTGCGGGAAATCTCTGGCAAGGTTGGACCAGCGCCTGCAGCAATCCTGGAACAACGCCGTGCAAGGCGTTTGTTTCCTATTCCACCAACGAGGCGCAGTCCTGGAGTACTCCTATTCAGGTGAGCACCGGATCTGGTAGTCCCGCAGGAACCAGTCCTGATCTGCATCAGATGCTTTTTCCGTGGACGGTGGTTGGCGATCCCGGGCGGGTTGCCATCGTCTACTACGCCACCACCGATGCGGTGCGAAACGGCGGCTTTCCCGGAAGCGTGAATGCGCTCTGGCACGTATACATGTCAGTCAGCACGAATGCTCTGGCTCCGAATCCAACCTGGACCCAGGTGCAGGTGGATGAACATGTCATGCACCGGGCAACCGTATGCACCGGTGGGTTCCCCGGATGCCTAACGGCAAATTCCGACCGCTCCATGGCCGATTTCTTTGCCATCGACAAAGATTCCGATGGCCGCGTGTTTGTGGCTTATAACGAGAACAGCGATCTCTCGGAAGTAGCGCCAGGCGAATTCATCGGAAAACCAATTAACGCCGTAATCAGATTGCGGACAGGTCCGAGTCTGTTCGCGGCCAAAGGCAATCTCCTGCCCGATCCCAAACCGGCCAATGTGTCCGTCACGTCAGCAACGGCCAGCGCCGGCACGTTGACCGTGCAAGGAACTCACGGGCTTCCACCGGGTAACTGGACCAGTGATCCTTCCGGTGATGCACAATTTCCAGTCGTCCCGGTCGCGAGCGCGAACCATCCGGCTTTGGACATACTAGAAGCCTCGGTGACCGACAATGGCACGAATGCCACCTTCACGCTCAAGATGAGCGATCTGTCCGCCGCGGCAATCGCCGATGCCGCCACCGCCGGTGGCACGCCGAGCTGGATGGTGGTGTGGTGGGAAAAGAAGAATGGATTGGGTCCGGCCACAATGACGAGCGAGACATTTCATTCTCACTGGTTCGTAAAATGGTTAGGCCAGAACCAATTCGTTTACGGAAAAGTCGGGAGCGTTGACTCAGCGGCGTTAGGCGCGCCCACACCCAAGGCCCTTACTTACGTTCCGACCGGGACCGGAACGGCGGTCGTCAACGGCAACGTTGTTACCATGACGGTGCCGCTGGCCAATATTGGACCGTTGGCTGCGGGCGATAAAATTGACCACGTCACTGCCTACAGTCTGGTCGAGCATGCTGATGCGACCGTTAATGACTGGGCTGATCAGGTGAAAAGTTTTTCCTACGTCATTGGCACCCCAGCCGCCAACCAGCATTTTCCTGACGGGTATGTGCAGGTGTCGACAGACAATTTCGCGACTTCAACCCTGGCGACATTAAACAGCGCCAACAATACCTGGACCGCTTCGCTGCCAGCAACCACGTCTGGCACGGTGTGCGCCCGGCAGGTTTTGGCGAAAGATCTTTACACGCCGCTGTGGGATGATGTTCAAGCCGGTCCCGAAAGTTGCACGAACTTTAACGCGCCGATGACTGTCGTCTCACGTAAAACACACGGAACTGCCGGCACGTTCGACATTGATTTGCCAACGAGTGGGCCAGTCGGTGTAGAGTGCCGCACTCCCGGTCCGAGCAGCACTTTCACTCTGGTTTACACTTTTAGCGCAAACGTCACCCTGCCCGGTACTGCCACCAAAACGCAAGGCACCGGAATTGTTGGGGTTCCGGTCATCGGCCCGAATGCGAATCAGGTGACCGTGCCCGTCCGCTCAGTAACCAACGCTCAACAGCTGATTGTAAATCTCAGCGGAGTGCAGGCTGGCAGCATCTTTAACAATCAGATCGCCCGCATGAATGTTTTGCTCGGCGATGTAAACGCCAATCTATTGGTAAATTCCACCGATACCAGCCTGGTTCAGGCAGAGTCAGGCAAGCCGGTGACGGGTTCTAACTTCCGCACGGACGTTAACGGCAATGGCCTGATCAACAGCACCGATACCTCGGTCGTGCAAGCGCAGTCGGGCACCGGTTTCTGATCCAGCTCTATCTGGAACGGATAATCTGAGAAGTCAGCGCGGTCACGGTTAGCAAAACCGTGACCGCAGCCGATAACAGGCAGTAGTCACAAAAAGCGTGCAATACGAAAGCCTGCACCAGCAGAAGCCAGAGCGTAACTGCAAACATGGCTTGCACTAACAGCAAGAGAAAAAGTTCGCACCTGCGGTAATCAAACGCAGCCAGCAGCGCCAGGCTAAAAGCGATGAAGTAGGCCAACGCGCCGATTAGCGCGATAGGCAACGGTCCAATCGAAGCGTAATTGCTACCGAGGACTTCAGCGCAGCCCCTGGCCACCACACACCCGGCGTTTTCACCGACGAGGTGTTCAACGGTTAGGTAAACTGAATCGGCCAGCCCGATCAAAGAAAGGACGGCTGCGGTAACGTACAAGGTGGGGCGAGCGCGAGTTGCATCCGCCACTTGGCTAGTTGTGCTCATGCCGATCACTTTGCTGTCAACGCTTCGTCAACTGCCGCGTGGAGACCTGGCGGATTCAGCGCGCTAACGGGTAATTCTCTCCCGTTAATGAACAAAATCGGCGTCCGATCCACTCCCAACGATCTCCCCCGTAACTGATCGGCAGCAATCCTCTCCTTCACTTGCTGACTGTTCATGTCTTTCTCAAAACGATCGACATCGATTCCCAGTGACTTTGCCAGGCCAATCAAGTCGGCCCGGACATCATGACTTCGTGGCCAGGCAAATCGATTTTGATACAGCAAATCGTGCATTTCCCAGAATCGCTCCTGCAACCCAGCAGCCTCGGACGCGCGGGCTGCCTCCATCGCATGAAGATGCATCGGCATCGGGAACTGGCGAAACACAAACCGCAACTGAGTGCCGTAATCCTGTTCCAACTTTTGCAACACGCCGGAGAGATCCCCACACGGTGGACATTGAAAATCCCCGAACTCTTCCAACGTGACTGTGGCACTGCTGCTTCCCCGAACATGCGGCGGTTTAGCACCGTCCTTTGCCGAAGCTGGCAATTTGGCTGCGGCCTCAGCCACGTCGGCCTTCGCATTTAAGAAACGCTGTTTCTTGTAGTGAAAAAGAGCGTAACCGCTCCCGAGCGCGCAGAGGAAAACGCAGCCGATGATTACGAAGAGAATGCGCGATTTTACCGACATGTCACGTATAATTACGTTCTTGTAATCTTCCGGTTAGGCCATTTTTTCTCGAAATATTTCTCTGCCGACAAGGTCACGCCCCGTGGCTGATTCGAAGTCTTTTTAACATTCTTACACCCCCCCACTAACCGCCGGCCTTAGAAATCGATCGTTTTCCCATGAGCAAATTAATCACCCATCCGAAATGGCGCTGGTTGACGTCCCTCGTCACGATTTGTGTCCTTACCTTCACCACCTTCTTTTTGTCCAGCGCCTTCGGAAAGCAACGGCGTTTCGCCAGCGCTGCCCCTGCCGAGATTCGCGTCGCCGCTCATGTGAACGCCGAAGCGGCAGTCACTTTCAGCAATCCGATTCAAATGGTGCGGCCACTGTCGCCTGCGTTTTTCCAGCAAGGTGGCGAGCCGGAGATCAAGATCGACATCTGGAACAACATTTACGTGACCGCGATCCAGGGTGTGCCTGGTGGCGTTGATTTGTGGAAGTCGATCGACAGCGGTAACACATTTGTTTATCTGGGTGAACCAGACGGCGCGCAGGACAAGTGTGCCACACTTCCGCAGTGCGCTGGGTTAGGCGGGGGCGATGACCAGATTGATGTGTCCCCTGGTGGTTATCTTTACGTCAGCAGTTTGTGGTTAGGCAACGTTACGATGTCGACTTCGTACGATGGCGGGACCGGCGGCGTTGCGCCCGGTCAAAAATGGGAAGTGCATCCGGCGGCTGCCGGCTTGCCGAATGATGACCGACAATGGATCGCCGCCTACGGTTCTTCGACGGTTTACGTGTCGTACGCCCAGGAGGGGACACTCGTTACCAATCCCCCAGGAGTTGTTGGACTATTCGTAACCAAGTCTACTGACGCCGGAAAAACTTTCGGTGTTCCTACTCCAATCACACCGGTAACAGCGCTGGATTCTGTAAACGTGCAGGGAAATCTCGTGGTCGATCCCTATACCGGGAATCTCTATACCGCATACTTGCTCAACGCGAGTCTGAACGCCATTCAAGTAGCACGGTCCATGGATGGCGGTGCAACCTGGACGTCAACAACCGCCTACACCGGTCCAGCCGGCACGGATAATCGCGGCGTGTTTCCCATTCTGGCGATTGATCGTGGAGGCAATCTCCACCTCGTCTTTACCAGAGTTGAGGCGAATCGCCATTGCCACGTTTACCTAACAAGCACTGCAAATCCGAGCGCAGCTAACCCGACCTGGCTGCCGGCGGTTCAGGTGGACAGCGGCAGTGGGAATACCACAACCGCGGTTGAACCATGGGTGGTGGGGGGCAGTCCGGGATATGTCAACATCACATGGCTCGGCTCAGCGGCGGCAAGTCCGGACGTGCCCAGCAGCTGGCGGGTGTTCTTTTCGCAGACCACTAACGCAATGTCCGGTTCGCCCTTGTTCAATGAAACTCAAGTGACCGCGTCGCCAGTTCACGATCATTCCATCTGTTTCAA
>AR_comb_assmDRAFT_10092590_pt1 | contig 12517 bp, 13 predicted proteins | sample ArasoioldDNA_FD_10543 | JGI IMG/M metagenome (IMG submission 10543) | reverse complement strand
AACAACCCGTACTACAACCTCGAAGGAGCGGGGATCCGCTTCGTGGCCAGCCCGCGGCACGCGGACCTTCTGCTGGTCACCGGGCCGGTCTCGGTGAACATGGAGGAGGCGCTTCGCCGGACCTACGCTGCGACACCGGACCCCAAGCTGGTGGTTGCGGTCGGCGACTGTGGCGCGTGCGGAGGAATCTTTGGCGAGAGCTACGCCAGCGTCGGGGGCGTGGCGAAGGTGATTCCCGTGGACGTCACTGTTCCGGGGTGCCCACCGAGCCCGGTGGCAATTCTCCAGGGCATCTTGGCGGCGACCCGCACGTCCTCGCGCAGGTGAGCAGCTACCAGGTCTCGAGCCCGGACGGGAGCCAGACCACCGCCTCGAAGCAAGAGTAGGCCTCGTCGGACAGGTCCACGAACCGTATGCCCAGTTCCGCGATCTGGGGCCTCGCTCCAGGCCACGACGCCGGGAAGCTCCAGGTACTCGGTGCCAAGCGTGAGACAGAGGACGAGCGGCTGGCCCACTGGATAGCGTCGCTCCGCTCGCACGCAAACGCCGCTCAACGAGACGTTCACCGAGGCCGTCTGCGTGGTGTCAGCCAGGTCTTCGGCCGGAGCCAGTGAGAGATCGACCTGGACAGCGACGCGAGGCGGGCACACGCCTCGGCGCCCGGACCGTTAGGAGTGACGAGGCCTCGGATGGGGCGACCCACAGCCCTCGGCGAGGCCTGGGTAACACGGGGGTCACACGGCCGAGCATCCCGGAGCGTCCAGGGCGTTCCGACGCGTCAGCAGGTCCTCGGAAGCTGAATGAAAGCAACGAGCTGGACGCCCATGGAACCCGTGGAGACCGCTCCGACCGCGTAGACACTTCGGGCAACGCGAACGTCACGTGACCTGCTCACCGCTCCGTGCCATGGGTGATCGCCGAGCGTGGAACCGTGGAGCATCGCCGAACCCGGCGCCGCGGGCCTGAGCACAGCTGAGGCTGAGGAGCGGCTCGCCCGCGAGGGACCGAACGAGGTCGCGGTGCACACCCGTGCCTCCGTCCTGCGGCAGCTTGCGGCCGGCGCCTCGAACCCACTCCTGGGAATCCTTCTGGTGTGTGCCGTTGCCTCGGCCGCGGTGGGAGAGAAGGTCAACGCCTTCATCGTCGTGGCGATGGTGCTCCTGAGCGTAGCGATCGACTTCGTCCAGTCGTTCCGCTCGGCGCGCGCAGTGGAGCGCCTTAGGGCCCAGGTGGCACCCACCGCCACCGTGCTGCGCGATGGCCGGTGGGTCGAGCTGCCCCGGCGCATGCTGGTGGCCGGCGATCGGATCAGGCTCTCGGCTGGGGACATGGTCCCGGCAGACGGTCGGCTGCTGTCCGCCAAGACGCTCCACGTGGTGGAGGCGGCGCTCACCGGCGAGTCACTCCCGGTGGAGAAGGAGGTGGGCAGGGTCGCCGAGGGCGGCAGCGTCTCGGCCGGTCAGGTCTACGCCGGGACCTCCATCGCCGGCGGGAGCGCTGAGGCGCTGGTGGAGCGCACCGGCGGCCGCACCCAGCTGGGGGCCATCGCCGCGCGACTGGCCGAGCGTCCGCCGCAGACCGCCTTCGAGCACGGGGTCCGCGACTTCGGCCTGTTCATCACCCGGACGGTGCTCTTCCTGGTGCTCTTCATCGGGGTGGTGAGCGTCACCCTCCACCGGTCACCGCTCGAGTCGTTGCTGTTCGCGGTGGCGCTGGCGGTCGGCCTCACCCCCGAGTTCCTGCCGATGATCAGCACCGTCACCCTCGCCGAGGGCGCGGTCCGGATGGCCCGGGCGAAGGTGATCGTCAAGCACCTGCCGTCCATCCAAAACCTCGGGAGCATGGACGTCCTCTGCAGCGACAAGACCGGAACGCTCACCCGCGCCCAGATGGCGCTGGAGCGCTCGGTGAACGGGGCAGGGGAGGCGAGCCCGACCGTGCTTCAGCTGGCGCGGATCAACAGCACGCTCCAGACCGGGCTCCGGAGCCCGCTGGACGAGGCGATCCTCACCGCCCCGGGAGAGCCGGCCGACGGCTGGCAGCGACACGACGAGGTTCCCTTCGACTTCGAGCGCCGCCGACTGAGCGTCTCTGCCGAGCGCGACGGACTTCGGGTCCTGGTGTGCAAGGGCGCTCCGGAGAACGTCCTCGCCGCCTGCTCGGCCTGGGAGACGCCGGACGGTGCCCGGCCGCTCGACGACGGTGCCCGGACCCTCTGTCTGCAGACCGAGCGGGCCCTCGCCCTGCAGGGACTCCGGGTCCTCGCGGTGGCCACGAGGCCGCAGGGGCAGGAGGAGCCCTGCGAGATCGCCTCGGAGCGCGAGCTCTGCCTGGTCGGATTCCTGGCGTTCCTCGACCCGCCGCTGCCGGATGCTGCGGCGACCGTGGCCGCCCTGCGCCGTGACGGGGTGACGGTGAAGATCCTCTCCGGCGACGACCCGCGGGTGGTCCGCCATGTCTGCGAGGCGGTGGGCATCGACGGAGGCGAGGTGCTGCTGGGCGCCGACGTGGACCGACTCACCGATCCGGCGCTGGGTCAGGTGGCCGAGCGGACGTCGGTCTTCGCCCGGGTCTCGCCCCAGCAGAAGAACCGCATCCTCCAGGCGCTCCGCCGGCGGGGGCACGTGGTGGGCTTCCTCGGTGACGGGATCAACGATGCCCCGTCGCTCCACACCGCGGACGTGGGCATCTCGGTGGCCAGCGCGGTGGACGTGGCGCGCGACGCCGCGGACATGGTGCTCCTCGAGCGAAACCTGGGGGTGCTCCACGCCGGCATCGTCGAGGGCCGGAAGTCCTTCGGGAACGTCATGAAGTACCTCCTGATGGGGACCAGCTCCAACTTCGGGAACATGCTCAGCATGGCGGTGGCCTCGGTCTTCCTCCCCTTCCTGCCGATGCTTCCGACCCAGATCCTCCTCAACAACTTCCTCTACGACCTGGCGCAGGTGACCATCCCCAGCGACGCGGTCGACGCGTCCTTCCTCGCCCGTCCCCAGCGCTGGGACATCCGTGCGGTGCGCCGCTTCATGCTGGTGGTCGGACCGGTGAGCTCGGTCTACGACTTCCTGACCTTCTTCATCCTCCTCCGCGTCTTCCACGCCCCGGAGCGCCTCTTCCACACCGGGTGGTTCGTCGAGTCGCTGGCCACGCAGGTCCTGGTGGTCTTCGTCATCCGCACCACGGGAAACCCGCTCCGGAGCCGGCCGAGCCCGCTGCTCACCGGGACCGCGATCGCGGTGGTGCTGGTCGCGTGCGTGCTTCCCTGGACGCCGGCCGCCGGACCGCTGGGCTTCGAGCCGCTCCCCGCGCCCTTCTTCCTCTTCCTCGCCGTCGCCACCGGCACCTACCTCCTGGGTGTCCAGTGGGTGAAGACGCGGGTGCTGCCGAGGTTCACCCATCCGTCACCTCGGCCTGCCATGGAAAGGACATGAGCCAGTCATCCCTCTCCGCGACGCTGTCAGCGCTGGACTCGCTGCTCGGAGAGGTGGAGCGGTCGACGCCGTCTCCCGCCGAGCTGCAGGCGCTGGCCGCTCCCCTCCGCGCGGGGGCGGTCAACCTGCGCCACTACCTGGCGCTCCGGCGGCACGATCTCCGCCCACTGCAGCAGGCGCTGGCCGAGCTCGGCCTGTCCTCGCTCGGACGGGCCGAGGCGCACGTGGAGGCAACCCTGCGGGTGGTGTGCCGCGCGCTCCGGGCGCTCGGGGGGCTCTCCTCGCCGGAGGAGCGGCTCCTGGGCCCGGACTTCGAGGAAGGACGAGAGGCGCTCGCCCGGAATGCCGAGGCGTTGCTCGGGCCGTCGCCCGCAGACCGCGCGGTGCGGATCATGGTCACCGCCGACGCCGGCCTGGCCGAGGACCCGACCGCGGTCCGCGCTCTGGTGGAGCAGGGGATGGGCATCCTCCGCATCAACTGCGCACACGACGGGCCCGAGGTATGGACCCGCATCGCCGGGCACGTGCGTGATGCGGAGAAGGCCACCGGGCGGCCGTGCCGGATCCTGATGGACCTGGGCGGCCCGAAGATCCGCACCGGGCCGCTCAGCCCGGGTCCGCAGTCCTCTCACCGAGCCGTTTCACGAGCGTCGCGCGAGGTGAGCAAGCCCACGCCGCTGTACCAGAGCGGACCGCGATTGAGCCGATCCGGGTACAGAGCGAGCATCGCTTCGTAGTACTCCCGAGGGGTCGGCTTCTGCGCGAGCAACCGCCTGGCGTCGAGCAGGTAGCGGCGGGTCTCTTCGATGCACCGCGGATCGTCCGGCAGGGCCTTGTTCTTGTGGCCGGCAATCACGGTCCGCGGATGCAGCGCCTCGACCTTGTCGAGCGCCCGGAGCCACTGCTCGATGCCGTCGTTGCGGCCCTCGAGCAGAAACTGGTGCACGCCGTTGTAGACGACGTCGCCGGCGACCACCAGGCCGAGCTCGGGCACGTGCAACACGCTCGACCCATCGGTGTCGCTGTGCCCGACCTCGATGGCCACGAGCCGATGCCCCTCGATCTCGAAGCCCTCCGGCGGGACCGGCTTCGCGAGCACCGGCGTCTCGCCGATCAGACCTGGGAAGTCCCTGTCGTACACCCTCTGCCGACCCTCGGTCGCCTGCTTGGGCATCAGCGCGAGGGTGCCGGGCGTGGCGTAGACGACAGCGCCCGGAAAACGGCGCACGAGCTGCGCCGAACCGAACCAGTGGTCGCCATGGGCGTGGGTCACGTAGATGTACTTCAGGCGCTTGCCCGACCGCTCGACCCAGTCGCCCACCAGACGCGTCTGCTCGATGGTGAGCGGCGGATCGACGAGGACCGCGTCGGTCGCCCCGACGATCAGCGTGGAGGTGATCGGTGACGACACGATCGGATCGCCCTCGGGGAGGCGGGCGCCGCTCGCGCGCACGATGCCCTCGGAGATGAACGTGGAATACGACAGGCCCACGGAGGTGTCTGGCTTCTTGGGGGCTGGATCGACGGACGTCGAGGCGCAAGCCGCGAGCGCGCCCGCGGCAAGACACAGCGATAGCCTGTTCATGGAGGAGCTCTCGGGTTCCTTGGGTTCATCTCGAGCCGCGCAATCGCTTCCGACGCCCGGTCCGCTATTCGAGGAAGCGCGAAACCTGCTCCACGAACGACGGTGAATGCTGAAACAGCGCGCCGTGGCCGGAGTCGGGATAGAGGCTGAGCTGAGCGTTGTCGAGCTTTTCAAAGAGCGCGATGGAATGCGACGTCGACACCATGACGTCGTGATTGCCATTGACCACCAGGGCCGGCTGCCGGATGGCGCCCAGGTCGACCTCGTTGGCGCTGGAAGGCGCTCCCCACATCGCGATCGCCTTCACCTGCGCCTGGATGGCCTCGTTGCTGGCAGGCGTGTCCAGGTCCTGCTTTCGCCCCGCCAGACGAGCCAAGAACTCCGCACCGGCTCGCTGACTGGAGCTCGTCGGAGAGAAGAAGAGAAGGCTCTTGGGATGCTTGCCCTGCGCCGCGCCCTTCTGCATCGCGTCGCCCAGGATGGTGGCGACGTCGCTGATGCCCTCGCCCCCGGCCGGCCCGGTTCCGACCAGGATCAGCCTGCGAACGAGAGTCGGACGCGTGACCGCCAGCACCTGCGCGATGAAGCCGCCCAGTGAAAACCCCAGCAGGTCCACCTGTTTCAGGCCCTTCGCGTCGAGGAACGCCGCCGCGTCCCGCGCCATCGCGGCAACGCTGTCGGGCGTCACGCCGCCCGAGCGACCCACGCCGCGATTGTCGAAGATGATGACCCGTCGTGTCGCGGCGACTCCGTCGAGCACAGCCGGATCCCAGTCGTCGAGCGTCGCGGTCAGGTGATGCAGGAAGACCAGCGGGATCGCGCTCGGGGGGCCGAATTCCCGATACGCGAACGAAGTGCCTTTGACGTCGATGAGCTGCGTGACGGCGGTCTGAGAAGTGGCTGCTGACATGTGGTGGCTCCTGCGCCGAGGGTGACGATCGATGGAATAACGATCGTGATTTTATCGCGCAAGCCCTTAGATTGGAGGCAGGTGAACCATGCGGTATCCGGCAGATCACAAGACCAAGGCCAAGGACGCCATCGTCGCGGCGGCGGGGAAACGCCTGAAGCGGCAGGGCTTCAGCGGCATCGGCGTCGATGGACTGGCCGCCGCGGCGGGCGTGACGTCGGGCGCGTTCTATTCCAGCTTCGCCAGCAAGGAAGCGCTGCTGGAGGAGATGATCGGGCGCTACCTCGGTTCACCCTTCGTCGATGGGGAGCCTGGCGATACACGCCAGAACCAGCGCCGACTGAAGGCATTTCTCCTCGACTACCTCAGCGAAGGCCACGGGCGTGACGCGGAGAACGGCTGCGTGATGCCGGCGCTGAGCGCCGATGTCGGGCGCGCCGGTGACCGTGTGCGCAACACCTACCAGAAGCGAATGCGGCTGCTGATCGAGCGCATGACGCGGTCCATGACCGGAGCGGACGCGCAGAAACGCAAGCGGGCGTGGGCGGTGCTGGCGCTCATGGTCGGCACGATCACGGTGGCGCGCGCGCTGCCCGACGGCCCGGAGCGGCAGGAGCTCCTGGACGCCGCGCTCGCCAATGCGCTGAAGACCGCGAAGCTCTGACCGGGTGCGAGGGGCTGCAGGGCGCTCACGGCCCGAACGGCGAACTCATGCGACCGGTGCGGATGGCGCGACCGGGCCGCAGGACCCCGCCGGGCCTCGGGGAACCGGCGGGCGCGGGAAGCGGGCGCCGCTGAACTCGCTGTGCTCGAACCTCAACCGAGCAGGTGACCCCGGTCGCGCTCGGCGTCAGGTTACGAATATCTCGAAGACCGCGGATTCAGGTGGCTTTCTCCCTCGCCATCCTCTTCCCGGCGAATTCGGGATAGACCCGCAACACCGCTCGGCGCCTGGTGTCCAGGGTTTAGCAAGCCCCGAAGGAGCTCTCCGAATGAAACTGAAGCGCCTGTTCCAGGTTCTAGTCCTCGGCGGTACGAGTCTGGTCGCTGCCTGCGGCGGAAGCGATTCGAATCCTCCGCCCGGCAACGGCACCCCTCCCCCGGGCTCGTTGCTCCCTGACGGTGGCACGAAGCCGCCCGGGTACACCGGACCCACGATTTGGTAGACGCCGCCGGCGCACTGATCGCGCAGGTCTGGGCCGTTCGCCACGGAGTCGAGACCGGGGCCTCGCTGCGCTTTTCGGCGCTCTCGCAAGGGATGCGCGCTGCGGGAGCGCCGGCCTCGCTGGTGGATCTGGCAGCCCGGGCCTCCGAGGATGAGATCCGGCACGCCGCGCACTGTGCAGACATTCTCCGGGCGCGTCAGGCGGAGGTCCCTCCGCCCGAGACGCGCCTGCTGTTCTTCGGGCCCCGGGACCTCGCCGAGGAGCAGAGGCTGACTTACGAGGTGGTCGCGCAGTCCTGCATCTCGGAGACCGAGAGCATGGCGACGCTCGTCACCCTGCTCGATGCCGCGAGCGACGCCCATCTCCGGACCGTTCTCCAGGAGCTGGCGCGCGACGAGGTTCAGCACGCACGGCTGGGATGGGCCTACCTGGCCTGGGCCAAGAACCGGACCGACCTGTCCTTCCTCTCCGCGTTCCTTCCGACCATGGCGGCTCAGGCCACCGGCGACGATCTCTTCCAGCCCAGCGTCCCCGGGGCCGACGACCCGGAGCTCCTGCAAGGCGGCGTGGTTCCCAAGCGCGAGCGTCGCCGGATCTACCTGGAGACGCTCGACTCGGTGGTGATCCCCGGGTTCGACGAGTTCGGGATCGACACCGGGCCGCTCCGCCAGTGGGCGGCGGACAAACGCCGAGCGCTCGTTGCGCTCGAGTCCTGACGCTCAGCGGACGGTGTAGCTCCTCTGGATCGAGCTGCCGTTGCGCTCGAGCTCGACGTCGATCCGGTTTGCGCTCCTCAGTCGGGTGTAGACCTCGAGCGCGTTCTCGGCGGTGTTCATCTCGAAGCCGTTGATGCGGCGAACGACATCACCATCGCGCATGCCGATCTGCGCGAAGAGCGAACCGGGGCGGATGGCGAACACCTTGAAGCCGTGTGGCTGCCCGTCTCCGTACGCCGGGGCGATGCGCACGTCCCTCGCGAGCTCCTCGAGGTGGTTCAGCGCCGCCTCGACCTCCGTTCGCGACACCTCGTAGTGACTCTCGTCGAGCGCCCGGATTCCCGTGCGAGCGGAGTCCGTCATCCAGTCGCCGGATGGTCCGAGGACGCCCACATCCGGAGCGAGGTCGATGACCTCGAGTCGTCCGTTGCGGGCGATGACCACCCGGTCCCGGAGGATCTCCAGGACCCGGGAGTCCTCCACCTGGTCGCCGACCATCACCGTCCGACTCTTCTGCCGGGTGAGGTCGAGCAGGGAGGCGATCGACCAGGCCGAGTCGACGCTGAGCAGCGTGCCCAGGAGCTTGACCCGGAGCGACGTTCGCAAGAGCGCCCCGCTCGCATCGCTCCTCGGGAGGGTGTCGAGGGAGAGGCCGGTGATGCGCGACAACCCGGCCACGTCGATCATCGGCGCGGGGTCGGGCGCCCGCGGCGCCGAGCCGCTCGCACACGTCGACCCCCGGAAGGCAGGAAGGATGATCGCCTCGAGGGTCAGGTTCACGAACCTGGCGGCCGACAGAGCAGCCGCCGCGACCAGGCCCACCTGAAGGATCCACACGTACCTACGAATGGCCGGGTGCATCGTCGTGCCCTTCCGCGAACGAAGCGCGGTGGAGGAGCAAGGCCGGTGCCAGGCTCTCCCGACGATCGGAGCGGGCCGAGCCTCATGGGGATATCGCCTCGGGTCGGCCGAGCCCGTGAGCCGATCCCGGGACGAAATGTCACGGAGCTCGTGGTGCGCCGTCCAACGGTGCACCGAACGGCGACGGGGTGCTCGCCACGCGACGGTGATGGCGCGACTCTCCGACCCTCGTCCCGGAGGAAGCATGGAACGTCGGAACCGGAAGGCAATCGGCGCCCTGGCCGTCGGGACGGCCAGCGTCGGAGCGACTGCGATCGGCGCAGTCGCGATCGGCGCCGTGGCGATTGGCGCCTTCGCTGTCGGCGCCTTCGTCGCGCGACGCGTGCTGATCCGCCGGCTGGTCGTCCAGAAGGGGTCCTTCGGCGAGCTCGCGGTGCAGGACCTGAGCGTGGGCAGGCTTCGTGTCACGGAGCTCGTCGTCGAGTCGGCGCCCGCGCTCCCGGAGGGCAGTGACCTCCAGTCACTTCGCCCCGGGACGCGAGCGAGCGACGAGAGGTGACCCTGCGGTCACTTCACCGCGGCGTCGACGAGGTCCGCCACGACTGCGAGCGGAGCGACCTGCTTCTCGTCCAGCCCAAAGCGTCGAGCGAAGTACTTCGGGTCGGTGTACCCGAGCCAGACCTTGCCCGCGGCGTCCTGCCAGCCCAGCACCTTCAGCGGCAGATCGATCGCCGACGTCGGTGCCGCGAGCATGACCGGCGTCCCGGCACGCGGGTTGCCGAAGATCAGGACCTGCGTGGGGGGCATGCTCAGGCCGACCCTGGCCGCCTCGCCGGAGTGGTCGATGCGGGCGAACACCTGGACGCCCTTCGCTTTCAGATTTGACTCGAGCCGGTCGAGCGTCTCCGGGACGCTGCGGGAGCTCGCCTTCCGGATGATGCCCTCACCGATGTCCATCGCATCGCTCCTTGCGGACGTGGCCAGCACCGCGGTCGAGGTGGTCACGACTAACGCGAGCAGAAGCACCAGCGCTGGCTTCTCGACGAGACAATCACGCCAGTGTTGGGCTCGATGCATCGGCGTCCTCCGCGCAGGCCTGGAATGCGCGCGAGCGTAGCGCCGCCGGGGAATGCCATCCGATGGGCCCGCTCAGGGCGGTTGCATCACCCGGAGCGCCATCCGGTGCCATGCCAGGGACAAAGGCGGCGACGGTCCGGCTGTCGCGAGCATCCTCCGGCGGCTCGTCTCGAACGACGCCCTGGTGTCCCGGGGTGCCCGTCCCTACACATTCCCCCGAGCGGTCCACACGAAGGAGCAATCATGGCATCCAGAGAGCCCCCGAGCGCAGCACGGAAGACGCTGGGCGACTTCGCCCCGAAGCTGGCCGAGCTCACGGACGACGTCCTGTTCGGGGACGTCTGGGAGCGGCCGCAGCTGTCGAAGCGCGACCGCAGTCTCATCACCTGCGCGGCGCTGGTGGCGACCGGCAAGACGGAGCAGATGGGCTTTCACTTCCCTCGCGCCATCGAGAATGGTGTCACCCGCGAGGAACTCATCGAGCTCATCACCCACCTGGCGTTCTACGTGGGCTGGCCGAGCGCCATGTCCGCTGTCTCGCGCGCCCGAGAGCTGCTTCCGGCGAAGTAGAGTGCCCGCTTTCTCGATGCGAACGCTTCGCGACTGGCTGGCAGAGAAGCCCTTCACCCTGGCGATGTCCTCGGGGTTCTTCGGCTTCTTCGCGCACACCGGAGTGGTCTCGGTGCTCGAGGAGCAGGACGTCCGGCCGGCTCGCATCGCCGGCTCCAGCGCCGGCGCCCTCGTCGGCGCGCTCTGGGGCGCTGGGATTCCCGCCGCCCGGATCCGGGAGGAGCTGCTCGAGCTGCGCCGCGAGCACTTCTGGGACCTCTGGCCCGGACTGGGGCTTCTGCGCGGTCGCCTCTTCCGGGCGCTCCTCGAGCGAGTGCTCCCGGTGCGGACCTTCGAGGAGACCCCGGTCGCGCTGGCGCTCTCGGTGTGGGATCTCCTCGCGCGGAAGACGGTGGTCCTCGAGCAGGGTCCGCTCGCTCCGGCGATCCACGCCTCGTGCGCGCTTCCGGTGCTCTTCCATCCGGTGCGCCTCGGTGGACGTCTCTACGCGGACGGCGGTATCGCCGATCGTCCCGGGCTCGCCGCCGTCTCCGTCGGCGACCGCGTGCTCTACCACCACCTCACCTCACGCTCGCCGTGGCGGAGGCGGAACAGCTCCGCGCTCCGCGTCCCGGCTCGCCACGGCCTTCAGGCCATCGCGCTCCAGGGGATACCCCGCCTCGGTCCCTTCCGCCTCGACCGCGGACGCGAGGCGATGGACCGCGCGGCCGACGGAGCACGCGAGGCGCTGGCGAGCGCAGTCACCCACGACTGAGATGCCGTCAGGTTCGTCAGGCGAGTCATGCAGGCGCTCCGGCCAGCTTTGGCGTGAAAGGCTTGCGGTCTCGGGCAACTGCATAGACAGCGTGCAGTAGCTTCCGCATGGCGGCGACAAGAGCGACCTTCGGCGGCTTCCCGGTCGCCCTTAGCCGCGCGTAGTAGCGGCTGAGCCAGGGATTCTTGCGGACCGCGGTTAGCACCGGCATCCAGAGGGCGTGCCGGAGCCCGGTGTTCCCGATCTGCGTGATACCGAATCTTGTTCCGTTCGAGTGGCCGGACTGCCTGGTCGCAGGGACGACGCCCACGTAGGCAGCCAGTGCGGCGGGGCTGGTGAAGTCCGCCGGGTTTCCGAGCTCGGCGATCAGCTTCGCGGCGGTCGTCGGACCGACGCCGTCGATGGTAGTGAGCAGCTGGCCAATCTCGTGCTCCTCGAGCTTTGACTCGATGTCCCTGTCGAGAGAGCGGAGCCGCGTCCGAAGCACGTCCAGGTCCTGGCACGCGTGCTTCACCTGGAGCCGGTAGGCGTAGCCATGATGCGCCCCGACGCTCCGCTTAGCTGCCTCGATGAGCATCGTCGCGAGCTCGAGGCCGACGAAGTGCCGCCCGTCGTACTTGAGGTGGGCGACAGCTCTGGGACGTGCCTGGGCGAAAGCCTGGGCGGTGGGGTAGTCGGCGAGCAGCGATGTGGCGAGCTCGGAGTCGAGCTTGCGGACGTAGCGGGTCAGCTCGGGGAAGCCCAGGTCCACGAGCCGGTGCAGCTGACGAGTCTTGTCCCCAAACTCCTGCATCAGCCGGTCTCGATGGCGCACCAGCTCGCGGATCTCCTCGGTGGCGGAGTCGGGCATCCGGCTGACTGCCGGGCGTTTCTGAGCTGCGAAGCGGGCAATCCCGAGCGCATCGATGGCGTCGGTCTTCGTCCGCTGGAGGTCCTCCTCGGCGAAGCGCCGAGTCCGGAGCGGGTTCAGCAGCGCGACCCGGAATCCCCGAGCAGCGAGCGCCGCAAAGAGGTTCTTCCAGTAGTGCCCGGTCGCCTCCATGGCGACCAGCGCATCGACGGGCTCGCCGATGAGCTCGAAGAGCTTTCCGTAGCCGGATGCGTCCTCGCCGAAGGAAGTGCTCTTTAGGAGCACCTCGGACTCACCCACGATGGCGACGAAGTGCTTCTCCGACGCGATGTCGATGCCGATGAATCTCACGCCTCGTCTCCTCTCGACGGAGGAAGCTCGAGAGCCTCGGAGCCGGTGTCCATGCCCACGCTTGTTCATGCGAGGACTCGGCGCAACCGCCGGCCTCAAGATGCCGTTCGGGCTCAAGACACCGGTCGAGGGCGCCAATCTCAGTCCCGAGGACAAAGCCTCAGCCGACACACGGCGACCCTCTCCCGGATTCCGTCGTGACGTGCCTACCATCCCGGGCTGAGAGCCCGTGGAGGAGATACAAGC
>AR_comb_assmDRAFT_10319574_pt1 | contig 12519 bp, 8 predicted proteins | sample ArasoioldDNA_FD_10543 | JGI IMG/M metagenome (IMG submission 10543) | reverse complement strand
GCCATCGCTGGATCTCAAGGCAATTTTGAACTCAATGCAATGAGACCAATAATTATTAAAAATGTACTCGAGTCATCGCGGATCCTAGGCGATGCCTGTGAGAAGCTTCGACGGTATAGCATAGAAGGAGTGACGCTTGACAAGGAAAGAATAAGCAAATATGTTAATGAATCAATAATGCTTGTAACTGCATTGACTTCTGTTATTGGCTACGACAGGGCCGCCGCAATTGCACATAAAGCCTTCAAAGAGAAGTTGAAGCTGCGTGACGCAGCTATATCAAGTGGCTATATTACTGAGAAAGATTATGATAGAGTAGTTGTACCACAAAATATGGTAGGAGATCCTGATAAAGATCTGAAAGAATTACAAATCAGTAATGAACTAACATAGATACGAAAGTCTAAAATTAGCTATCGTTACTCAAACAAAATACTGATAAAAATCAGTAAATGATGATAGGTGATCTTCTGGTACATTGACAAATATCCAGAAATGGCTTATCTAGCAAGCAAGTTAACCTGTTGTTCTACTCATTGGAAACCTAGAGGGCGTCTCGTCCTGAAAAATTCGGATCTTTGACAATACTTGGATATGTTAATAGGATACGATCGAACTGATTTAGGTCGTTATCGTGCTGGCTAGCATTATCTCTAATAGCGTTTAATATTTTGTTCTAACTGTTCAAGAGGCATACCAATTACGCCTAACCAGCTATTAAAATTATTTTCAATAAATCTATCAAATATGTTTGGACTAAAACCATTCTAAAAAGTATGAATATGCGGCATACGGACCGGTCTAGAGACCGATTTTTGACTCAGGAACGGTTAAGCTGACCTTGAATTCCAAGTCATCTGTCCACACCTCCATTAATATTTAAACGGATTCATTGGCTCTCTTCCCTCTGTTGTTAGATAGTAAATTAGAAGGGTGCAACTCATTCTTGGACCATCTTATACTTAATCCGGTTATTGACCTTCCACTCAGACAAAAGATCAAGAGTTGCAATTCTTCTTCCTAAGAAAACTGAATTGTGTCACAATATATCTACAACTGACATTCATTATCTAATATTTTTGTATTTGCTGCGAAAAAGGCTAAAGCTTCTAAGGTATAAGACGTCTTGAAACTGAATAGCAAGGTCGCTATAAGTGGTGGCGGGATATAGTTAGGCGAATAAAATGTCTGATGCAGAATTACCGAATTTTACATATCAAAATATGTCCGATGAGTTCACGAGGAACCAAGTTCCGAGAGGCAATGATCGATAGAATAAATTTGCAAGATGCGCAGTTGTACCAATAAAGGTAGAGTCAAGTCTATTTGACTTAGAGATGGAGCTCTGCTAATACCTTCTGTGCTCATAGTGGTTTGATAACCGCAGCAACAGACGGATAAGTTCTAATTTTAAATCACAGTCTATTGATAACTTCACTGGGCATTTTGGCAAGCAACAGAGCGAATATAAATTTGAATAGGGTAAGAATTTCTCGTACCGTTACAGACTAGATCACTTCTCACAATGAAAAATCAATAATATGAATGAATACTGTAATATGAGCTAAGTGAGTCCATCATGTCTACCGCTGGAAGACATTATCCAACAACTCAGTAAATGAGCTTGTAGACTATCCTAACGTTTCAACAAATCATAACAATGAAAACTGAATCGGTTCTATCCACAGAAAAAAAGTGATAGCGGATCACCTATTTGGCCTTATTAATAAAACAGATATCATAAAGGATTTTGCTATATCCGATCAGTAGCTAAATATAGTGCAGTACTTCGTTTTAGGAATTGCCCATGTTAGGCCAATAATAATAGTATCCCGTTAATTTATTAATGATGTGTTCAGCTGTTTAGTTTTGAATAAATACTCATGTTTCACGCAACCCAATTTTCTCGTTTGTTAAGCCACGCGACCTCAATTGGTGGTAAAACAATTATTTTCCTTCCTTAATCTTGATATACCCTGTCTTTACTTAAAATGAACTTTTCTAAAACACCGTCTCGCCCGTGCCCCCATAATCGATCCTGTGACCTCAAATGTTTCTAGCCCTGGCACTATAGCTCTCACAACGGGGATCCCGATTTTAGCATTTGTCAATTCAACGATTATCGCCCTTTTCAACCCAGCCTTCTTTAGTCTATCTAATACTAATCTAATATCGTCCAAGATATCAGTATTGATCTCTGTCTTAATCTCGTGGAATTTTATGATGTCTGTTTTCTTATTCTTACTCTTCGCCTGATCGATCGATCTTAACGACAAATCCATGAATGCCCATTTTCGCCTGTAGATCTCATCGTAGTCTTTATATTGAATTTTTTTAAGATCATCCCTTGCTCCTTGAATGTTAACAGCTCTTGTCTGCGAAGCTTCCGTTATTGCACGAATTAGAGCTGTTTTCGAATCAACATCTGCGCCATAACCCTTGGCAAAATAACCATAGTTATGTGTTATCCATTCAACACTACTAGAGACAAAAGTCGGAATGCCAATGTCTTTTTGTGTGATATCTTTTATCAACAAAGTGATATTTGCGTTAGTAAATCTTTTAACTAGTTGATTAACTTGCTTAGAATCCCTTACAATTTCGGAAATATCGACTTGGGGGATAATATTAGCATCATCTACGAATTTTTCTGCAGCGGGGATTCGATTAATGGGAAATCTACCATTCTCCGATTTACCCAATGAATCAGTTATCTGTTCTAAGATACTATACGGTATAGAAGATGCACACAGATCCGTAATGCTTGATGCATCCCTTTCAATAACTTCACATAAAGCATGATACACAGCTTCTTCCAATGTATTGCCAGATGCCAGACCGTTCGTGTGCGAGTAGGGAAAGACTTCCATCGCAGGAGGGTTTGCACGATACTTAGATAATGCTAGTTGTGCTGGGACCAACACGATCTCATTATTCAGCAAATCAAATCCAGGCAAGAAGTCAGTAATGGAATTTTTATCATCATACCTGGGATTAACAAAATCCACAACTTCATCCGGATGCAATACTTTACCGTATGATCCTGATATATCCGCATAGGTACCTCGAATAAAAGTCTTGGGGCAAGTGTCCGAAAGTGAAGAGTACCTTTCTATAGCCTCCATTAAGGCACTTGCTATTGCATCCTCTTTAGTTAGGCCTTTGCCACTATAGACCCAAATAGAATCTTGCGTGCATGGTACTACCACAGAATAATTTGGTATATACAATTTATCCATAAAAGTGATGTCTGAAATTCTTGTAACGAAATTTTGCTTGCAGATTGAAGTGACCTCTGTTATTGTATCCCTTGAAGATTTTATTCTTGTTACTAGGTCGCCATGAGTAGTAGTATATTTCTTTTTACTTCTAAGTTGTAACGGAGTCGCAGAGAAGTCCAAAACAACCTGTCATACAACTGTTCTGGAAGTTTATCAATTTTACTGTCATTATTTAGCTTGATATTCGAACGTGATGCTTCATTGACTTATTAGCTCCTTTCAGCGATCTTAATTGTTCAAAGCTCAATATTGACCCTTAAACAAAATTAATTCTGTACTTTACCCCAATTTTAGTAAGCCCAGAAGAACACGCCCCAGTCGATGTTATCTCAAGGGTACTATGCCGGGGCTTTAGAAAAAACCAAAAGCCGTCTGATACAGCACGTCTGACACCAGGCGCTAAGCCTATGATGTTATCTTGGGGAAGCTCGACTTCAAAAAACGGAGACACCACTCTGTGGGCTTCGAGGCCCGCTCTGACCGGAATTCCATTTACAATTAACTCGAGATTTGTCACCACGTTCATTTTGTTTCTTGCAATAGTCAAAAGTTGATCATCTGTTTCTCCATCATGATGCATGATAGAGATCCAATTTATGATGGGCATGAATAGGAGTGAATTCATAGGTATGGCTACCGTGCGATTTGGCAGTATGTCTGTATTTTCATATGTTTGACATAGAAAAAATACTGGCAGATAACTCTGACTTGTACTTGCATTGGACCCGTCTAGGTCAAAAGCAGGATTATACTCCTTTGGAATTGAAAGGAACCACTTCCACCATTCTGCGCTCCATTCCCCGTAGGTCAGCCCATATGGCTTTGAATCTGTAGGATATACCGAGACAGGTAACAATTCCGACAACCACTCCCTTCTCCTATTATTCTTGAATGTATATATCTTATGAACTTATATTTGTCTTCTCGATATCCAAATCTGTCATAAGATAAGTGCCTAGATCCAGCAGTCTATCTACAGTTCTGGCCAAAAAGCAGCTTCGTATAAAGGGACTTCCACATGATCGTCGAGCCATGAAAATACCAATATATGAATATTAATCAATTCAAGACTCCTTTACAGGTTGCTCCCTGTTTCAAGGTCAGGAGTGATTTACATTCAAAGGACAACAAAATTCAGAGCGTCTAGTGTTCGGTTTGCAACAACGAGAGTGAAATCTGTTGAGCAAACACTAACCAAATATGCCAGTATATAGAAGGTTTGAAGGTTTGAACATAGGTGCATAGCCCACTGTTCTCTCGAGTCGGTTTGACCTGGTTGCAATTCAGTTTACATGGCATAATTCCAAAGGCGGTTAACTGACGTATACATATCGAATCATTGGTGAGACACATGGAAAAATTGTACCATTATTCCCTCGTAATTAGAATAATTAGCTTAATAAGATGAACGATGGTAAAGAAGGCGCACCTTACAGACTTCCAGATTTTCAATTGGACTTTCCCCATATGATAAATGAATGTGATGTTTTAATTTCAAAAAAATACAGGCCTATGGATACTAGGCGCCGCTATCAGTTGAAACTACCGGGTCTCCACATTTCCTTTCTTACTAATATAATTACAGTATCAATTGTTTTGCAATAAGTATATTTCTTTTATAACATGTGCGTATTCCAATGATTGTCTTATATTTTAGTTCAGTTGCAATCCATACCCAAACGAGCTCATTTATCACTTTAAGGGTTTCAACAACTAGGAATTCATAAATTCCCCTTTTCATCGAATATCGTTTCCGGCTTGTTTGTATTGCTGAATCCAATCGTAAATGGATACATGGTTTTCCTTTTATAAACTGAGATAAGTGTTGTGATATCTTTTCTTAGTGAGCGACCTGAAAATATAACCTAATGCATAGTAAATATGCTTAATAGGTGTTCTGTTTCTTTTAAAGACGACCAGATACAAAATATAATAGCATTAGCTATAGGCTTAATGTTAAATGAATAGAGCCTTGCTAATTAGCATATAGTTTATTACGTAGGATTATCTGAACAAAGATAATGTCAAAGAAGGGAGTAATCCTTAAAGCGATAGTAACGGGTAAAGCGTCAGTGGAATATATCAGGAAAACTAGTGTAAAAAGAACGCCGGGTGATGTTAGCCAGGTGGCCCATAATTAAGAATATCTTAGCAAGATCTAAGGACTACTAGGCCTATGTTCGCTTGGAAATGAGCCAATAATAGGGTGCTCTTACATTTTAGGAGAGAATTTACCTGCTGAACCGTATACAACTTCTAAACTGATGACTACCTCGGATATGACGGCATTTTGTAAGGTATTCATCCCCAGGACTTGACGCCCTACATGGGCTCAAGATTAGTGAGTCACATCAATGAGGGGGATTCTCTGTTATGATGCCTCTACGAGTTCATTAAACTAATTTTGACAGGATCTTATGTCTAGTTCAAAACAAGATTCACAAAGGACATGAGTTAGCACTTTGTAGTGTCACGGGCATTGGGTAGCCAATGGGTAATCAATTTATAGTATACGCTTTACCATAGACTTAAAGAGATAGAGAGACCGGCAGGACAAGCAATTTTATTGTGACAAAAAAACTGCCTAATAAACAATATATAAATTAGCATACTGTTGATGTTGTGCTTTGCTTAAATAAAGAACTATTCACCGATGTCATATATTCACTTATTAGGTATAGGAATAAAATAGTAGCCACACACCAGGGTTCCATTATTGGAACTTGCCCTTAGGAATAAACTCAAGTTCAGACAGGCCTGATAGCCATTCTCTCCCGGTGCTCTATATATCGGGACCAACAGAGGGTTTGAATGTGTCACTATATCTTGTTTCGTGCAAATCAGAGTAATTTATACGAATTTGCTCACGCCTTTCCCTTTCCTTAGGCTTCTCATCGTTGAACCTTCTCCTTTATTTTGGCACAGGCAAGCTCTCGTTATTCAAAAAAGCCTCCTCTTTACGTATTCACATCCTCTCTCAAAATAATTTGGAAACATTTAAGGAGCAATCCAGAACTGGATCTTCCGCTATCACAATCATCAATGAAAACGTAACCCCGCTGGAATACTATGATATTCGCTACAACGTCGAACTATCTTGGAATTGCCTCGTGCACAGGAGACCAAATCGGACATTCAGCCTGAAAGTTTCTAAATTGGGGTCGACTAGGATTGTAAAACTTCACTTCATGATCCTACTGTTAATCATATAGCTTTTTACATTTTCTAATGATTGCATTCGTTGTAAATTCATAGTTTGAATGTATGTCTAAAGCTAGTTCCGGTCTTTTGATATATTATATATTCCGTCCCAAAATTTTTTTGTCTTCAGCATAGGCGTTAGTCTAAAGACATTTTATGAATATAATTTCATTAGAATTAATAATAATTTTGAAATAATCACCATATTTAGTGGATAGTACTTATAAAGGAGTATTCTTATTACGATTTATGCAAAATACTGGAGGTAATCTGCCAGAGGGTTACCAAGTGATCAGACCTGAGGAGAGTCAAAATATAACTGGTCGTTCATACCAAGAGCTAATAGAATCATATGCTCAGTGGTTTATATCAGATAACCCTGATGCACACAATTCCAGTAATGTAGTCTTTCTTAGGGGAATGGATTTTAACAATCCCCCAGAAATATTAGGTTACAGAGGACAGCCAGCAATATTTGTGGGATCTCGCGCGCTTACCATCTGTAGTAATCAATCCTTGTTCCTTCCCATAATACTGACCTTAGTGAATGAAATTGACGATCATGCTAGCACTGCAGAGGAACGTAGTAGAGTGGTGTGGCGAGACACTTTACTGGGAGATAATCCACCCACGGCCGATCAGATCTTAATTGACGGGGAGCCACTACATATAGAAGGTGAGCAAGACTTGACTAAGTTCTTTGTTTTATCGCGTGACTTTGTGTTACATGTACCTGATGTACCCTATGGAAGATCACTAAAAGACTATCTCGATATACCAATATCTGGTACAGAAGACCGCTACGCAGCCATCGGAGCTTATTGTTTACTCTTTAAGTTTAACCTTAATCCCCAAAACCCATCTCATCGTGTTGTCTTTCATGCACGAGGAGTTTTTGGACCGGCTGGCCAGTACTTCTCCTCGGGAGTGTATTCAATAAATGTAGTTCCTTGCCCTACCCAAGCTCTGGATCGTAATGAACGAAGTGCCTTAATCGAAGTAGTTAAACAAAGAATGCATGATGCATTAAGTAGAGTTGAAAGCCAGCCGCCAGACGTGTACAGATCCTTCACAAATGATATTCATAAATTGACTAAATGATAATACTACTATGTAGCAAGAAAAACTAGCTTAGGTATGTCTAAACATATTAGGACCGCAAAGCAAGAGTGACACAATATATATGCGAGCTTCCGCATATAAGATATAATTAGGTAAGTAAAAATATATTAACAGGTTTTAATTGATAGTTTTTATTAATATGTTTTTACATAATATGTTTTTACATAATATGTAATCTTCTAGTAGTCCGCGTTTCCAATGTCTGCTAGGCTATTAAAGAAGCGGCGACACTCCGTTAATTGCTTTTCATAAAGATCTTGACATGTTTCTGTTTAGTTTATTTCGAAGAGCAGTTTAGCATTATCAAAGACAAGTTAATATGAGTAATTTAAGAAACTTGATCTAATGCACACATTAAATTGTAAGTGCTAAATTCGGCGTAAAATAAAATATCGTAAAGTATAGCCTAGATTCGTTATATTGAAGATTTACGAGGAATATTCTAATTTAGTGGCAAATTATACAATCTTTAAATTTCCTTCTTGCAAAAATAAGTGTACTCGCTCCAGATTAGACACTCGTCACTATAATTTATTATAAAGTCTGTCGGGAGATTTAAGCGTCCCTGATATGTCTTTTGATGGTTTAGGGATTCTCGAATTAACTCTGACTTCGGACAAGGCGTCTGTGAAGAAATTTCCAAACCCCTTTCCACCAAATCTAATAAAATACTGAGACGGAGGAAGGTCTTTTAGTAACACAAAGTATCCTCCTGCCATTGCAGTATTGGAACCAGGTACCACATGCACATCCATCATTCTCAAAAAGGGATTATTGTTTGATACTGCCAACCAGAACGTAGTGGATTCAAACTTGAAGTCCTCTAAGGATTTTACAAGCTTTTTGGTACTCTGTCCTCCAAAACTGTTTATCTTGACGGTTGCCCAAATTGGGCCGGCTGCTTCAATATGCTCGTGTAAAACATTTTTCAACATATCCTCATCCTTAATAATGACTCCCTCGAAATCGCCTATTCTAAAAAATGTTGTAATAACCGGAACCAATATAGCTGTGTCTTGCTCCATTTCTATTCTTGGACCAAGGTAATATGAATTGGGTTCTAAATGGTGTCCAATGTTACCTCTGAGAAAAACTACGTTACCTTGTTGGTAGTCACTTATAGAACCCATGAGCCATCTTGTCCATCTAATTATTAATTCTGTATATGGCATCCCTCTGTAGTTATCGGAAGGCGCTAAAACATATTTGGACTCTAACACCTCTAGTTCATCAATTTTGGAGTGGTTTAAGTTATCATCTTGGTTTATCAATCAATTTAACTCCAGATTAGCTTATTGATCATTGGTTTACACAATATCTGTACGCAGATTCACCACGACTATATTCATCCCTGACTGACTAAATGATTTTTCTCCCAATCTTAGTTATTACTCCGATGGCCTTCATTAACTTTCCTAAATTTAGGATTTTATACTACGCCTACGTGTTAATCAGGAAGAACAGGATTTAGAGGAGAAGTGAAGCGTGGTACTAAAAGACTTAAATACCAACCAACATTGTTCTAGAAAACTTATTGCTTGCTAAGTGTGAATATCGGTCTAAAAAAGTAGAATGCAATAGTTTCATAACATCATATTTAATAGATAACTGAGGGTAAAATAATAATTAAACCATTACGAGTCGAAGCATGCAAAAGAGGCAATAAGGTACGCCAACTGCCAACAGCCAACGGATCAATACAAACTATACTTGTCCTTCGTGTGATAACCGCGTGCTATAATTATTCTATACTATCTTATAATTACCTCTGATGATTGGACCCAACGAATAGATGAGCAAGTCAGCAACAATCGTTATTTTATTTATGATCTTCTTTGGCGAGTCTGTCTTTTCCTTTTTGAAGTAAGTCTGGATCTATATTCCACAACTCTCCTAGTACCTCATTAATATATTCTCGAACGTTACCGGGTTCGGACGATATAGTAAAGAGGTTATCATACTGAATTTTATCGTACACTTCTTTACTGATATTATCAACCTTGTGTGTGACAATATTTTCCACCTCAGTATGGCCTAACGACTTAAATAAATCATACTCCTTTTGTGGCGATCTGCCAACTATTCTTCGCAATGAAGAATCTGTCGCCAAGTAGAATGCAGCAGAGTCTAAACCAATTATTAAAGAATATGAGCCTGTTATCATAAATGTCATTGATATAGCACCCCATGGCGGATAGGTAGCCATTACTATCAGTGATGAAGCGTTTGCGCCAAACAGAAGAATAAAACCAATCCCAGTCATAATTATAGATTTCCTCAGTTGAATATGCATAATATTTCTGGATAGCACGAAAAATGCAACGCCAAACATTATTCCACCTGCGGTTCTAACTGTATTTAAGAAGAAGTTATAGATGTAGGTATACATAGGATTATCCTCGACTCCTAACACTCCAAGTAGGTCTAGATTTTCTAGAAATGATATGAGGTATAGAGCTGCAAAATACACAAGGGGAATACTTACTATGGCCCAATACTTTATCTTCTTAGATTTCGAAGCATAATGATATGTCAAAAATACGGTGGCTATCCACAAACTTACGAATGATATAATCCCTATTAATTGATATGCAGTAACAAGATCAGGTGATGCTGTTGGGGAGTACGAGGTCCATGGATTATATTCAGATGTTATGTAATCGGGCTTTCCTTGAAGGAAGTTGTCAACATATATGAATGTAATAATGCCACTCAATGAAACAACGCCGATAGCTAATGCGTAGGCCAGTACAACTTTGCTTGGAGAGTTCCTGAAAGTATGCACGAATCTTGATGAAAGAATCGCCAATAACACACTGGATGTGATAAGATTTATCCCTGCTACTGTTTCCATCAAATCGACTTTATATTCTGAGGTGAATAGAATCTGGAATAGAATTATTACAAGAATTCCAGATGCGATGAACTGGAGTAAGGTTGCGACTACAAGCACTGTCTTTCCAAGCCCAGACTTAGATCTTTCTACCTTTACTGATTCCCTTGTCTTTTTGATCAAAACAAATTGTGTGAAGATGGAAATTAGAATCATCAGACCGAAGATCACTACGTCAGCTCGTGGAAATATATTCCCGAGGGTTATTGTAACTGTATTACCAAAGGTCTTATCTAATACTTGAAGGATAACAGCTATGATTACTAAGAAAACAATTAACGAACTATTATCAATGCTGCTACCAACATGAAATGAACGTTTCATTTTACCAGACCTTCAATAACAAGTTTATGGGAAAAACCTCATTTGCTAATGAACAATGTATTTTAGTGTGATATATCATTTTCGGGGTGTTAATATTGTCTATAAACTGCTCCAATCTCAAAACGAAGAAATGGCTAACAATCCTGGATTTAATAAGTCATGAACGCCAATTGGTTACTTGATAAACAATCAATAACTGTAACAGCATTCACACGGGCGAGTCTAAAGAGCCATAATTTTTGTTGCCTTTAAACCCTTAATAATAGGCTGTTCACAATTATCAACCAAATTAGATTGAAAAATGTCCCGACGTTGGTTAGCATGACTGTAGTGCTTTTAATAATGATTCTGACGCCATCTTACATTAACGCTTCTAGCACTACTCCGACGCCTTTCCGAAGGGATTCTTCACCATACGGAACACCGTATTCAGAGTGGCTTAAGAATTGGTGGCAATGGTGGATAGGCATCCCAAATAATGAACATCCTTTCACAAATTACGATCCTAAGACATGCCCCGTTCATCAACATGGACCAGTTTGGTATTTGCCTGACGTCGAGCCAAAAGGTCAGTTAACACATGCTTCAGTAGAGTATTCCTGTGAAATTCCAAAAGGTAAGGCAATATTATTTCCTCTCTCTGTATCCGCCTGCTGGCTAGGCAACCCGGAATTCAAACAGTTTAGCAATAAATTGGCATCTGACCCTAAGGCTGATCAAGCCCTTAAGACCTGTGCTATTTCGCCTCAGGACAATACTCATTTTTCTGTTAGTATAGATGGCATACCCTTAGATCAGACTAAAATAGACCGGGCTACAACAAACTTTTTCAATGTGACACTAATACCTAACTATGTTAAAGGTATTGCTGACCTTGGACCTCCTGGCACATTTAGAGGAATAGCTAATGCATATATTCTATTCTTGCCTCCTCTTCCTGTGGGAAAGCATACGATACAATTCAATGTCGTGGATCACTTATCTCCTCCACCATCTCCATCGATAAAGAGAGATGGAAAATATACTCTATTCATAAAGTAATGATCAAACTAAATTATCCGAAATACACAGACAATCTTTTCAGAAATTCAGTCTGTATTTGGAAATAATACTTCTGCCTATGGCATAGTCGACTGGAACTCTTTTTATCGTCTGACGATATTAGTAAGGGTCATATGATTGTTCTTTCGAGTCCCATCTTTTGTCTAATTCTATTAGTTTATTGTTAATTGATTAATCCGATCGTTGTCTGACTTCCCTAATTCTAATTGCTTTCTTAGACGGCGGTTTTTATCACTCACGTTAGTTACAAAATGCGAAATCAAACAGGATTACACCCACTGGTCTAGGCAAATGGAATTTATAAAATTGAATGAGTAACTCCCATCAGGCTTAATACAGGGCCTTGCGCTAGGGCGATCGACAAAATCAGCGAGACTCCTCCTAAATAGTGTACTAGAGGAATGGAAACAACGTACTATATCATTCTCATCAATTTTCCCACCTTTGACGCCTGAAAAGTAGATTGAAGCAATTCAAATAGCAATAGATGCAAATGATAAATCTGATCGAAGCTATGGATGGCATAACTCATATTACCTTAAGAGACATAATTAGGGCAATGTAATGCAGTTGATACTTACGGGGCCTGTGGCAACATAGGCAATTATGACGCAATTTTCTTCTTTATATTTTTTT
>AR_comb_assmDRAFT_10541083_pt1 | contig 12520 bp, 14 predicted proteins | sample ArasoioldDNA_FD_10543 | JGI IMG/M metagenome (IMG submission 10543) | reverse complement strand
GCGTCCGGGTACACGCGCATCACGGCGTCGACGAAGCGATCGATGAAGTCCTGATATTCGCGCCCCCGAATCCGCTGGTGCCGCAGGCCGAGATACATCGGGTCGTGCAGCCGCTCCCCATTGTCCGTGCCCACGTCGAGCAGAATCGGCAACGTCAGAGATGGCGGAATCCCGGCGCAGGCCGTGTAAAGCGACAGTTTCCCGGTTGGGATGCCCATCCCGCCGACTCCCTGATCGCCGAGCCCGAGGATGCGTTCCCCGTCAGTGACGACTATGACGGCCGGCGGCCGCGCGTGATTCCGGAGAATGGTATCGATCTCGTGACGCTGGTCGTACGAGATGTAGAGGCCGCGCGGGCGGCGAAAAATGTGCGAGAACTGCTGGCACGCTTCGCCGACGACCGGTGTGTAGACGACCGGCATCATCTCGTCGATGTGGTCGTGCAGGAGTCGGAAGAACAGTGTCTCGTTCCGGTCCTGCAAACTGGCGAGGTGGATGTAGCGCTCCAGCGGTGTCGGCTTGAGACGATAGTTCTCGTACACGCGGGCCAGTTGCTGGTCCATGGTGCTAACGGCCGGCGGCACGAGCCCATCGAGGCCGAGGTCTGCGCGCTCGCCCTCGGTGAACGCCGTGCCTTTGTTCGTGAAGGGATCGCGGAGCAGCGGCTCACCGCGCGCGTCGACTGCGATGTATTCCTCGCCCGTAACCCCATCGTGCTCTGTCGACCACTTCATAGCTCACCGTCGTAAAACGAAATCCGCCTCGCGGCGATCTTCGATTGCCCTCGCAAATCCTTCGTCTCATCGGAGGGACAGGTCTTGCGGTTCAGGACATCCGCCAGGCGTGCAAAGGTGCAGTCGGCGAGCACACGCAGACCCATATGGCGTTCATCGCCGGAAACTGCACGATGTATCTGGTCTGGTCCATTGCTGCAGCCTGGCGGGCGCGAGCCAGACGACGACAAGCGATTGAGCGCGTGCGGCCCAACCCGAGTTGCGACCGCACAAAGCGCGACGCGATGCCCCGGCCTATGGATTGGGCGTCATCGCCACGTTGAGCGTGGTCGTTTCACCCCGCCGTACCGTTAACTCAGTGGTGTAGGTGCGATACCCCTGCTTACGGATCTCAATCATGTGTGAGCCTGTTTCGAGCTGCAGGATCAAGGGCCCCGCTTCGTCGGAAGTTTCCCACATATCGCCGTCGATCGCGATCGACGAATCGCCCGGCTGCACCCGCAAAAGGAGCATTCCGAACTCGGGCCGCGTGCCGGCTGGTAGCTGTCCCTCCTCGTCGCGGTCACTGGCACTGCCGGAAGGACCTTGCCGCGTTCGCGCGTCGAGTCCACCTGCCGGACGCACGGGCTCAGGCTCGCCCGGTTGCAGGGGCTCCAGTGCGGCGCGCACGCTGAACGTCCTGCCTGGCTGCAGGTAGAGCCTCTGCATCAACGTATGATGCCCCGGCATGAAGACTTCGAGCGTGTGGTCGCCGGGATACAGTCGCAGCCTCTGGAAAGAACCGTCGAAATCATCCACCGTTCCGGCGTAGGAGCCATCGATGAAGACCTCCGCTTCCCGCGGCGTCACTTGCAATCGCAGCGAGGCGGCGGGGTCGTACGGGTACCAGTAAGGGTAGGGCGGATACTGTCCAACTCCTGCAGAGAAGTAGAACGGGTACGAGTAGTAGCCGCCATAGAAGCCGCCATACCAGTAATACGGGCTCGCGTAGTAGGGGCGATAGACATTCGGCCCTCGGTAATAGTAGTGGCCGCCTGGCAGGGGCCGAGCCGGAATGGGCGGACGCGGAACTGCATGGCGCTCGTGAGGGGAGGGCGAACGCGGCACCGCACGTTGGGCGTCGGCTGTGCCGGGGGCGAACACCAGGATGAACGCGACGACACAGGCGCCCGCCAGGGCGATTCGAAAACGCGGGGCCATGATGACCTCCAGTGCTAAACCGCACACGAGCCAGGCTGCGCCTTTGACCGATGCGGCTCCGCCTCGCGAGCTGCCGGTCGCCTGAATCTCGGAACGATCATGTCGACCATCGAGGCCTTCATCACGTGGCACCCGCTGCTGACCTACTACATCCTGACGTTCTCCATCTCGTGGGGCGGCATGCTCTTCGTCATCGGTGGACCCAGCGGACTCCCGGGCACCCCGGAGCAAGCTGACCGCCTGATGGGGATCGCGTTCTCGTTGATGGCTGGACCCAGCGTGGCGGGCCTGTTGTTGACTGGCCTCGTCTCGAAACGCGCGGGCCTGCGCGACCTGTCCGCGCGGTTGCACCGGTGGCGAGTAAGCGTTCGCTGGTACGCGGTCGCGCTCTTGGCCTCACCGCTCTTAGGGACGGCGGTGTTCTTCGCGCTGTCGCGGCGCTTCTCCGAGTTCCCCATTATCGCGACGGACGATAAGACGTCCCTCCTTCTGCAAGCGATCGCGGCGGCGCTCGCCGCGGGCCTGCTGGAGGAGCTCGGCTGGACGGGGTTCGCCGTCCCCAGGCTGAAGCGGCATCACGGTGTCTTCGCGACCGGAGTCATCGCGGGCGTCCTGTGGGGAATGTGGCACTTCCTGGTGAACTTCTGGTACAGCGGCGCGATCTCCGCAGGAGTTCCGTTGCCGCGATTCCTGACCGTGTACTTCTTGACCGGGGTGGCGCAGCTGACGGCCTTTCGAGTGCTGATGGTCTGGGTGTATGACAGGACTGAAAGTCTGCTCGTCGCGGTGCTCATGCACGCGAGTCTGATCGTCAGCACGACGCCCATTCTCTTGCCCGCGCAGACCGGCGTGGCCTTCTTGACCTGGTTCAGCGCCTTGACGGTCGCGTTGTGGGTTGTCGTTCTGGCGGTCGCCGCCGCCAGCCAGCTCTTTCGGCAACCGATTCGGTTGCGGCCGGCATGAAGATGATCGGGACGCGCCACATCGTGCGCTCCAGGGATGGGACCAGGATTGGCTATCTCTCTGTGGGAAGCGGGCCATCGGTTCTCGTGATTCCCGGTGTCCTCTCCATGGCTGCCGATTACGCCGCCTTCGCGCGCGCGTTGTCTGAGCATTTCACAGTCCACACGATCGAGCGCCGGGGACGAGGCGAGAGTGGCCCGCAGGGCGACGATTACAGCATCGTTAAAGAGTGTGAGGATGTGCGCGCCTTGCGAGCCGAGACCGGCGCGTCCTTGCTCGTGGGCCACAGCTACGGTGGATTGGTTGCCTTGGAAGTGGCTCGCAACAACAAGGCTTTTAGCAAAATAGCCGTCTACGAACCGGGCGTGTCCATTGATGGGTCAATGCCAACGGCGTGGATGCCTGGGTATGAGAAGAAGCTCGCCGAGAAAAGGAACGTCGATGCCCTGGTCGAGTTCACGCTCGCCGACGCGCCGCCGCGTATCCAGAGAATGCCTCGATGGCTGATGAAGCTCCTCTTTCTTGTGCTTGTCAGCTGCTCCCGCCAGTATCGCCAGATGCTGGATCTCCTCTATCAAAATCTGCGGGAATGGCGGGAAATCGCCAGGCTCGACAGCAGTTGCGATCACTACCGCGAAGTCAGTGGCGGCGTCCTGCTCATGTACGGAGGCAGAAGCGACAGCAAAGCCGTCACTCTGGCAATGGAGCGGCTTGCAGCGATCCTCCCGCACTCTGTAACGAAGGAATTTCCAAGACTCGATCACTTCGGGATCGAAAGAACAGCGCCACGAGAGGTTGCGACGGCAGTCAGAAACTACTTTCTGAATTAACAGCGCCTGGCGAGCTGCTGCTGGACGTTCGAGGAGGTGAACGAACTGACGCTCCGCAAAAAGAATTCCAGAACAGATCTCTCGGCCGGAGCGCGTAGTAGTCACCGCGTGATGAACGCTGCCCCGAGGCGGGAGTCTCCTACCAGAGCCTGTCATCTGACCAGTCTTCTGCGTTGCGAGGAGAGATGCGCCGCATGCGTGCGGCCAGCTGAGCTCGCATTGAGGGGAGAGAGGGGGCATAATCCGCCCTGCTCCCGACCCAGATACCAGGTGGCCTGCTCTCGATAGAGGTGGTGCCATGGCAACACACCGCATTACGTATTCCACGTTTGCTATTGTCTTCATGGCGGCGTTGTTCTGCACCGTCCCGGTGATAGCGCAAGAGACGTTCACCATCATCGATCTCGGCACTCTCGGCGGGAGCGTCAGTTTCGCGTACGGGGTGAACGATCAGGGCGATGCCGTGGGCGATTCGTCGCTGCTTGGAGACTTCAGTTCACACGCGTTTCTCTGGCGTGAAGGAAAGATGATTGATCTGGGAACGCTAACGGATGCGCACGACATCTCGATCGCTTTCGCTATCAACAACAGCGGGCAGGTTGTGGGTCAGTCGTTCAACAGCGCCGTCGGCAACACACTGCCGTTCGTCTGGGAAAACGGCGTAATGACCGCCCTACCGCTGCTGCCGGGCCATCTCGGGGGAGCCGCGTTCGGGATCAACAGCCACGGTGATGTGGTGGGTCAATCGGGGGGAGAGGCGGTGCTGTGGGTGAACGGGGTCGTAACGCGGCTGACGTCCGGCTACTTCGCCAGCACGGCTTATGGGATCAACGATCGCAGCCAAATCGTAGGAGTCGCCAATCCGCCCGATACCGAGGCCGTCATCTGGGAGAACGGCGTGATGACGCCCTTGTCACCTCCCGTCCTGGAGGGGTGTCATGGGGACTGCTGGACGGTGGCTCGTGCGATCAACGAACTGGGCGATATCTCCGGGTATGTGCAAGGAATGCGCGACCCGCCAGCCCGCGCAGTGCGGTGGACGAACGGAATCCCGACGGTGCTCGACGCACTACTCGAAAGGGATAGCCTCATTCACCTAGGCAGCATCGATGAAGTCGGGGATATTGTCGGAACTTCCCACAGCTTTGTGCCGATGGACAGGTTGGTCCCAACGCTATGGTCGGCCGGGGTGCCACACGCGTTGCCTACACTGCATCCAGGCGACAACCAGGGGCAGGCAATCGGTATTAGTGATCGCGGACATATCATTGCGGGAGCACTCCTCACCGTCTCCCCGTACGACTTGCATGCGGTACTCTGGACGCCGACAACGTCTTCTGGCGACATGACGCCGCCGACGCTCCTCCTGCCGGCCACGATTGTCGTGGACGCGACAAGTCCCGCCGGTGCCACGGTAACGTATTCAGTCTCCGCGAGTGACGATAGAGATCCGAACCCAGTGGTGATCTGCAGCCCACCCTCCGGAAATGTGTTCCCGCTTCTGGTGACCAATGTGTCCTGCGCCGCGACCGACGACGCTGGCAACAGCGCCAGCGGGACCTTTCAGGTCGTTGTCTTGGATGCGACACAGCAGCTGCAACAAACGATCGACGTGGTCGCCAGCTACGCGCTTACACGCCTCGGTACCAGTCTGTCCGACAAACTCCAGCTCGCGATGGGATTCAGCGCCAGCGCAGATGTTCGCCAGGCGTGCGGAGTCCTGACTGGCTTTCTCAATGAAGTCCGCGCACAGTCCGGCAAAGCGCTGAGCGTAGAGCAGGCGACCGAGCTGACTAGGCGCGGCATCAGGATTCGGAACGTGATCGGCTGCTGATCGAATTCAGTATCTCAGGCTAGCGCGATTCAATTCCGGCAGGTTGCGTAACGCGTCGATTGAGGTTGCCAGCATTCTCCGATAGCGTGCAGGCATGTGGTCCGTCGTCGTCTCGCTGCTCCACTCGTTCCGATTGCTCGTTCGGTCGCCCGCCCATAGTGTCCGACAATTCCGGCGAAGTGCTTTCGATACGCGGCACGGTAGTAGTAGTTCAGCATGCCGATTCGTCAACTTCGCGATCGCGTGCGTCGACGCAAAGATGGGCTCGGGAACAAGCGCATCGACCGGAAACGGACGGCGCTTTTCAAGAGCCGTGGCAATGCAGGTCGCGGCCACCATAACCCCCTGGAGGATCATTTGCTGTACCCGCATCAGCGGGGCCGTGAGATCGCGCGAATCGGAGGAAGCTGTCGTCGAGCCGGCATTCCGCGCCGATCCAGCATTCCGCGCCGATCCAGTGCCGAAAATTTCTCGCTCCTGAGGATTCTTCCCCCGCCGGGGCCGCGATTGCCTTAACCGTCGCGGAATGCGCCCTGCCCGGTGCTGGCATCTGACCTGCTCTCTTCGCGGTGGACATGAAGTCCAACTGCCATGCAGCTGCCATTCACGAGAGAGCAGTTCTTCGATCTGTTCGTCGCCTACAACGAAGCCCTGTGGCCGGTAGTCGTCGCCCTGTGGATTGCCTCGACAGTCGTCGTTGTTCTGCGACTCTTGGCGCGTCACCAGGATGACCGCTGGGTGAGTGCACTCCTGGTCGGGCATTGGGCGTGGTCCGCACTGGCCTATCACGTGGCGTTCTTCACGCGCATCAACCCGGCCGCGTGGCTTTTCGCGGCGCTCTTCCTCGGTCAGGCCGTGCTCTTCTTCCGCGTCGGCGTCGTGCAGCGGCGTTTGTCGTTCGCGCCGTGGGGTAGCGCGTGGGCTCCATTGGCGTGGGGCCTGATCGCGTATTCGCTGGCGTATCCCGCCATCAACGCGATCGACCATCGCAGCCTGCTGAGAATCCCGACGTTCGGCCTTCCGTGCCCGACGACGATCTTTACGGCTGGCGTGTTGATGTTGGCGACACCGCGGTGCTGGAGCCTCTCGGTAATTCCAGTGATCTGGGCGGCAATAGGTGGATCCGCAACGTTTCTTCTAGGGGTCTACGCCGACGTTGCGTTACCAATTGCAGGCGTTGCACTGGCGATCTTTTCGGTGCGGAGGGCCAAGTCTGAGCAGCTGCCAGCTGGCCGAGCCGTTCCAGGTTAACGCCCCTCAGGGAGGCCCATCGTGCGCATCACCAACACTTCACGGCTGATAGCGGTGGCAGTAGGGCTCGGATTCTTTGCGCTCACGCCCGCACGCGCGCTCGCACACTGTGACGGCCTTGATGGCCCGGTCGTCAGAGCCGCGCAGCGCGCACTCGAGACCCGTAATCCGGCGCTCGTCCTCATCTGGGTCCAGGAGAAGGACGAACCAGAGATTCGAAAGACCTTCGAGCAGACACTCGCGGTTCGTGCGTTGAGTCCTCAGGCGAGGGAGCTCGCCGACCAATTCTTCTTCGAGACCCTGGTACGCGTGCATCGAGCAGGCGAAGGGGCGCCGTTCACGGGCCTCAAGCCAGCGGGTCGTGATTTCGGTCCGGCGATTCCGGCGGCGGACGAAGCCGTTCGCGTCGGTTCCGTGGAACCGGTCCGTCATCTACTCACGGCTGCCATTCAAGAGCGGCTTCGCGAGCAATTCGGCGAAGTCATGGCGACGAAGACGTTCGCAGCTGACGATCTCGCTGCGGGCCGCGCGTACATCAAGGCGTACGTGGAGTTCATTCATTTCGTAGAGCGCCTGTACGACAGCGCGATGAAGACACCGCACGGTCCCTTTGAGGGGAGTGAAGCGCCCTCGAAACAACATTGATCGCAGTCTCTCAGGATGGCTAGGTCACGAATGAAGCCCTTCTCGCATGTCCATTGGCCCAAGGCCGAAGCGGCACTGCATTCCTCCGAACGTTGGCATGCCGCGAGCGGCTATCTCGTGATCGTGCTTGGCCTCGCGGGCGCCGCGTTCGAACGCGGCAGTCCTTTGTTCACTGCTCCGATAGAGGAGGTCGTGGCCTTCTGGTCGACGTACCAGCGGGAACTGCTCGCACAAAGTGTAATGTTTGTCCTTAGCGCCGGGGCGTACCTGTGGTTCTTCGGCAGCCTGCGGAGCGTGCTGATGCGAGCCGAAGCGGGCACCGGAACGCTGTCGGCGATCGCGTTTGGCGCGGGTATCGTCTCGACAGGTCTGCAGATGATCCTGCAGTGCTTTCAGGCGGCGCTCGCAGTTGCCGGAGCTGGCACGCTTGAACGCGGTACAGTGGCGCTCTTCGGCAGTCTCGGTTGGGCGCTCTCGGTGATTGCGTATGTGCCGATGGGTGTCATGCTTGGTGCTGTCGCCACGGCGTCCTTCGCGTACGGAGCATTTCCACGATGGCTTGCGTGGTTCTCGTGCGTCGCGTCGTTCGCGCATTTCGTCATGACGTTTGGTCTGGTCGTCAAGAGTGGCCCACTCCTCCCTGGCGCGCCGGCGACGTATGCGCTCTATGCAATCGCGTTGCTGTGGTTGATCGCCACGACGACGGTCATGGTTTTCGGAATGAGCCGAAGGCCACACCCCGATTCAACAGGTGGGACACGATGACGCACGGTGCCGTTCGCCCGCCGGCGACCGAGCAGTCAGCCTGCATGATGACCCAAATGTCGACGCAGTCTCGATCACGGCGATGGATTCGACTCGGCATATGGTCGACGGCAGCGATTGCCGTACCGTTTGTGGCGGCGCACGCATTGGCTCCTTGGTACACACATCACGCCGCTCGAGACGACGAGCGGAACGCCGCCTTCCAGGCGATGAAATCGTCCTTCGGCCCGAGACTGGCTACACGATGGCCATTACGATCCGCGCAGTCGCATCTGCGATCTAGCCGTAGCTTGTCCAGATGGGGCAACGCCGCGGCGGTTTTTACACGCATGAATGGGTCGAGAATCTGCTGGACGCGAACATTCACAACGCCGACCGCATAATTGCTGCGTGGCAGCAGTTGGACGTTGGCGACGGAGTCCGTCTGACGCCCGATCCGTATTTCGGGCAACCGGGTCAGGTCATGACGGTCGCCGAGATCCGACCGGAGCGAGCACTCGCGTTTCGTCAGACGCTGCCGAACGGCTCCGCTGCCAGTTGGGCCTTCCTCCTACTACCTCAGGGCGACGGGACGACGCGCGTGATCATGCGACGACGCGGAGGTCATCCAACGTCGTTCGATCGCGTGATGTCTCCTGGGTACGTGTTCATGGATCGAGGGATGCTGCGCGGCCTCCGTGAACGAGCGGAAGCGATTGCCCTTCGCGACCATGAGGACGAAGGTTCCTGACCCAGAATCGTTCTTCCGCAATGGCAGTCGCCCGGCTTACCCGTTCTCTCTCAGTTCGTCGACTGGCGCGATTGACGGATGGCCGTTCCAATCATTGAAGGACGATCATTCTGCATGCACAAGAATTCTGTTCATTCGCCTCCCTAGTCCGCTGGAGTCGCGGCGTGGACGATGACAAAGGGTTCGCACGTGCTGGCCTCAGTCGGCGCCGTCGGTCCGGGCAAAGCTGACCGTGTAGCCGCCGATTCGCTTGCCGTGCACCGCCCCCACTTCGATATCAGATCGGTAGTGAATGCCCGAGTAGACACGCGACATCGAGGCCTCGTTCTTCTGTCGATCGAACTCGGATGCGCCGCTCGGAAATACATACGACAGCACTTCAGCCGCCGCCGCGGAAAACGTCGAGTGTCCCGACGTGTACGACGGGAAGTTCGGCAGGCCATGAGCGTCTTCAACTCGGGATCCATGTGTGAGGGGCGAGGATTGAAATAGAAGAACTTCGTCTCCCAGCACGCCACCGCCGCATCGTGCATAGCCATGTTGAGGAGCGCGAACGTCCGCGCAGCCCGCACCTCGCTCATCTCTGCCTTGCGCACGTACGGTTGCGCAATGAGATTCCAGTGACCCGGCGGCGTCGGTGTACTTGGACCGTCGTTCCAGACATTGGCGATCGCGAGTTCTTCGGGTGTCCCATCATCGACGTATCGCCTCACCTCGGCGACCTCGCGCGCCATCTGCTGGGACGATGTGGAGGGAGGCGGCCCGGGGCGCTCGCGAGCGATGTCGGTCGGCGTCATCATCCACGCACGAACCTGGCCAAACAGCGGGAGCATCGGCGGGCGAGGCGGTGTTTCCATGCTCTGCCACGGGATCTCCCCGCGCGCACGAGCGCTGTCGGCCATCGCCTGCCAGATCGCAGGCGAGCCACCCGCCGTTCGCATCCCGTCCGAGCCGGCGCGCGCGACGAATGCCGTGGCAACGGCCTGACCCAACGCGAGACCCGCGGCAACGTCGCTGGATGCAGCCCTCCCGGCCAGGATCGCTGCCTGCCGCTGCTCTGCCGCCTTCAACGTGATCTCCTCGACGGCTGCCGGGAAGAGCAGTTTCAACAACTCCGCGGTCACCCCCGAGACAACAGCATCCTCGGACGGGTACGCGGGGAGATCATTGGTCGGCATCAGCGGCTTGATACCGCTGTCGACATGCCAGGGCGCCGGGCGATTGTAGAGATATTTGTAGTACCAGGCCGCCTTTAAGGCATCGAATTGCGCGACGGTCACATAGCTGTACGCGCGTGCCGCATACGGCGGATTGGCGAAAGGAACTTGCGGATCGGCGAACGGGTTGTTCGCGTCAGGTACGGGATACGAGTTGTCGACAGCCGGCGCCGGAGGCAGGTTGTAGCGAGCGACGAGGCCTAACAGGATCTCGTTCTAGCGCAACACACCGCCGCGGCTCCAGTAGTCGAGCGCCTTCGGTTGATCGGCCGTGAGCCGCCCCTGCGCCGACTTGATCGCGTTCAGCTCCGCCTGGTAATCGAGACCTGTCGTGCTGCCGGGCGGCGCCACTGCAAACTGGGTTGGACCCGTCAGCACGATCATGCGCCAGTTGCCAGCACCGGCATCCGTGCCCGCAGCTCCCAGGCTCGTCGCCGTTGGAGCCAGCGACAACGCGCCCACGAGGAGCCAGCACATGGTACAAGGAAGCGGCCTCATCGAGTCGGACTCCCATTGAAGGTGTACTGAAGACCGGTGGTGATGGTCGTGGCCTCACCGACGTTCCGTCCACCGAAGGTATGCGCCAGCCCGAAGTGCACTGCCAGAGGCGCAAGCTTCGGAATCGGATACATCACCATCGCGCCTGCCCGGAACGAGTTCATCCGGTTCGAGACGAACGGCATGTCCTGACGCCGAATGTCTCCGCCGCCAAGCGTCTGCTGCTGCGCGAACGACACCGACGTCATCAAGCCACCGGGCTTCATGTATCCCGCGCTCGCAACATAGTCGAACGTGTTCGGCATATCGACGCGGTCACTCATCACGAACTCGTCGTTCGTATAGAAGTACGGTCGATCGAGCGAAACCTTCGAGCGCATCGTGTACGCGGTCGACATGTTGAGAAACCAGCCGGGCGTCGACTGATAGTTGACCGTGCCGCGCCACGACACACGCGCGCTTCCCAAGCCGATGGACAGCGGCAGGAGCTCGACATCGTAATCGTTCATCGGGATGCCCGCCGCGACGACGAAGATCGTGCGCAACGTGCCATAGCTCGTCATCGGCTTCTCGAGCACGCTCCATTTCGCCGCGAGCGTCAGATCCTGAAAAGCCGTCCATGCCGTGTAGGACGCCCTGACTCGCATGCGTCCAGATGTACGGCACTGTGCCGATCAGATTGAATCGATCGAGCAGGCCGTAGTTGGCGGTGATGATGTTGGCTTCGGTGGTAATCCTGCCGATATTGCCGTTCGTGCGTTTGAGCGTTCCCTCCCAGTACTCGTCCCAGGTGTCGTGGGAATAGAAGTTGCCAGTCAGGAGTTCATGCTGGCCCAGCATGATCCCGTCATCGACGGTCTGCGCCCGGAGAGGCGCCGCGAGGCACGCGAACAGCGCAGACGTACAGAGCACACGTGAGAAACGTGACTGCATGAGCGTGGGGATGGAGGAATCTACGGTGAGCGCCAGCGTTCTGCAATACAACGAATCCATTAGCAGGACTTGGTTATGGATCCGCCGTGTTCGCAGACTGCCGACGAGAGGTCGGGCAACACCGGAAGTCCGACATTCGCGCCTAGTGCGGACGTACTGGAGCCATACGAGAGGTGTTTCGTTAAGATGCCGGCCCGTGGATGCCCAACTGAGCGCGGTCGTTCAGGATCTGCAGGCGGTCCAACAGCGCCTGCGTCAGCTCCACAACTGGCTGCCTCGCGCGGCGTGGAGCCAACCACCAGCGCCAGGACGATGGTCACCGTCGGAATGCGTGGCGCATCTCAACCTCACGTCCCGCGCAATCCTTCCGCTCCTGCATGATGGACTTTCCAAAGCCAGACGCAGCCCGATCGGACCGCCGTTGCGATACCGGCGCGACATCGTCGGCTGGGTGATCTGGAAATTGATCGCACCCGCGAACGGTCTGCGGACGCGAACGATTCGCGCGTTCGTACCATCGGGTGACGAGTCACCAGACATGGTCATGGCTGAATTCTCGCGGCTGCAGTGTGAGATCATCGCGTGCGTGCGCGCAGCCGATGGCCTCCCGATCGATTGCGTGACGGTGCGCTCGCCGTTCGAAGGACGAGTGAGCTGCAACCTCTATGCGGCGCTGACGCTCATCCCGCGGCATCAGCAACGACATGCGTTGCAGGCTGAACGCGCGGCGAGCGTGCCCGCAGCCGAGCCGTCAGCCCTCGCGGTATAGACTGCCGCGGGTCCAGAGCACGCCACGCGCCACGAGCTCCATCCGGCAATCCAGCCACGCGCCGCGAGAAACAGCACGCTGAAGATGCGCATGCCAAACCATTCCCGGGGATCGAAGCGCGCGTGCAGCGCGTTCATGAAGAACGCGAAGA
>AR_comb_assmDRAFT_10005256_pt1 | contig 12520 bp, 8 predicted proteins | sample ArasoioldDNA_FD_10543 | JGI IMG/M metagenome (IMG submission 10543) | reverse complement strand
ATATTTTCTATTCTCAACTGCTTAACGGGATAAAAGAAAATTGTCCGGATGCAAAATTGATCGTTATTCTTCGTAATCCTTTTGACAGAGCGATTTCAGCATATTACTATTTTAAAAAAATGTTGAGAGAACAAAGATCAATTGAAGAAGCTTTATTATATCAGCCTCAAAACGATCTTGCATTCTCGAAAATGAATAATGATTTTACTTATATTGAGCATGGCTTATATCACAGGCAAATAAAAGGTTGCCTTGATTATTTTCCGAAAGAACAATTGCTCGTTTTAGATTACGATGAACTTATAAAACAACCGCAAACTGTCGTAAAAAAAATTTTTTCTTTTTTAGAAGTTGATGAGTCGTTCAAGCCTGAATTTGCTTCGCGAAATATTACAGGCGAAATCAAAAATCAATGGTTGCAGGAGAAATTGATAAAACAAAGCAAACTGAAAAAAATTGTTGTAAAATATTTTATTGATTTTTGGATGCCACGTTCTAAGCGAAAGACGCTAAAGAAGAAAATGTTTGAAATGAATACAGGCAAAAAGGAAACAAACGAAAATCTTCCAAAGATTAAGGAGCAACTTGCACAATATTTTATTGAAGATGCCAAAAAACTGGACGAATTGCTTGGTACAACATTCTCGGAGAAATGGTTTGCAACAATAACATCACCTAACACTTGACAGAAATTGCATCGATGTGAAAGAGAAATTTAAAATTGTGGAGATCGTGCCTGCATTGGGTTGGGGAGGAGCGCAGATATTTTGTATTCAGCTTTGCAATGAATTGGCGACTTATCCGGGCTATGAAGTAACGCTTGTTTCTCTATATCATCACAACAAAAACCACTTGCCTTTGTCGCTGCTGAACGAGAAGGTGAAATTTATTTCACTTGGTAAAAAGCATGGTCCTGATCCAAAAATTTTTTCGAAGATTACAAATTTGCTGGAGGAGTTACATCCGAACGTGGTGCATACACATCTTCATGCGGGACATTATAATTTATTTGCAGCACTCAGATTAAAAGATAAATCCATAAAAAAAGTTCACACGTTTCATAATCTTGCAAAAATGGAAAGCCCGCATTGGCTGATGCGCAAGGTGAATAATTATTTCTTTAAAAAAAATATCGTTATACCCGTCACCATCTCGGAAGAAACATACAAAACAGCAGCAGAAGAATATGGTGATTCGGTCAGGTGGCTTATACATAATGGTTCTGTTCCTGTAAAAGCTTCAGAAAAATTTGAAGAAGTAAAGGAAACAATCGATAAATTAAAGAAAGACGAGCATACAAAAGTATTACTGAATATTGCACGTATCAGCAAACAAAAGAATCAGCAGTTGCTGCTGGATTGTATGCGAACATTGCAAAATGAAGGCGAGAACGTAATTGCATTGATACTTGGCGATTGTGCTGCCGATAATAAATTTTTATGTGATTCACTTTTGCAAAATAAACCGGAGAATGTTCATTTTATTGGTAAAGTAAAAAATGTTGGTGATTATATTTTAAATGCAGATGCGTTTGTACTGTCCTCATTGTATGAAGGCTTGCCTATTGCGTTACTTGAAGCAATGAGTGCCGGCGTAATTCCTGTATGCACGCCGGTTGGCGGCTTGATTGATGTTGTTACAAGCGATATTGGTTTTCTTTCAAAAGATGTGAGTTTTGAAAGTTTTCTTGAAGCGTTAAAAAAATTTTTTTGTACAGACGAAGTAACATTGCAAAAAATGAAAAACAATTGTCTTGACATGTATAAAAAAGAATACAGCATGGTAAGTTGCGCGGCAAAGTACAATGAATTGTTTTTATTATAGATGAGGATAGTTATGCGGCTGAAGTGAGTGACACAAGGGCCGATGAAAAAAGCTTTAAATGCGGATAACAAAAAAATAAAAATAATTATTGTGATGAGCAACATTGCTACTATTAAACTTTGTTGTGTCACTCACTTGTACTGATAGTAATTCTATTGAGTAAACACGATGATCAATTTTATCATATTCACCACACAGCGCAGCGGCTCGACAGTGTTAGCGCGAACACTGGATAAACATCCCGAAATCTTTTGCGCCGGTGAATTGTTTCAGACTTCAAAAGAAATACATCATCCTGAGTGGCATTTTGCATCGTCGGGTTTTAATTCAAAAAACCACACAGTGCAGCGTTTGAATAAGATTATCAATTATCCCAATATTCGTTTTCGTTCCATGCCTCATATCAAAAAATTTTTTGCAGCGAATGAAAAAGGGGAGAAGGCAAGAGGATTTAAATTAATGTTCACGCATATAAAAACAGCGCCGCATCTTTGGGAATATTTGAAACAAACAAACACAAAAGTTATAGTCCTTGTGCGCAACAATGTTTTCAAAACAACTTTGTCGCGGTTTCGCAAAGCTGAAAACCGGGTAGCACATACAGTTTCGGTTGAATCACCTTTCATTCAATTTTATGTGCCGGGCGAGAAATTGATCGAACAAATGCATGAGTTGGAAGCAGTGAATAGAAACCTTGTAAATTTTTCAGAAGGTATGCAAAGACTTCTGATCCACTATGAAGATTTTAGCGACTGGGATAATCTGATGTACAATGTGCAAACATTTTTAAATGTTACTCCAATACAAATGAACCCTGTTTTGAAAAAACTTAGAGCAGCAAGATGGCAGGATGAAGTGGAAAATTTTTCAGAGATAGAACAATTGCTTAAACAAAATAATTTCACCCGATATCTGGAATCATAATGCGAAAAGCCATTCCCAATTTTCTTATAGGCGGACCTCCCAAATGCGCTTCAACTTCTCTCAATTTTTATTTGAAGCAGCATCCTGAAATATATATGTCACCTGTAAAGCAAACAAAATTTTTCAGTCTCGATTACGAGAAGAGGATCGATTTTTATCTGCAAACATATTTCTCAGGTATCACCAATGAAAAGATGGCAGGAGAGGCAACGCCAACATATTTTTTACTTCCGTTTGTTGTTGAGCGTATAAAAAAATTTAATCCTGAAATGAAAATTATTTTTTGTTTGCGTGATCCTGTCGAGCGGGCATTCTCTGGTTGGAGCATGCGGATAAATAATGGCACCGAAGTTCTTCCATTCTGCAAAGCATTAGAGGAAAATATCAAACAACGAAAAGCATATTCCTTCATCGGTGAGAAAGGAGCAAAGGAATGGTACGATGATCAAAAACGTAACAATCGAAGGGATGATGCTGGTTTCAGAACATACATAGAAGGGAGCATGTATGCATACAATCTCAAAAATTACTATGCACAGTTTCATCCTTCTCAAATAAAAGTTATCTTTCTTGATGCTTTAAAAAAAGACTTGCATGGAACTTTGAAGGAACTTTTTACTTTTATTAATGTTGATAATACTTTTCAAATTCAAAACACAGAACAAAAGAATACGTATAAAAAATCAAAAATAAAATTTCTTGAGCCTGTGCTCGGCAAGAATAAAAAGTTTTCGAAGTTGTTGTCAAAGGCAATGCCGAAGAGTTTCAAGAAAAATATTCTGGATACAATGTATATAGAAGGAAGCAAGGACAGAATTACGTCTGAAGACCGTAAGTTTGCGTTCGAAATTTTTAAAGATGAAATAACAGAATTAGAAAGGCTGTTAAGGGTGGACCTTTCTCATTGGAAACTTCAGTAAACTTTAAACAGAAATAAAATCAGAATTGAAATATGAAAATTGTTGTTGTTGGCACCGGCTATGTTGGTCTTGTAACTGGCGCATGTTTGGCAGAAGTAGGAACAGAAGTTATTTGTGTTGATGTAAATGTTCAAAAGATCGAAAATCTTAAAAAGGGCATATTGCCCATATATGAACCCGGTCTTGATGAACTTGTAGAACGTAATTACAAAAAAGGACGTTTGCATTTTTGCACCAATCTTGCTGAGGCTATTGTTGATGCGCAGGTTGTGTTTATTGCTGTGGGAACGCCTCCCGGAGAAGATGGAAGTGCAGACCTTCAATATGTGTTGCAGGTTGCCGATACAATGGGCAAATACATGAATGGATATCTTGTTGTGGTTACAAAAAGCACAGTGCCCGTAGGAACTGCCTTAAAAGTGAAAGAAACGATTGCTAATGCGTTAAAAGAACGCAATGAAAACATAGATTTTGATGTTGCGTCCAACCCAGAATTTTTAAAAGAAGGCGCAGCAGTGGATGATTTCCTGAAGCCTGATAGAATTGTTATAGGTATCGAAAGCGACCGTGCTAAAAATTTATTGCACACTTTGTATGATCCTTTCGTATTGAATGGCCATCCTGTTTTATTTATGGATATTCCTTCCGCGGAGATGACGAAGTATGCAGCAAACGCAATGTTAGCCACAAAAATTTCTTTCATGAATGACATTGCAAATTTGTGCGAACTTGTCGGTGCCAATGTAAATGAAGTACGTAAAGGCATTGGCTCAGATCCGCGCATCGGCACAAAATTCATTTATCCCGGTATCGGATATGGTGGTTCGTGTTTCCCTAAAGATGTAAAGGCACTTATAAAAACGGCAGAGCAAAACAATTACCAACTTCGCATTTTAAGCGCTGTTGATAATGTAAACGACGATCAGAAAAAAGTGCTGGTCAAAAAAATCTTAAAACACTATGATAATAATATAAAGGGAAAAACTTTTTCCGTGTGGGGGCTTGCATTCAAACCCAAAACGGATGATATGCGTGAAGCGCCCTCCATCACTATTATTGATGAGTTGATAAAAGGCGGTGCAAATGTTCAGGCTTACGATCCCGCATCCCTTCATGAGGCAAAAAATATTTTTAATGGTTCCGTTTTTTTATGTGATGACGCAATAAAAACAACAGAAGGAGCAGACGCGATTGTTCTTATAACTGAGTGGCCCGAATTTCGCTTGCCCGATTGGGAAACGATTATCACAAATATGAAAGATCATGTGATCTTTGATGGGCGTAATATTTATAACGCGGATGAAATGAAAAGTAAAGGATTTACTTATTATGGTATTGGTACGAAATAATTGCTAAAATATTTTTGTTATGAGCTACACAACTTTAATCATCGCCTGTTGTGTCACTCACTTGTACGTTCTGAACTCTCTTGAACTTTTTCGTGAGTGGTGAATTGCCACTCGCACTCACCACTCAGGATATAAATCAACCAAACCTGTGCATGGAAAAAATAAAAGTATTACACATAACACAAGCTTTTGGGGGTGTAGAAACTTACCTGCGGCAGGTTATTCAGAATATCGACAGAAACAAATTCGAAATTGTTATTGCTTCACCTGAAAAACATACTCTTCAAAATTTTTGCGAGGAAAATAATGTGAAGCATCTTATACTGAACATGACAAGAGGAGTGAATCCTTTTGCAGATGTTGCTTCCGTTTTTAGAGTAAGAAGATTGATAAAAAAAGAAAAGCCAAACCTTGTTCATCTTCACAGTTCCAAAGCAGGTTTTATAGGAAGAATTGCTGCAAAAACAAAAAAAAGTAAATCATTATTCACGCCGCATGGTGTTTCTTATCTTTCTTTCACAGGGTTTAAAAGACGTTTATTTTTTTCGCTTGAATTATTTGCAAAAAGATATACTTATAAAATACTCGCTGTCTCTCATTCAGAAGCAAACAGGTGCATCAATGAGATAGGATTAAAGAAAGAAAATGTTTATGTCATTCCGAATTCTCTCAGTTTATACGATTTATCTGCTCCTGTTCCCAATAAACTTGGAAAGCTCGCAGGAGCAATGAAAGTGGGAACGGTTGCAAGATTAACTGCCCAAAAAAATCCTTTGCTGTATGTGGATATTGCAGCAGATGTAATAAAAAAATTTTCCGAAGCGCATTTTTATTTTCTTGGCGCAGGCTATCATGATCATTTAAAAAAAGAAGTAGATGAAAGAATAAAAAAACATGCGATTGAAAAAAACTTTCATTTTATCAACATGGGAGATCATATCCTCTCTCTGAATTTTTTGCGACAACTCGATGTTTTTGTTCTGCCTTCAAAATTTGAAGGTCTGCCTTATGCATTGCTCGAAGCGATGTATGAAAGTGCTCCCTGTGTAGTAAGTAAGTGTGATGGTAATATTGATGTGATCGATAATAATGTCAATGGGTTTTCTTGTGTTACAAGAGAAGAATATGTTGAGACCATCTCTCTTCTTCTCACGAACAACAAAAAAGCAAAACAAATTGGAGAGGCAGGAAAAAATTATGTGATGGAACATCACGATATAAAAAACAACATTAAACTGCTTGAAAAAATTTATGAAGAGATTTAAGGTTTTGTGTTTGCGATTTTGTGTTTGTGTTGAGATTGCATAACCTTGTAAAATAATTGCGCATATAAAAAACATCAGATGAAATGCCGATGAAAAAGTTTCTTTCTCTTTTTTATTTCTTATCGATCGCTTCAGCCACTGTGTTTATTAATGCAAAAAAAATTGATGAAGTGCGCGCGACAACCGTAATACGTCCATCAATAACAACAAGCAATTCATTTTATGTATCAAACAAAGCTCCTTTGCAGCCGTTAAATTTTATAAAACTTCCTGTCGGCAGCATTCAACCGGAAGGATGGATAAAAAAATATCTTGAGCTGCAACGCGATGGTCTCACCGGGCATTTAGGTGAAATAAGTGCATGGCTTGAAAAGAAAAATAATGCATGGTTCAGTGACAGTGGCAAAGGCGAACGTGGTTGGGAAGAAGTGCCTTATTGGCTGAAAGGTTATGGTGACCTTGGTTATTTATTGCATTATGAAAAAATAATTAATGAAACAAGATTATGGTTGGAAAAAGTTTTTAAAAGTCAAAGATCTGATGGATATTTTGGTCCTGTAACAATAGTGAAGAATAATAAACACCCTGAAGGAGTAATGGATCTATGGCCTAATATGATTATGCTTTGGACCTTGCAATCTTATTATGATTATAGTCACGATGATCGTGTAATTAATTTAATGGATAAGTATTTCGAATGGCAATCAACTGTACCCGATAGTTTGTTTATCGAAACATATTGGGAGAACAGCAGGGGAGGAGATAATCTTTACAGCATTTATTGGTTGTACAACAGAACAGGTGAAACATGGTTGCTCGACCTTGCTGCAAAAGTTCATAACAACACTGCGAACTGGATGCAGACAAACAACCTTCCTAACTGGCATAATGTAAACGTTGCACAAAGTTTTCGTGAACCTGCAACATACTTTATGCAAACAAAAGATTCAACTTATCTGAATGCTACATACAATGATTTTTGGTTGATAAGAAATATTTACGGACAAGTTCCCGGTGGTATGTTTGGTGCAGATGAAGATGCACGAAAAGGATATACCGATCCGCGACAGGGAGTTGAAACATGCGGGATGGTTGAACAAATGTCGAGTGATGAAATGCTTGCAAGAATAACCGGCGATCCTTTCTGGGCTGACCATTGCGAAGATGTTGCTTTCAATACTTATCCTGCTGCAGTAATGCCTGATTTTAAATCGTTGCGCTATATCACTTGTCCGAATATGGCGATCAGTAATAGTCAGAATCATAGTCCGGGAATTGAAAACGATGGACCATTTTTAACAATGAATCCTTTTAGCAGCAGGTGTTGTCAGCACAATCATTCACAAGGCTGGCCTTATTATGCAGAGAATTTATGGATGGCTACACCGGATAATGGTTTGGTTGCAATGTTGTACAATGCTTGCAATGTAACAGCAAAAGTTGGAGATGGCACAGCAGTAACATTGAAAGAGGAAACACATTATCCGTTTGATGACAAAATAAAAATTACAGTGGCAACATCAAAAGATGTAAAGTTTCCTTTGTACATAAGAATTCCGAAATGGTGCAATGATGCGGCGATTTTTGTAAACGGTGAAAAAGTAAATAATACTAATAAAGCAGCAACTTATACACGCATTGAAAAATTATGGAAAGAAGGAGATGTGGTGCAAGTTGAATTTCCTATGAAGATTCAATTAACGGAATGGAAAGAAAATAAAAACAGCGTAAGTGTGAATTATGGTCCGCTTACATTTTCATTGAAAATAAAAGAAGAGTATAAAAAAGAAAACAGCAAAACATCCGCGACATCAGATTCGCGTTGGCAGGCAAGCGCCGATGCAAGCAAGTGGCCTTCTTACGAAATTTACCCCGCAAGTAACTGGAATTATGGTTTGTTATTGAATGAAAAAGATACTTCTAAATTATTTGAAGTAGTAAAGAAACCGTGGCCAGCTGATGATTTTCCTTTTTCACAACAAAATGTGCCGATTGAATTAAATGCAAAAGGAAAAATTATTCCGCAGTGGAAAATTGATCAATATGGATTGGTAGATACTTTGCCGCCAAGCCCTGTTGCAGTCAATACAAAAGCAGAGACGATTGAATTAATTCCGATGGGTGCTGCGAGATTGAGGATATCTGCATTTCCTGTTGTAAAAACTTTTAACCCCTGAAGGGAAACAAAACAAAAACATAATAGTTAGTTGTTTCAGAGGAATGATTTTGTATTATGAAGTAAATGAGTTCTGAACGCTACAGCTTAATAGCAGCATAAGAGATGAAGTGATTGCGACGCAACGAAGATGCCATGAAAAGATTAGCTGGTATCAAAATGACAATTAAACTTATAAACGAATATAAAAACAAGTGACTGTTCAAAAACATTAACAAAAAGAAACACCATGAAGCATTTTTTTAAACCGAAATTTTTTGTAGCGGTCTTTATACTTTTTGTTTCGTGCAGCACAATGGCACAAAGTGAACGCGCAGTATGGACAAAAGAAAAAGCAAATGAATGGTACAAACAATGGGGATGGTTGCGCGGATGCGATTTTATACCCAGCACTGCAATTAATCAGTTAGAAATGTGGCAAGCTGCAACATTTGACAGCGCGACAATCAATAAGGAATTGGGCTACGCAGAATCTATCGGCATGAATTGTATGCGCGTGTTTTTGCACCATGCGGCATGGCAAGTTGATAGCAGCGGTTTTAAACAACGGATGAATACCTATTTGAACATTGCGGACAAACATCATATTGTAACGTTATTTGTTTTCTTTGATGATTGCTGGAATGAAAGTTATAAAACAGGACCACAGCCGCCGCCAAAACCGGGCATTCATAATTCAGGGTGGATAAGAGATCCGGGCAAATTATATTATGATGATCCAACGCTTGTAACGTTGCTTGAACAATACGTGAAAGATGTGCTCACAACTTTTGCACATGATAAAAGAATTTTGGGCTGGGACCTTTACAACGAGCCGGGAAACTCCGGCTATGCAAACAAGAGCTTGCCCTTGCTGCAAAAAATATTTTCATGGTCACGGCAAATAAATCCTGACCAACCGCTAACTGCAGGTGTGTGGAACCAGGATCTGCATGACCTGAATACATATCAATTAGCCAATTCGGACGTGATCAGTTATCACAATTATGAAGATGCAATTCATCACGAGCATTGTATTGATACGTTGAAGAAATATGGGCGTCCTTTGCTTTGCACAGAATATATGGCACGTTTGCGCAACAGTAAATTTTTTAATATTATGCCGATACTGAAGGCGAATAATATCGCTGCGATCAATTGGGGTTTGGTTGCAGGCAAAACAAATACAATGTATGCATGGGACACGCCAATGCCCGGCGGCGAAGAACCAAAGGTTTGGTTTCATGATATATTCAGACCAAACGGTGTACCTTATGATGAAAAAGAAGTTGACTTTATTAAATCACTTACAGAAAAAAAATAAGAATATGCACAATTTTATAAATTAATAACTATATGAGAATACTATTTTCAATTTCAATTTTTGTATCGCTTGCTTTTGGTGCCTGCCACAATGCGCAGCAAACTACAGAGGAACAAAGCAGTGATACAACAAAACCTCAACCTATGCAAATACCGGATGCTAAAGCGTTTCAGCAAACCATTGACGGAAAACCTTCCAATCTTTATGTTTTAAAGAATAGTAATATAGTTGCTGCTATTACAAATTATGGTGCAAGAGTAGTGAGTCTTTTGGTGCCTGATAAAAATGGAAAGATGACTGATGTTGTGGTTGGTTTTGATAATGTAAATGATTATACACAGGGTAGTGATACATATTTCGGTGCCATTGTTGGGCGCTATGGAAACCGCATTGCCAAAGGAAAATTTGAACTGGATGGAAAAGAATATACACTTCCGACAAACAACGGACCTAATTCTTTGCATGGCGGCGACACAGGTTTTTCGCGTAAAGTGTGGGATGCACAGCAATTGAATGATTCCACTTTACAACTTACTTATGTTTCAAAAGATGGCGAGGAAGGTTATCCCGGAACGCTTACTGCAAAAGTCACTTATACAGTAATGGGCAACCAGGGATTGAAGATCGATTACCATGCAACGACTGATAAAAAAACCGTTGTGAATCTTACAAATCATTCTTATTTCAATTTGAATGGTGAAGGAAGTGGCACGATCAATAATCATTTAATGATGATCAACGCAGATAAATTTACACCTGTTGATTCAACATTAATTCCAACCGGAAATCTTGAGTCTGTTGCAAACACGCCTTTGGATTTTCGTTCACCTACTGCAATTGGTGCGAGGATAAATGATACAAGCAGTGTTCAATTAAAATATGGAAAAGGTTATGATCACAATTTTGTTATAAATCCAACAAACGACAGTTTAACTAAAGCTGCTGAAGTAATGGGTGATCAAAGCGGCATTGTCATGGATGTTTACACAGATCAACCCGGTATGCAATTTTATGGCGGCAATTTTATGGATGGCTCACACACCATTAAAGGTGGAAAAAAAGATAATTACAGAACTGCTTTTTGTTTGGAAACGCAGCATTATCCTGATTCACCCAATCATCCTGATTTTCCTTCAACAACATTATCGCCGGGAGAAGTGTATAAGACAACCACGATATATGAATTTTCTGTGAAGCAGTAGGATAATTTTTTTGTTGCCGGCTTTTGTAATACTCCTCATCGTCTGTTGTGTCACTCACTTGTGCGTTCTGAACTGTATTGAACTGTTAGAAAAGTTGAATTTATTTCAAATACACCGTTTGCATGTCTTTGGTTATATCTTTTTCGATTTGTTTTAAGTGTTCATAAATTTTTATAATGCCAGTGTATTTATCTTCTTCTTTTTCTTTCATCAGTTCATCCTCCAGTTCAAGATACATACGTTTTATCTTGCGAAGTTTATACATATTGAGTGCGGAGTTAATCACCCTATGAATATCGTTATCCAATTTTACGATGTAGCCTTCCATTCTCCTGCTCCAGTCATTCAACTCATAAGGAAAGTTTAAAAGCCCCGCTACAAAAGCATTTCGTTCAGTATCGTTGCTGTAAATAAACGTTTTGGAATCGATGTATCCGGAGTCGTGAAGCATTTGGTGGTATGCTTCAACAATCTTCTCAAGCTTATTATTGTTGAGATGATATTGATCAAGCACTTCAAAAACTATATCAGCAACACGTGTTTCTTCACCTGCCTGTCCGTCGGACAAGCTCCAATTGTAATTGCCATATTCAATTAATCTTTTTACTACTTCACGTTCCTGGTATTCATCTTCGAGCAATAAGTTTATCGCATTATCAAAAGCCTGTTCATTTTTTTCATTGGTTATTGTTTCAAAGAATTTTGCTTCTGATGCCTGAAACTTCTTTTCTTCTTTTGAAATTTTATCACGAATAAATTTATTGACAAGATTAGTAAAACCAACTTCATCAACTTTCAATAACGACGCACATTGACGAATATACTCTTGCTGTTTTGTAAAATCTTCTGCTTTGTTGATCTTGCTGATAGTTTCAGCAATATGATTAACAACTTCATTCTTTTTACTTACATCATTGCCTGCTTCTTTCAGCATCACTTCCAACTGGAAGAGCACAAAATCTCTTTTATTCGCGGCAACAAAATCTTTAAAGGCATTTGCACCAACCTTTCGGACGTAGCTGTCGGGATCTTCATTGTCGGGAATTAACGCCAGCTTTACATTGAGGCTTTCTTCAAGTGCCATGTCCAAACCACGCAAAGCGGCCTTAACACCTGCCGCATCCCCGTCATAAATTATAGTAAGATTGTTGGTGTATTTTTTTATCAACCGAAGCTGATCTGTAGTAAGCGATGTGCCACCACTTGCAACAACATTTTCAACGCCTGCCTGGTGCAGTGAAATAACATCTGTATATCCTTCCACCAGCAAACATTCATCGTTCTTATCAATTGCCTGTCTTGCAAAATATAGTCCGTAAAGAATTTTGCTTTTTACATAAATTTCATTTTCCGGTGTATTGATATATTTCGGTGCTTTATCCGCTTTGCCAATTACTCTGGCGCCAAAGCCAATAATTTTTCCAGTATTGTTGTGTACCGGAAAAATTATTCTGCCGCGATAATTATCAACAAGCTCATCATTTCTGCTTACAACCAAACCTGATTTAATTAATAACTCTGTATTGAATTGATTTTTCAAAGCAGCTTGTGCAAAAC